>ENA-OPEC01001921-OPEC01001921.1-human-gut-metagenome-genome-assembly--contig:-NODE-1921-length-12649-cov-2.554391_pt1 | contig 12649 bp, 9 predicted proteins | sample MGYA00241622_ERZ501507 | MGnify/ENA primary metagenome ERZ501507 (study PRJEB25962, sample SAMEA2042582) | human gut metagenome | biome: human gut; feature: human-associated habitat; material: faeces... | reverse complement strand
CCCCCCCTGCCATAACGGTATAAATCCATTTGGAACGGACTTCAGGTTTCAGTTTCAAATTCAAGGCTACGTCATCCGTAAAGGTCTTGCCACGCAAGGACTTAATAGGTTGGTGCCCTTCAATGATCTCCGCTGCCTGTACGGCATCCGCTTTCAGATTATTATTTATTTGATTATAACGCCCGCCACTCACGTCCATTCCCTCCACATAAAGATTACTGATCGCTTTTCCATTATATTTTATAGTTCCGTTCTCTTCCACATTGATGCCGGGAAGTTTTTTCAACACATCGCTAACATTCCGGTCTTTGGAAGATGCAAAACGGGTGAGATCATATTTCAAGGTATCCTGTCGTCCCCATACGCGCCCCGAACGAATCTGTACTTCTTTCAGCATGATAGCTTCCTGCTCCAGTTCGATAGTTAGCGGACGACCGGCAAGTACCGGTACGGTCTTTTTCCTGTACCCCATATAAAACACCGTTATTGTCCTGTCTTTCAAGGATGAAGAGGAAAGTTGAAAACGTCCGTCAACATCTGTCAAAGTATAGTTGATGATATTGCCATCCCCTTCCTGTTGCAAAGTGACGGTAGCAGATTCCAAAGGCTGACGGGTAACTTTGTCCGTTACCCGTCCCTCTATCGTGTTTTGTGCGTTTGTTTGAATATGAAACAAAAAGCTCAACAAAGAGAGAATGATTGCTGTTTTCATCCTGTTATTTTTCAGATAATTCTATCGGATTATAAGGTAACTCAAAGTTTTTCAATGCATTACCTTGCTCATCTTTTACCGTCAATTTTACATTGGGGGCTGTAGAAGTAATAAAGCCTACCGGGTCCTTGGCATAACGCTCATATACCTTATTCAAATCTATACGACTGATGGATTCAGAACCTTTACCATTGAAAAGAAGCGGCTTCGGTCCATCAGATTGCTCGACACCTGTACATTCAAATGAGTAATGTCCCCGGGCATCTTCAGCCTTTATAATGAAACCGGGTAATCCACAAAGTTTCCAAGGCCCTTCACTTACAGGAATTTCCATCGTAAACCATGCCATATAACTTCTTCCCCGGAAGTGACAAGTTGCTTTCCGGCAATGATAAGTCAGAATAGTAGCCGTATCGGGTAATAAGGTCCATACCGGTTTTTCATTCTTTTCCTCGCAACGGAAATTACTGGTAGCCAACCGATCAAGCGTTGTCACCTTTCCCGTAGGATAGTTCTTATAAATCCGATATGTAATACGCCCGTTTCCATAAGCCTTGGCATGTTGCTGCAAGATATCTTGGGACACTTTATTAGCATAGTCGGCAATCAAAGTAGAATCCCGAAGATAAGTAGTGTAGCTATAAAATTGCGAACATTTCTTTCCCACTTCCAACATCATCGTTTCCGAATTGGGCTGACAGTCGGTCTTGGTAGTATCCTCTACCATCTTCAACTCATACTGAGCACGGAAAACCAATTCATCTATGGGTTCGCTTTTCTTCACATCATCCATAGAGAGAATGGTTATCTGCGCCGTAGCCTGTAATGCCACAGTTACCATAAATAACAGGTTAGCCAATTTCTTTTTCATAATCCGAATTGTTTTTAAATGATGAATTTTATACTGCAAAGCTAAGTCCTTCCCTCCTTCCCGATACCACAAAGTTATTACTGAAATATTACGCCGATAAAAAAACAATCCTCGTGTACATTGCATATCCAAGGATAGCCCGTACCTTTGCTTTAACAAAAAAAGAAAAGATGGAAAAAAGAATAAAAACAGTATGGATACTGACTATCATTACAGCTATATTGATAATAGGTGGTCAAGGTTATTGGCTTCACCACCAATATTGCTATTCAACGAAAACATTCATGCAGGAACTGCATAAACAAATACTGCAATTGGAAAAAGAAGAAATGAATACACGCTATGACAAACGGACTAACAACCACAAATATACACTGAGCTACAAAATAGAAATGCCGGATTCGGTGAACCAAAACGGCAAAACAACCTGCATCATTAGTTTTTATAGACAACAAAGTGAAATTGATAATCTGGATTCGTTAATAAAACAGAATGCATTGTTGAATGAGGACAGCGTTATAGTCCGCGACAGTTTTCGGGTAGAGAACATTTCCAATGAAATTCTATTTGATGCAGCCACACGCTATGGAGCCGAGATGACTCACCCCTTCCAAGCCGGAAAATTTGATTCACTATTACAAGCCAACCAAATAAAACTGACAAATATCAGACTGATACAGACTGATTCTATCCTGTGGCATGGAAGCTATACCTCTTCCACCCGATTGTTCAAACCTGAAATGTATATTGCTTATCCTTATAATCCTTTACTTAAACAGGCATTGACGGCATCCATACAGATACCTTTCCCCTCCCTGCTCCAGCAAATGGCATGGCAGCTGTTGGGTAGCCTGATATTAGTTCTGCTTTTGGTATTCTGTCTTATCTACCAGATCAAGACCATTCTGAAACAACGGAAAATAGACGAAATGAGAAAAAGCTTTGTAAATACCATGATACATGAACTGAAACGCCCTGTACAGACCTTGAAAATGTGTATTGCCTTTCTCAACAACAAGTCCATGCGTACAGACGAAAGAGCAATGGATGAAGTAGTAAAGGATTCCATGTTTGAACTGGACAATCTTTCTGCCTACCTGGCCAAAGTAAGGGATATGACACGGGCTGACTATGAACACACGCCTCTCCACATCCGTACTTTTGATTTACGGGAAACCGTAGATAAATTAATCCGGCTGGTCAATGTTCCTACCAATAAAAAGGTTACCATCCATCCGCACTATGAAATGAAATCCACTTTGGTCACCGCTGACCCGGTACATATTGCCAACATCATCAGCAACCTGATAGACAACGCCATCAAATATTCGCACGGAGAAGCCGAAGTGACCATCCATTGCCGCAAGATGGCCGTCGAAGGGCAGAATGAACAGACCGAAATCTCCGTCAGCGACCACGGTATCGGTATTGCTCCCGAGAAGCAGAAGCACATCTTCGACAAATTCTACCGCGTACCCACGGGTAATCTGCACGATGTGAAAGGCTATGGGCTGGGATTGTTCTATGTGAAGACCATGATAGAGAAGCATGGTGGCAGCGTATCGGTAAAGAGTGAGTTGGGAAAAGGAAGTACCTTTACGATAAGGATATGATAACATTATTTGTTAGGGTACTTTACATTACTTGTTAAGGAGCTTTACATTACTTGTAACAAAAGCGACAATTATGGAAAAGATAACCGTACTTCTGGTTGAGGACGAACAGACCCTCGCCATGATTATCAAGGACACATTGGAAGGGCAGAACTTCATCATCCACACCGCAGCAGACGGTGAAGAGGGATTGCGCAAGTTCTTCGACCTCCGTCCCGACGTGCTGGTGGCAGACGTGATGATGCCCCGCATGGACGGCTTTGAAATGGTGCGCCGCATCCGGCAGACCGACAAACAGACCCCGGTACTGTTCCTTACCGCCCGCTCCACCATCAACGATGTGGTGGAAGGGTTTGAGCTGGGTGCCAACGACTACCTGAAAAAGCCTTTCGGAATGCAGGAACTCATTATCCGCATAAAGGCCCTGGTAGGCAAAGCTTTCTCCTTTACAGAGGAAAAGCCCAAAGAAACTACCGTTTTTGAAATCGGTGACTACCGTTTCAATTCCGTCACTCAACGACTTGCTTTTGCAGGCAGCACCCCGACTTCACCTAACGCGGATACGGAAGTGGAACTCTCCCACCGCGAGTCCGAGATACTGAAACGTCTTTGCGAGAACCGTAACCAGGTGGTCAACACCCAGAATGTATTGCTCGACCTCTGGGGAGACGACAGCTTCTTCAACTCCCGCAGCCTGCATGTGTTCATCACCAAACTGCGGCATAAACTGGCCGGAGACGAGCGCATCCGTATCGTCAATGTGCGGGGAATAGGATATAAACTAATAGTGAACTAAACTAAAACTAAACTACTATTTATGAGAAAGTTATTATTCATTACTTTTATCTGTTCCTCACTCTGCGCCTATGCACAGAGCGAGATTCCGGAAGACACAATAAAGAACCGGCCTCCCGTAAAGAAAGAGCAGATTCCCTTTTCTCCAAAAGAGAACAAGCGTACGGGCCTTGATGAAAGCCAGCCCCAACAAAGTCTGCAGGGCGAACAGCAGGAAGAGATAAATCTCCATCTCCCTCCCTCCGACTATGTGGAGCCCCTGCCCTGGACGGACATGAAGAAGATACACTTTCAGAAAAACATCTTTGAATGGGACTTCCAGCGTTTCGCCGATTTCCTGCTCTCGCCGGAAGTCGTACTGACGATGTACGGCAGCCATAACACCTATCCTGCAATGGGCTCCATCATGCAGGCTGGCGCAGGAGTTACTTATTACAGTCCCGACGGACATTGGGAATTGAGCGGAGGGGTATATGCCGCCCATTATTCCATCTCCCAACCTTCATCCATTACCGGTGCCCAGTATGCCAAAAGGGATGCCCCCCGAGGTACTCAATGGGACATAGGCTACAATGCCTCCGTATCCTACCGCATCAATCCCTACATGCGCCTGCATGCCTTCGGCCAGTATTCGGGCTACGGGAGAAGCAACTCCTTTCATGGATATATGAACCCGATGTATCCGCAAAGCGGTTATGGCATGGTACTGGAACTGAAAGTGACGGACTGGCTCGACCTCAACGGAGGCCTGGAACGGAGCTACGACCCCACCAAAATGAAATGGGTGACTTCGCCCGTCTTCGCCCCTACCATTCGTATAAAGAAATAGAAATAATACAAAGATATTTCCGGAAATAGAGGGAAACGAGTATCTTTGTTCAGTCTGCCCCTATGCGGCAGACAGCAACTGAAATTGTGAACAAAGAACTATGAAACGAATCTTCTTCTGCATCATCATTTTACTTGCAGGCATGTCATCCGTCAGCGCACAGAGCGAGATGCCTGCCGATACGGTACGTACTGCAGTACGTGGCGAAGCGTCTCCCGAAGGCATGTCTCCGTCTGAAAAGGAGCTTCTGCCGGACGTGAAGAATTACGACGGCTTCCTGCTGGATATGGGGCTGATGAATCTGTCCACCCCCACTCTTCCCAAATTCACTTTGGAGATACCGGATGCCAGCAAAGACTATAGCCGCATCTTCCAGTTGAACCCGAACGTGACTTATTCACAAGGCCTTTCGAACATATTCTCACTCAGCAACTCCCGGTATTTCAGTTCAAACCCCTTCGGACTGACGGGCTTCTGGGGCTCTACCGACAACCTGCAAATGGGAAGTTTCACTTTGAAGAACGGCATGCGCATCCATACGTACGGCGAATATGACAAGGACGGCTGGAAAGTGCCCAACCCTTCCGCACTGCCTTGGGAAAAGAACAATTTCAAAGGGGCGTTCGAGCTGAAATCAGCCAACGGAGCCTTTGGCATACGCATCGAGGTACAGCAGGGCAGACACGTGCCCTATTGATGCCCATCACTTAACAACAGAATCAATGACAAGAAAGAAAATACTGGTGATAGGCGCCAACGGTTTTACCGGCAGACGCATCCTGGATGATTTGTCCCGCAACTTGTCTTACCAGACAACGGGCTGTTCCCTGCACGACGACATTTGTCCCCATTCGGGCAACTATCGCTTTATCCGCACGGATATATGCAACCGCCAGGCGGTGGAAAAGCTTTTCCAGGAAGTACAGCCGGATGTTGTAATCAATACCTCCGCCCTCTCCGTCCCCGATTATTGCGAAACGCACCATGCAGAAGCGGATGCCGTCAACATTACTGCCGTGGAGCATCTGGCAGAATGCTGTGAGGCGGGAGGTAGCCGTTTTATCCATCTTTCCACCGACTTCGTTTTCGGTGGTGATACGGACCGACCCTATACGGAGGAGGATATTCCCGCTCCCGTTAATTATTACGGCTACACCAAACTGGAAGGTGAGAAACGTATCGCTGCCGTTTGCAGGGATTATGCCATCGTGCGTGTAGTGGTGGTGTACGGTGCCGCCCTGCCCAGACAGCATGGCAATGTGCTCCAACTGGTGGCAAACAGATTAAGGAACAATGAGGAAGTGTTCGTCGTGTCCGACCAATGGCGTACGCCCACCTTCGTGGGAGACGTGTCGCAAGGAGTGGAGAAGCTGATAAGTCATCCGCAAAACGGTATCTATCATCTCTGTGGCAGCGAGTGCCTGACCATTGCAGACATCGCTTATTGGGTAGCGGACGTATTGGGGCTGAATCGCTCGCTCATCCGTCCCGTCACTACGAAGGAGATGAATGAAAAGACGCCACGTCCCCGTTTCAGCGGGCTGAGTATAGAAAAGGCAAGCCGGGAACTGGGGTATCAGCCGCGCACGCTGGAAGAAGGAATAAAGCAGATGTTCGGATGGTAAATAATGCAGGTGCGGATGGCAGCAGATTCGACTACAGCAACTCCGGCTCTGCCAGTCCTTTCTCTTTGCGATACACACGTACCATCTCCAGAATCACATCTCCATATTTCTCCACCCCTTTCTTTCCGAAATACGGAATGCGTACAAGCATGGCCTTATCCGAAGGAAGCAGATTGCTGATGCCTAGAATTGCCTTCTGCTGAATGACGGTGTATACGGGCAGCCCTAATGCGGAAGCTTCTGCATTGCGCCATGCCACCAAGCGGTTGTAAAGTTCCGGATGCAACACATCCGTGGGTACTTCAACAGCCGCAGCATCGCGTTTCCGCTCACGCGGACGTTTCTCTTTATCAGCCTGCTTACTGCTTCCCTGCCCTTCTTTGGCAGCAGCACTTCTCCCTTTGCCTTTACCCTTCTGCGAAGCCGAATCGTCAATGGAAAGCAGTGCTTTCTGCTTCAAGTATCCTGCCACATGGAAACCATTCTCCAGCACATAATCCAGCAAATCAGTCTTCATGTCAAACACTTCCTCCAGTTCCTCCATGGCATCCCGGAGCTTCTTCTTCAACTCTTTATTATCAGAAGTTACCGTACTCGCCATCACCGCATCCAGCGGTTGCAACTGCTCTTGAAAATAAGTGGCGGCAGAGTGTATGCGCCCCTGCAAAGTCGGGTCGGCTGCATAGTCCTGCGCAGTATCAATCAGGCGGGTATACTGGATACTGAACTTCTGGGCTACTTTCGTCACTTTGTCGTGAAAACGTTCCATTTCCTCCTTACAGGCTGCGAGTTGCTTGGGAAAGAGCTTGTACAAGTGTTCGTCTATCAGCCGCACATACCGCCGCAAAGCCTGCTCCATGGGCTGGAAATCGAACAAGCCCGACAGCAGTTCCAGGAAATAGGTCTGCTGCAAGGAACGGAAGCGTTTCTCGTCCGGCTCGTTTCTCCGTGCCTCCATCGTGAAGGTATCTACTGCATGGTCACTGATAACGGCCTTTGCAGAAAGCGGGGCACTGAGCACCACTCCCTCCAATGTCTTGCAGCGGCTCAGAGCCACATAGGTCTGCCCATGCGCAAAGGAGGCACTGGCATCAATCACGGCACGTTCAAACGTCAGTCCCTGGCTTTTGTGAATGGTAATCGCCCACGCCAGCTTCAGCGGATATTGCCGGAATGTTCCTTCAATATCTTCTGTAATCTCCTTGGTTTCCTCATCAAGCACGTATTTGGCATTCGTCCACTCTTCCTCTTGAAGTAAGAAGGTAGCGTCGCTTCCCTTACTGCGCACTTCAATTCCATCTGCCGACACGGCTGTCACCTCTCCAATCATGCCATTGTAGTAACGGTGCTCACCGGAGATGTCGTTCTTCACAAACATTACCTGGGCACCGCGTTTCAGTTCCAGTACTTCATCCGTGGGATAGGAATATTCGGGAAACTTTCCGTCAATCTTGGCACGAAAGGCATACGAGCGTCCCGGAAGTTGTTCCAGCTCATGGTCATTAATCCGTTGGGCCTGATAATTGTGGGTCACCAGGCGGATGTATCCTTCTTCTTTATCTGGTACGAAATTGGGAATATACCGGCGGTTCAAGGCTTCCAGCACTTGCCCGTCACAACGGTTTTCGCGAATGCGGTTCAGTAATTCAAGAAAAGTCCCATCGTTCTGCCGATAGACTTTCTTTAGTTCTATGGTGCAATATTCCGTCTGCTTCAAGGCCTGGCTGGAGAAGAAATAAGGCGTGTCATAGTATTTGCACAGCATCTGCCACTCATCGTCTTTCACTACGGGAGCAAGCTGCTGAAGGTCGCCAATCATCAGCAGTTGCACGCCGCCAAAGGGTTTGTTCCGGTCGCGGAACCGCCTCAAGACGGCATCCACCGAATCGAGCAAGTCGGCACGGACCATACTGATTTCATCGATGACCAATAAATCTATGCTGCGTATAATGTTGATTTTCTCTTTCCCGTAACGAAAACGGTAGGTTGCCTTGCCATCTGCGCTGAATGAGCTTTCGGGCACATAAGGAGCGAAAGGTACTTGGAAAAAGGAGTGGATGGTGACACCGCCTGCATTGATAGCGGCAATTCCCGTCGGTGCAAGTACAATCATCCGTTTCGGACTCTCTGCCCTCAGTTTTCGCAGGAAAGTTGTCTTACCGGTACCTGCCTTGCCGGTCAAAAAAAGATGAGTGCCTGTGTTTTCAATGAATTGCCATGCAAGCGCTATTTCGGGATTATTCTCCATTGATATGTTTATTATTCAACCAATCCGCTCTCTCTCAGAATGATACGGATTTCATCGGTAGCCATATATGATAATAGGACAAAGATAACGCTTATTTCGTTATCCTTGTCCTATTATTCCATTTATTTGTACCCATCCTGAGAAAGCCCTTTACGGGGCAATCCGGACTATTTCAAGCTACCGCCGATAATATCGAGCAGCTCATTCGTAATGGCCTGCTGACGGCTCTTGTTATACTGTTTCGTCAAATCTTGAATCAACTCGTTGGCATTATCTGTCGCCGTCTGCATGGCTAGCATACGGGCAGCATGTTCCGAAGTATTGGAATCGAGAAGCACGGTAAATATCTTCTGACTCAACACTTTTGGCAGAAGTTCCGCTATCAGTTCGCCGACGGAAGGTTCCACAATGTAATCATTATTAAAACTGCGGGCATCCTCCGGTACATCTTCTGCCGCCTCCTGCGCTACTTGCGTCAGGTCAATGGGCAGATAATTCTCGCGGAGCAGCACCTGCGAACCCATCGATTTGAAGTGATGGTAAATCAGCTCCACATGGTCAATCTGCTTTTCCACAAACTCATGCATCAACTTCTCTGCCAGCTCATACGCTTCAACGTACGAAGGCTTGTCTGCCATCACCTGGTAGCTGCCTTGCGGCACATATCCCATTTTCTTGACGGCTTCCTCCACCTTTCTCCCAACGGGATATATCAGAATATTCTCCTTGCCCAGCGACTGGTAATCTTCCAAAGTCCGTTCCAGCATCTTCGCCACATTCGAGTTGAATGCACCGCACAAGGAACTATTGGACGAAAACGCCACGACCGCTACCCTCGTCACGGGTCTTTTCTCGGTATAGGGCGACTCGAAGGAAGCATCCGTACGCAGAAAGTTCGTCAGAATCTCATTCAGCTTCCGTTGATAAGGCAGCATATTCCCAATCCGCCCCTGCGCCTTATGCAGTTTGGCAGATGCCACCATCTTCATAGCCGATGTTATCTGGCGTGTACTCTTGACGGAGCTTATTCTATTTTTTACCTCTTTCAGTGAAGACATATATCTATTTACGATTTAATTATTTACGATTTACGATTGAGGTAACTTCTGCCTGCGTCCGATTTACAACTTACCATATAGAGTAACTCCAATCGTAAATCGTAAATCGTCCAATCGTAAATCACATGAATTGCCTTGCAACCGCCTCTGCCGTCTCCTCAATCTTCTTGCAGACATCGTCATTGATGGCACCCGTCTTTAAAACGTCGAGTACCTCCATGCGATAGTTCATCTCAAGAGACTCAAGGAAGTTGCGTTCAAACTCGCTGACCTTGTCCAAAGGAACATTCCTCAACAAGCCGTGCGTGCCGCAATAAAGAATGGCAATCTGCTTTTCTACCGGCATCGGGCTGTATTGGGGCTGTACCAGCAGGCGTGTATTCTTCTGTCCCTTGTCGATGGTCAATGCCGTCACGGGGTCCATATCGCCACTGAACTTGGTAAACGCTTCCAGCTCCCGGTACTGTGCCTGGTCAATCTTTAATGTACCTGCCACCTTCTTCATAGCCTTGACTTGGGCATTACCACCCACACGGCTCACAGAGATACCCACGTCAATGGCCGGACGGTTACCCTGGTTGAAGAGGTTCGTATCAAGGAATATCTGCCCGTCAGTGATTGAAATCACATTCGTTGGGATATAGGCGGACACGTCTCCTGCCTGAGTTTCGATAATGGGCAATGCAGTCAGCGAACCGCCACCTTTCACCTTGCCTTTCAGACTGTCCGGCAGGTCGTTCATCTCGCGTGCCACTTCCTCCTGGCTGATAATCTTCGCCGCACGTTCCAACAAACGGGAGTGCAGATAGAAGATATCACCCGGATAGGCCTCACGTCCTGACGGACGGCGCAGAATCAGAGACACTTCACGATAGGCCACCGCCTGCTTGGACAAGTCGTCATAGACCACCAGCGCATGACGGCCGGTATCACGGAAATACTCTCCGATGGCAGCCCCTGCAAAGGGAGCGTAATACTGCAATGCAGCCGGGTCTCCCGCCGTAGCAGCCACCACAATGGTATAGTCCATCGCACCGTACTGGTGCAGGGTATTCACAATAGAAGCTACGGTAGAACCTTTCTGGCCAATGGCTACATAAATGCAATATACCGGATCACCAGCATCAAAATTGGCACGCTGGTTGATGATGGTATCGATGGCAATGGCCGTCTTACCGGTCTGTCGGTCACCGATAATCAGCTCACGCTGTCCACGGCCGATAGGTATCATGGCATCCACAGCCTTCAGACCGGTCTGTAGCGGCTGACGGAAGATAACTCCCGGCGCCTTGCGTTCCAGCGGCATTTCATAAAGTTCTCCGCCTATCAGTCCTTTGCCATCGAGCGGCGCACCCAGAGGGTCTATTACACGGCCCAGCATACCCTCTCCCACCATGATGGAAGCAATACGCTTGGTACGCTTTACAATGAAGCCTTCCTTGATTTTATCCGTAGGGCCAAGCAACACAGCACCCACATTATCCTCTTCGAGGTTCATCACAATGGCCTTGATGCCGTTGTCGAACTCCAACAACTCGTTGGCTTCGGCATTGCGCAACCCATAGATACGGGCTACACCGTCACTGACTTGCAGTACCGTGCCAATCTCGTCCAACTGTACGCGGGTGTCAATCCCTTCCAGTTGCTTGCGGAGAATATCGGAGACTTCGCTTACTTTTATATTTTCAGACAACATCTTAGTATTTACTATTTTACAATTTACTATTTACTATTTGAAAGAACCCGAATCATATACTGTTTGACCTCTACAACTTACGCATCACAAGACTATTAAATAAGTAAATTGTAAATTGTCAAATCGTAAATCACACGATTCTTCTATTCTTATCAATGAACTGCTGTTTCACTTTCTTAAGCTGCGTAGCAATACTGGCATCCAGACGGAAGTCGTTGATGTCGAAGATAAAACCACCTTCAATGGAGGGATCCACTTCAGTCTGCAGCTCCATGCTGGCATGCAGCAGGGAGGAAGCACTGTCATGGATGCGCTCCCGCACTTCCTGGCTGACGGGAACGGCTGTTATCAGCTTTCCTACACCGATATGCTTGTCTTTCCGGTACAAATCCAGAAAACTCAGGCAGATGTACTGGAGAAAGTTTTCCCGCCGGTTCTTCAACACCAGAGTCATGAAACGCGCAAACTCACGGCCCGCAGGAGCATCCCCCACAGCAGCGGTACAGATAAGTGTTAACTTCTCACGTATCGTCAGGATGGGGTTTTCCAATGCCATGCGCAAATCGGGATGTTTCCTGAAGCTACGGTCGAGCATACAAAACTCCTTGTACAGAGTATCTTCTGCCCCCATGCTCTTGGCATATTCCATCAATGCTTTCGCATAACGCATCGAAACGATTCCTATATCCATTTCTTTGAGAATTAATTGTTTTTACTTGCGGCCAGCACTTCATCCAGCATCCGGTCTATCATCTCCATCTGCTCATGTTTCTCGTCCAGATTCTTGCGGATGATTTTCTCGGCTATATCTACGGACAAGACTGCCACCTGCCGGCGAATATCACGGATGGCCTCTTCCTTCTCTTGCTGTATCTGCTTTTTAACTTCGTCCAGCTCCTTCTGCGCGGCGGCTTCCGCCTGCTTGCGTGCTTCGACGATAATCTTGTCACGCTCATGCATCGCCTCCCGCAGAATACGTCCTTGTTCTTTGTTGGCAGCAGCAATCAACGCTTCACTCTCCTCTTTCAGTTTGGAGAGCTGGGCATTTGCTTCGCGTGCCACTTCCAAAGACTGGTCGATGTAGGTCTTGCGACCTTCCACCATCTTGGTGATAACGGGAAAACCGTACTTGGCAAGCACCACAAACACCACACCGAATGAAAGGAGCATCCAGAACAGCAGACCACTATCGGGTAATAACA
>ENA-OPEC01001914-OPEC01001914.1-human-gut-metagenome-genome-assembly--contig:-NODE-1914-length-12680-cov-2.747089_pt1 | contig 12680 bp, 10 predicted proteins | sample MGYA00241622_ERZ501507 | MGnify/ENA primary metagenome ERZ501507 (study PRJEB25962, sample SAMEA2042582) | human gut metagenome | biome: human gut; feature: human-associated habitat; material: faeces... | reverse complement strand
CATTCGTTAATATTTTTCGTCTATATTTTGGGCACCATACTACATGATATTTGCAGGAATAGACGATATTGTGGTTTGATTTATATATTGTGTTCATATTTGTATTATATTATACTTTTTAAATTAATACGATTGTTATTTTGTCCATTTCAATTACTTGCGTAAATTCAATAGACGCATCTTATATCCCCATAGCTAAAGCAAGGGGTTTTACGATGCATTGGATAAATTTTATTCTTCTTCCAGTCTCTGGATCATTTCATAGATTGCCTTTGCGGAATTGAAGTTTTCCGGTTCCATTTCTTCGGATGGAATCTCGATATCATACGCATCGGTGATCTCTGAGATGATCGTTACAACGTCCATGGAGTCGATCACTCCGTCATCTACGAGGTCTTCTCCGTTTTCCCAGTCTACTTTCGGCATTGCTTCTTTTAAGATGTCTAATAATTCGTTCATGGTTTTGTCTCCTTTGATTTTATACTGTTTTTTTTATACAGCAGTCCAGCTTTCTCTTTATTTTACACTGCTTTTTTCTCTCTGCATAGATCGTTATTTCTATGATCCTTGTTTCTGACATTTACTTCCCCTGAGTCTCTGCCTTTTCTTTCTCGGCTTCGATCAGTTTCTTTCTCTGAAGTTTTCCGTTATAGGTTCTCGGGATCTTGTCGATCTGCTCGATGCGTTTTGGCACTTTATATGCCTCCAGTTTGCCCTGCAGATACTCATAAATGCCCTGCTCATCAAATGCGGCACCGTTTTCCATCTCCACAAAGAGCTTTGGCTCTGCCCCAAGGAGCGGATGTGGCACCGGAATGCAGGCACAGTCGGCTATTCCTTCAAATCCCCCGGCGATCTCTTCAATCTCATCCGGAGCGACTTTGTTGCCGCCGGTTATGATGACATCATCTTTTCTGCCCAGCATATAGATCAGTCCGTCCTCGCCCACATAAGCAAGATCTTTGGTGCAGATATAGTCATCACGCATGATTTCCTGATTGAGCTGCGGTTCATGATAATACCCCTTCATATTCATGGTTCCGCGGCAGGCGAGAAAGCCCGGTGTCTCTTCGGTCGCATCGATTGCATTGCCCTGCTCATCAAAAAAGACAAATTCTGCATGGCAGGACGGTTTTCCGATGCAGTTTTTCTTATCCGGCATTGCATTGAAATCCAGGATACAGGAGCATCCGGACTCTGTTGTTCCGTAAAAATTATAGAGGCGTTTGTTCGGAAGAAGCTCTCGCAGATGCTCCTTGTCGTGGTTCGGGATCGGTGCGGAACCAAGCTGCACATAATCGAGCTGGTCTGCATATTCACCGAGTTTGTCTCCGCTTAACTTGAACAGTGCCGCCAGTGCTGCCGGTACAAGGTCTATCGCTGTCACATGATATTTTTCGATCGCTCCGAAAAATTTCTTTGTAAAGATCACGCCGTCGATGATCACCACGCTGCCGCCATTTAAAATATTGGAATAATAACGGCGAAGTCCGTGCGAATGGCTCAGGGGTACCGGAATCAGTTCGACACTGTCTTTTTTCATTTCGACGGAACCAATCACATTTTCAGAAACGGCGATCACACTCTCATAAGTAAGCTCAATGCCCTTGGATTTTCCGGTTGTTCCGGTTGTAAAGAGAACCTCTGCGGTTTCTTCAGGCTCAGGAAAGCGAAAATTGTCTCCATTTTCATCATCGCTTTCGGATATTCGCATTTCTGCGGCATCGTCCATTTTATACGATAATACATCTTTTATCGTTTCCCATTTGCAGGAAAACTCACCCTGCTTCGCTGCCAGATATAATTTTGCCTCCACTGCCCCGATGATCTCTGCGATGCGGTCATCTGCCGCATTCTTCTCGATCGGCACAAAGACTGCTCCGACAAGCTGGATCGCCAGCTGACTGATCACCAGCTGGGCATTCTGTGAGTTTCGCACAACGACATGGTCTCCTCTTCGGATGCCAAGTTCTCTTAAATGCACGGCATAACCGTACACACATTTCCAGGCATCCAGATAAGTCAGTTCCACTTTTCCATCTGCCAGAAACAGTTTGTCCGGCTGTACTTTTGCATATTCTGCCAGTGCTTCCACGATGGATCTTACCATATGCTCCCCTTCTTTCTTTTGATCTGATCTTTCTGTTTTCGCTTTAAACTTCATAAATCAATCTTTTCTTCGGCTGTACTAGTACTGCTCTGTCTGATCAGCCTTTGCTGCTTTGATTGCTTTTACTGCCTTTTTCAGTATCTTTTCGGCTGCCTTCTCATATTCTTTTTCTTCTTTTTCGGCCGCCTTATCCCAGCTTGCCGCCACCTCTTCGCTGTGGTCGGTCTTAATATCATAATGTTCCCTGATATAATTGCCCAGGTATGTGGTAAATTTCGCTGCACCGATCGCATTGGTATGCTTTGGATTGTAAAAATCCACGTTATATTCCAGCCCCATTTCTTCTGCATAGTAATTGCCGTCCAGGAACCGGAAGCCTGCTTCTTCCACAATGCGTTTGATGTAGTTGTCTTTCTGATGTTCTTCCTCTGTCACCTGCCATGGTGTTGCCACAAAAAGTACCTGAAGGTTTTCTTTTTTACATTTTTCTATAATTTCCCGCAGTTCTTTTTCGGATTTTTCTGTGATCGGTATTTCTCCGGTAATGTCTTTCACATCCAGATAACTTAGGATCTTATGACGGCTGTTGACCGACCATCCTTTCAGCGGATGTTCTTTTGCATTAAACAGATATTCCCAGGATTCTTCTGTCAGATTTTCCCAGTTTCCATGGTATTTTATCAGGTCAAAACCATAGCTGAGCCGATCTTCAAATCCTTCGGTCAGTTCTGTGACCATCTTAAAACGGTTCCAGGAAACTTTCATATTATCTGCGATCTGGCGAAGACGATTTTCTTTGATCACTTCATTGTCTGTATCTGTAAAACGTCTGGTTTCTATAATATACAACTGCGGTGACTGTGTTTTTTTCACTTCATCGATCAGTGACGGTATCACATAGACCGGCTGGGCTGCCGTGGCGATCCCATAGGATGTGATACCCTGCTGTTTCCAGAGCAGCGGACTGTTCAGATAGCGGTAAAGTGCACTGCTCCCAAAGCCTACCACATCCAGACTATCCCTGTCTTCTGCATAAAATCCAGCTACTCTCGCCCTGAAAAAATCTTTGTCCGTCGGACGCATCACATAGGTGGTCAGCGTCAGCAGAACAGCTGCGATTGCAAGAAATACAGCGGTTCCGAAAATGTATTTGATCTGCTTTTTTATCTTCATCTGCCACGCCTCCCCTTAAAACTTCTCATAGATAAATGCGGAAGGATCATACCCAGGGCCGTACATGCCAAAGATAACAACCGCAAGCAGAAGTGCATAGATCAGTACCCAGCGAAAGACCAAATTCTGTTTTTTCAGTGCTTCCAGGACATCCATCTTTTCCTGCAGGATACTGACGGTCAGAAGTACCAGCATTGCAACGATCACAACGGTCATGTTCGCCTTGTTTAAGCCATAATTGTAGATTCTGCCGTTTGCCAGGCGGTACCATCCGATGCCGGTGCAGGCTCTCTTTAAGATGCCGATCGCACTTGCGAAATCATCTGCCCGGAAGAAAACTCGTCCGAGACAGCAAAGCAGGAAGGTTCTTCCCATCTGGAAAAGACGGAAACTGAAACAATCTGTTTTGATATGTAATTTCTGCACCAGTTTTTCGTTGTATGGTGTGAAGATCATGCTCAGCATGATCAGGATACCGTGAAACAGTCCCCAGGTCACATACTTCCAGTCCGGTCCGTGCCAGATTCCGGTCAAGAGCCAGACCGCCAGGATCGGGATCGCTGAGGAGACGATTCTTCCAAATTCATTGCCGAAACGTTTTCTCGCCTTTTTATTTAAATCCAGTGAAAATTTGGAGATCGAGATCGGATAGAATACATAGTCTTTAAACCAGTTTCCAAGCGTCACATGCCAGCGTCTCCAGAACTCCGGCATCGTCTTTGAAAAATACGGACGCAAAAAGTTCGGTGCCAGACGGATGCCAAACAGTCTTGCCGTTCCGGTCGCGATATCCATACATCCCGAGAAATCAGCGTAGATCTGGATGGAAAAAGCTGCCGTCGCCACAAAGAAAAAGAGCATACCGGTGTACTGCGTATAATTTCCATAGATCTGATCTACAAACGTACCGAGACGTTCTGCAAGGATCAGCTTCTTTGCAAATCCCCAGAGGATCAGAAGTGCTCCGTCCCTGAGGTTATCATACTCAAAACGATGCTCTTCGTACAGCTGTGTGCCAAGATCTGCATAACGCGGGATCGGTCCCTGAACGACACTTGGGAAGAAAGAAATATAAAGCAGATATTTCAGAAAATTCTTCTGTGCCTTTACTTTCCCCTTGTAAACATCGATCAGATAGGACAGAATCTGAAATGTGAAAAAGGAAATGCCAAGCGGCATGATCAGTTTAAACAGGTCATCTCCGTGTCCGATCCCGAAAAGATCGAGAATAGAATAACCGGTCTTCAGTAAGAAGTTCGTGTATTTGAACACGACCAGAATCCCGATATTGAGCACCAGCCCCCAGATCAGGATCCGTTTTCGCTGTTTTTTGTTGTTTGCCTTCATCCGCTTGATCTGTTTGCGGTCAAGGCCTTCTTCCTGTTTCTGTTTTTCAAGTTTTTCATGCAATTTCCCCATCTTGCATGCCACAACGTAAGATACTGCGGTTGCCAGAAGCAGCACCAGAAACTGGTCAAAGCCTGCTGCCAGATAGAAGATCACATTTGCGACAAGCAGCACATACATACGGTGCCGGGGTCTTATGATATAATAAATACAGAATACTGCCACAAGAAAGAGCAGATATGTTGATGATGTGTACGACATGATTTTCCCCTTATTAGCCTTCCTGATGCAGTGCTTTGTTAAACATATCCCACATCTGTCCATAGCCTTCCGATGCCGGTGTGACCGGTTTCGGAATCGTATTTGGCACATCCATCTTGATACCGCCCTGCTTTGCCATGACCAGGATCCTTGTTCCCAGGCAGACTGCCTCCTGGATATTGTGCGTGATAAAGATAACGGTTACTTTTTCTTTCTGGTGCAGCTTCATCAGCTCTTCCTGCAGATGATTTCGCGTCATGGCATCCAGACTGGCGAACGGCTCATCCATCAGAATGATCTGCGGCTTGAGTGCCAGTGCTTTGGCGATCGCCACTCTCTGTTTCATACCGCCGGAAAGCTGATGCGGATAGAGAGTTCTTGAAGAAAGCAAATCGACTTTCTCAAGTGCCGCATCGGAAATCTCCCGCAATTTTGTTTTATCTTTTAAACCCTGTATTTTCAGAGGGTACTGCACATTTTTTTCTACTGTTTTCCACGGAAGCAGCTGATTAAAGTCCTGAAAAACCATGATGCGGTCCGTCCCCGGCTCGCTTACCTCTTTTCCGTTTACTTTGACCGTTCCGTCAAAGGTTTCAAAACCGCCGATGCAGCGAAGAAACGTAGTCTTTCCACATCCGGACGGTCCCAGGATGCAGACAAATTCGCCCTCATTCATCGTAAAGTTTACGTTTTTGAGGACTTCATTTTCGTCCCCTTTTCCACCATTGTCATAGATTTTTGTCAGGTTCTGCACATCCAAAACGGGAGTTTTCCCCTTCTGCTCCTGTGTCATCTGCTCATCCCCCATTTCTTAAGTGTCATTTTTTCTATGGTGTGGAAAACTCCGTATTCTACTACAATTCCGATTACAATGATCACCAGAAGTGCCGCAAAAACACCGGCGATATCCACATTGGTACGCTTCATGAAAATAAACCATCCGATACCGGCTCCGGAACTGGTCGTTCCGAAGATCATCTCCGCACTGATCAGACCTCTCCACGCTCTCGCCCATCCGGTGCGGATACCGGAAAGAATATAGGAGAACGATGCCGGAATATAGATGCCGGTCACAAGTCCGAGTTTTCCAAGTCCCATATTTTCCCCGGATTCTATGTAGATCTGCGGCACCGCCCGAAATCCGTCCATAATGCTTCTGGACATTGGCCAGATGATCGAATGTACCACGATCAGGATGATCGTCCCTTCCCCAATCCCCATCCACAGGATTGCCAGCGGCAGCAGTGCCACACCAGGTATCAGGTCACACAGGGAAACGACCATATGGTAAATGGAATAAAACGTCTTGCTGACGATGGACAGTCCGGAGAGGATAAATGCCAGTACGATTCCGATCAGCAGCCCTTTTGCGATCAGGCTTAAGGAATAAAGCGTCATCGCTCCCAGCCCGTCCCGCGAAAATCCTTTGATCAGCGACTGAAATATCTTTCCAAGTGACGGAAACATCAGTTCCGGAAAGGAACCCATCTGATAGACGACCTGCCATACCACCAGAACAGCAACAATAAAAACAATCTGATTTCTTAAATTTTTCATCGTTCTCATCCTTATTCTTTCTTTTCCGACAGATCTTATCTTGCCGACTCTGTTGTGATTGCTTCAAAGGATTCCGGTGCACTGTCCACGAAATCATTCTCCGCCATAAAGTTTGCCATATCCATGACGCCCGGAAGTTTCATATCATAGACACATCCCGGATCCTGTAACCATTCCTGCATCGTTTCTGCCGTGACATCCTCTTTCTTGCAGAGAATATTTGCTGCTTCTTCCTGGTTGTTGTTGATGTAATCCATCGCTTCCTGCGTTGCATCCACAACTGCCTGATAGATTTCTGGCTGATTTTCATACAGGTCATCGGATACCAGACCAACGATAAATGCATTGCCTTCCGGCCATACCGAATCCAGGCTTTCTGCCTCTTTGATGTTGTCCTGTTCTTTTGCCTTGAAAATATAAGGTGCGGTTGTGAGCTGGCAGGCTACACTTCCGGACATCAGGGCAGTCATGCCATCCGGATGGGACATGGTCACCAGATTGTTGTCCAGTGCATGGGCATCGCCAAGCTCCTGCTTTGCGAGCATTGCCAGCAGAATATGCTGAATACTTCCGACGTTTACAACGGAAATCTTTTTATCATCTGTGATATCTTTTAACGAATGGATCGTATCCTCGTTTGTCAGCAGCTCGTTTGGCTGTGCTGCGATCGTTCCGTACATTTTGTAAGGAATCCCTGCCGTTACACCGGTAATGAACGGTGCGATCCCCATACATGCCACATCAATATCCCCGGATGCCATCCCTTCATTGATCGCCGATCCGGAATTTAAGCTGACCCACTCAACCTCGATATCTCCATCGTAGTTTTTCTCGATCAGTCCCTGTTCCTGCATGATGGTCAGCGGTGCATAAGCCAGTCCGTACTGATAAGCAATCTTTACTTTTGCTGTGTCCCCACTATCCTGCGTACTTTTCTGACTTTTTCCGCATCCGCTTACCCCTAAAACCATGGATACCGCCAGAAGTATTGCTGTTATTTTCCTCACCCTTTTTTTCATCGTCTTTTCCTTTCTTTTGAGCACCCGGTCTGCTGCCTGGTGCATTTTTCATCAGCTTATTCTATAATTGTGATATAATTATGACATTTTCATTACATACAGCACTGTTTTCGTCATTTTTTCATAAACTTCCTGGTCAGGAATCTGGACAAACCGGCATCGGAAGGCAAAAAAATCCCCCGGAAATTGCTCTCCGGAGGATTGTATGTTCTGCTTTATGCTCTGGCTGCCGCCTTTGCCTTCGCTTTCTCACCCAGGAAATCAATGGATGTCTTGCAGATTACCTTATCAAAGATAATAAACATCGCCGGCAGGATGAAGATTACGCATGCCATACTGATCAGGGCACCTCTTGATAACAGTGTACAGATTGCACCGATCATATCAACTTTGGAATACCACGCCACACCGAACGTTGCTGCGAAGAAACTGAAACCACTTGTCATGATAGACAGTGCACATGCTTTGTGTGCATTCATGACGGCTTCTTTCTTGCCAAATCCTTTTCTTCTTTCCTTCTGGTAACGGCTCGTCATAAGGATCGCATAGTCTACGGTTGCACCAAGCTGAATGGTTCCGACTACGATACTTGCAACGAATGGAAGTTCGATTCCCTGGAAAAACGGGATTGCCATGTTGACGTTGATGGCAAATTCAATAACCGCAACCAGAATGATCGGAACGGAAATGGATTTGAATACCAGCATAATGATGATGAAGATGGCTGCTACGGAAGCAACGTTTACATTTACCAGGTCGATGTCCGTTACATCCTGCAGATCTTTCATCAGCGGAGCTTCACCGATCACCATACCGTTTGAATCGTATTTCTTTACAAGATCGTTGATCGCTGCGATCTGACTGTTGGATTCGTCTGTTGCGGAGCTGTACTTTGAGCAGACAAATACCAGTTCCTGTTCATCACTTTGCAGCATATCTTTGACATCTTTCGGGATCATGGAAGCCGGCACGTTTGCACCGAATACGCTGTTCAGTCCAAATGCCCATTTCACACCGTCCACCTTTTCGATGTCTTTCATCAGCGTAGTCCTGTTTGCATTGGAAATGTTTTTATCCATCATGATGATGTGCATGGTGCTCATGTCGAAGGTATCTTCCAGTTTTTTGTTTGCCACATTTGAATCCAATGTTGACGGAAGCGATTTATCAATATTGTAGTAAATCTTGGTGTGGTTGTTTCCGTATACTGCCGGAAGCAGTCCGATGCAGAAAACGGCCAGCCAGATTTTATAATGCCTGATGATAAAACCGGACAGTCTGTTCGTATTCTTGATCAGCGGTTTATGTTTTGTCTTTTCGATCAGCGGATCAAAGATCAGGATGATCGCCGGAAGCAGGGTTACACAGCAGATAACACCGATGATAACACCTTTTGCCATTACGATACCAAGGTTTTTACCAAGTGCGAATGTCATCAGACACAGGGCTGCGAAACCGGCTACCGTTGTGATGGAACTGGATACGATGGATTTGAAGGTATTGGATATTGCATGACCCATCGCTCTGTTCTTGTCGCCAGGGAATCGTTTTTTATTCTCCTCGAAACTGTCCAGCAGGAAGATCGAGTAATCCATCGTAACACCAAGCTGAAGGATCGCTACCAGTGCCTGTGTCAGATACGAAATCTCACCCAGGAAAAGATTCGTTCCCATGTTATACAGGATCGAGATTCCGATACAGAGCAGGAACAGGATCGGCACCACAAAGGATGTTCCGGTAATCTCCAGCACGATGAAAGAAAACAGTGCTGCGATCGCCACGTAGATCGGCAGTTCCTGCAGACACAGATTCTTGATATCGGTTACGACACCGGACATACCGCTGATAAAGCACTGCTTATCTGCAATGGCACGCATGTTTGTGACAGCTTCCATCGCCTCGTCCGAAGATGTGGTGTTATCAAAAAGTACCAGCATCATTGTAGAATCGTCCGCAAAGAAGATATTCTTTAAATCTTTTGGCATCATGCTTGTCGGAACGCTGATATCAGCGATGTCATCATACCAGAGTACCTTTTTGACATGTTCGATCTCTTCGAACTTGTTTTTCAGTTTCTGCACATCTTTAAGCGGCATATCCTCGACGACGACCATCGAGAATGCACCTGTGCCGAATTCATCCACCATAACATCCTGACCTTTTACCGTTTCCAGAGATTCCGGAAGGTAACTTAAGATATCATAGTTGATTCTTGTTTTTATGGTTCCAATAACAGATGGAATGAGAAGCAAAATTCCGATCAGTACGATCAGGATACGGTGTTTTGCTATCCATTTTCCAGTCTTGACCATTGTTGTCATCTCCTATCTTTCCTTAATATTTATGATACCGGGGAGCAAAGATTTTATTCCCCTGACATCCCGTTTACGGATTCTGTGTCGGCTGATCATTCTGTGCATGGATTGCCTCCAGTGACATCAGCAGTGCATAATTTGATGCCTGCATCGCAAAGTCCAGAAAGTACTCTGCCAGCAGTATCTTATTCTCAGCCGAGAGTTCTTTTGTCGTTTCCTCCGTAAAACTAATCCCAAGCTGCTCCTGTGCAATCTGGATCACCTGGTCGACTTTGTCGTAAGCTTCTGCTATCCGTCCTACCAGTTTCGCCTTGCTGTACTTCATTTTATTGTGGAGCATTTCACGGTTTTCTCTGCATTCTCTGCGGAGTTCCTGGATATCTTTTTCTACCTGTTCCGGACAGTCCATCTCGCCCTGCTCAATGCGGCTGTGCATCTGTCCGATCGCCTTATCCAGCTCATATAGCTTTACAGAAAGTATATCATGTGTCATACGCACACCCCTTTCCTTTCTTTCTCACACCATTTTAGCAAAAATCTGCTTCGCTGATATAGACAAAATATCCGCAGTGTAAAAGAACTTTACACTGCGGATATTTTATAAATCGTTATTCTCATCTGAAACAAGGACTGCTTTGCCCATTAACAGAAGATAAATCTGATGTACTATATAACTGATGTTTTCGGTGTCCTGCTTCGTCCACTCGCGGAGCAGTCCCATAACCGCCTGACAGTGGTAATGCAGAATAAACTCCCGGTCTTTGTCTGAATAACCCTCGTACCAGTGCTGCATCTCCGCCACTTTCTCAAACAGATCATAAAAAACCTGCTCCAGCATACGTCCGATCTCGTCACCATAATTGGACTGCATACCGCGGATCGCATAAGGCTGAAGCTGGATCGCAATCTCAAAGAAATGGCGAAGCCCCTTCTCAAGATCCTTCTTTGCAATGCACTCTTCCAGGACAATCTCCATCTCCTGGTACAGAACCCACTGGATCAGATCCGGAATATCCTCAAAATGATAGTAAAATGCCTGTCTTGTGATGTGACATTCCTCCACAATATCCTTTACCGTCAGTTTCTTTACTTTTTTCTCAAACAGAAGGTTGCTGGCAGCTTCTGCAATTGTTTTTTTCATATCAATAGCCATTTTACCTACTCCTATTTCACTCAAAAAACCGCTTTGTTGCTTATGCTACCGTACATTTTTTCTTCTGTCAAGTAAATTAATTCTAAACTGTTCCTGAGGCTAACGATGTGCAAAATGAACAAATTCCCCAAGAAGACACTTTTACGTGCCCTTCGGGGAATTCGTTCATTTGCACATTCAGAAAATCTCCGCATCTTCCTAATAAAACTGATGTGCTCCGATCTTCACTCCGGTTCCGGATCCTGTATTAAAGTACAGTGCTCCTCCTACCGGATTCTCTCCGTTCAGTGCTGCCTGAGCTGCTTCTACGCAGTCACTCGGTACACCGCTTGCCAGTGCACTTGCCAGTGCTCCGCTGTACGCCGGTGTGAACTGTCCTGCCTGGTAAACAACCTCGGAAATGCTGTTCGGGAAGGAAGCACTTGCCACACGGTTGAGAACAACGGCACCGACTGCCACTTTACCTTCGCGGCTCTGGTTGCCTGCCTCGCAGTAGATGATCGCTGCCAGAAGGTTCAGATCACTGGAATCTGCTGTGGTAACAGTCTCTTCGCTTCCGGTTGACGCTGCAGAATCGTAAGTGTCGTCTGCGGTATCATAGGAAGCATCTGCTGTCGTATCTTCGCTGTAGCTGTTGTCGGTATAAGTATCATCTGTACTATAGCTGTCATCGCCATAGCTGCTGTCTGCATATGTATCCTCAGTATAGCTGTCATCGTTATAAGTGCTGTCTGTATCTGCCGTGCCATAGCCTGCTGCATTCCAGCCCCAGCCGTTCGGATCGTAATAGCCCTGTGCCACGCTGTCCGTTGTGTCTGTATTGGCATCTGCATCACTGACGTTGACATCCGCAGTTGAGATTGCAACGGCACGGTCTGTGATGATCGTCTCTTCGGCATCCTCTGCCGGAACGTATGCAACCGTAACGTCATCCATCTGTACTTGATACCAGTCACCATCCTCGGAAATCAGGCTGTACTCGCTTCCGTTGTCTGCACTGTCCAGAATGTCTGCTGCTGCATCCGGTGAAGAGAACAGGTTTACACCATCCCAGTTGACCTTGACGCCCTGTGTACCATAGACATTTGCCAGATATTCTGCATCTTCTCCGTATGCCAGATAATCATTCTTGATATATCCTTCCACGCCGTTTGAAATGATGTGTGACCATTTCTCGCCCTTTTCGATCAGGTCTGCAGATGCTCCCTTTGGAAGATAGCCGACGATCTCACTTTTGGTGGATGCATTTGCACGGATGTTGACCTGTGTATCTACATCTGCCACTGCACGATAAGACCACACGCTGTCTTCTATATTATTACTGTCTGTAGACGGTGCTGCAAAAACAACTGTGGAAGATAATACTGTAAATGCAAATACCGTCGCACTGCCGCAAAGTACCGTTTTCATTCTTGCTTTCATGTAAAAAAACCTCCTGAACTCCTATAACTTCACGCTTTTTTGGCATTTTTGTTATATTTGTTACAAATGTATTAACTTTTGTTACGTTTGCATCATATAACAGTTACAGTATTTTGTCAACCTTTTTTTATCTTCGTCAAGTGATGAGAAGCAAAGGATTGCACTCCCACTAAGATAGCCTCCGGCGGATTGCTGAGGCATTCTTGAATTTTAAAGTTTGAGGATATACCGCAAAAAAACATTGCTCTCATAAAGAAAGGTAAGAATCGGACTTTCTTTTATCATCGAAAGCAGCTGGCTTCCGATCTCTGTGTTGGAGCAGA
>ENA-OPEC01001908-OPEC01001908.1-human-gut-metagenome-genome-assembly--contig:-NODE-1908-length-12701-cov-3.254152_pt1 | contig 12701 bp, 9 predicted proteins | sample MGYA00241622_ERZ501507 | MGnify/ENA primary metagenome ERZ501507 (study PRJEB25962, sample SAMEA2042582) | human gut metagenome | biome: human gut; feature: human-associated habitat; material: faeces... | reverse complement strand
GGCGGCTGCAACGTGCAGTTCGCACTCGACCCGCTCTCGTTCAAATACTACCTGATCGAGGTCAATCCCCGCGTGTCGCGCTCCTCGGCCCTGGCGTCGAAGGCCTCGGGCTATCCCATCGCCCGCGTCAGCGCGAAGATCGCCGTGGGACTCACGCTCGACGAGATCCGGATCGCCAATACGCCGGCTTCGTTCGAACCGACGCTGGACTACATCGTGACGAAGGTCGCCCGCTTTCCCTTCGACAAGTTCTCCGACGCGTCGAACAAGCTCGGCACGCAGATGAAGGCCACGGGCGAGGTGATGTCGATCGGCCGTACGATGGAGGAGTCGCTGCTCAAGGCCGTGCGTTCGCTCGAAACGGGCGTCTGCCACATCTATCACAAGAAATTCGACAAGTGGTCGAACGACGACCTGCTCGCCTACATCAAGGGGGGAACCGACGACCGGCTCTATGCCATCGGCCAGCTGATCCGTAACGGCGTCGACCTGGCGCTGATCTACGACAAGACGAAGATCGACATGTTCTTCCTGGAGAAGTTCAAGAACATCGTCGAGTTCGAAAACGTCGTCCGCGCACACCCGATGGACGTCGAGACGCTCCGCGCTGCCAAGCGCATGGGTTTCAGCGACAAGTTCATCGGCCAGCTGTGGGGGCTTTCGCAGCACGACGTCTACCGCCTGCGTGAGAAGAACAACATCTTCCCCGTCTACAAGATGATCGACACGTGCGCCAGCGAGTTCGACTCCTACGTACCCTATTTCTATTCGACCTACGAGCAGGAGAACGAATCGAAGGTCAGCGACAAGGAGAAGATCATCGTGTTGGGGTCTGGCCCGATCCGCATCGGTCAGGGTGTCGAGTTCGACTATTCGACCGTACACGCCATCTGGTCGATCCGCGAGGCGGGCTACGAGGCCATCATCATCAACAACAACCCCGAGACCGTCTCGACCGACTATACCACCAGTGACAAACTCTATTTCGAGCCGCTTACGGTCGAGGACGTGATGAATGTCATCCACCTCGAGAAGCCGAAGGGCATCGTCGTCTCGCTCGGCGGACAGACGGCCATTAACCTGGCCGAGCCGCTGGCCGAGCTGGGCGTGCCCATCATCGGCACCGACTGCGAGGCGATCCGCAACGCCGAGGACCGCGGCTGTTTTGAGAAGATCATGGAGGAGCTGGGCATCCCGCAGCCCGAGGCCGAGGCCGTGACGGACATCGAGGCCGGAGTGCGTGCCGCAGCCCGCATCGGTTATCCGGTGCTGGTGCGTCCGAGCTACGTGCTGGGCGGCCGCGCCATGCAGATTGTCTCGAACGAGGAGCGCCTGCGCCACTACCTGCAGACGGCCGTCGAGGTCAATGAGGACTCGCCGGTTCTGGTAGACCGCTACATCATGGGCAAGGAGCTCGAGGTCGATGCCATCTGCGACGGCAAGGATGTCTTCATTCCGGGCATCATGGAGCATGTCGAGCATACGGGTATCCACTCGGGCGACTCGATCAGCGTCTATCCGACCTTCAGCGTCAGCCAGAAGGCCAAGGACAAGATCATCGACTATACGGTCAAACTGGGTCTGCGCATCGGCATCGTGGGTCTCTACAACATCCAGTTCATCGTTGCCGGCGACGACGACGTCTACGTCATCGAGGTCAATCCGCGCTCGTCGCGTACGGTGCCGTTCCTTTCGAAGTCCACGGGCGTGCAGATGGCGCACATCGCCACGCAGGTCATCCTGGGCAAGTCGCTGCGCGAGTTGGGCATCACGGAGGTCTACGGACGGGAGAAGCAGCGCTGGTACGTCAAGGCCCCGGCCTTCTCGTTCGCCAAGATCCGCGGTGTGGACTCCTACCTCTCGCCCGAGATGAAATCGACGGGCGAGGCGATCGGCTACGACGACAAACTCACGCGCGCCCTCTACAAGGCCCTGCAGGCCACGGGCATGCATGTGTCGAACTACGGAACGATCTTCGTCACGATCGCCGACCAGGACAAGCAGCAGGCGCTGCCTCTCGTGAAGCGCTTCTACGACCTGGGCTTCAACATCGAGGCGACGACCGGAACGGCCGAGTTCCTGCGCGAGCACGGCATCCGCACCCGCACGCGCCGCAAGCTGAGCGAGGGCAGCTCGGAGATTATCGAGGCCCTGCGCCAGGGACACATCAGCTACGTGATCAACACGATCGACATCAACCAGCACAATACGCGCCTGGACGGATACGAGATTCGCCGCACGGCCGTCGAGAACAACGTGACGGTCTTCACGGCGCTCGAAACGGTACGGGTGCTGCTCGACGTGCTGGAGGAGATTACGCTGCGTGTTTCGACGATCGATGCGAAGTAACGTCATGGATACGGAAACCGCATACAAGAAAGGCGTCTACCGGATCGAATCCAACGAGCCGCTGACACGGAACGTGTGGCGCATGGTGCTCGCGGGCGATACGCGGTGGATCACCGCTCCGGGACAGTTTGTCAATATTGCGCTGGAAGGCAGGTATTTGCGCCGTCCGATCTCGGTCTGCGACTACGATGAACACACGATCACGCTGATCTACAAGGTCGTGGGCGGAGGTACGGAGCAGATGAGCCGCATGGCGGCGGGTGCGGAGCTGGACCTGCTGACCGGACTGGGCAACGGCTTCTCGATCCGCGGTGAGGTGCGCCGTCCGCTGCTCGTCGGCGGCGGCGTAGGGGTACCCCCGCTTTATAACCTGGCCCGGAAGCTGCTTGCCGAGGGACGCGAGGTGCAGGTCGTGCTGGGATTCAACACCGCCTCGGAGTGCTTCTACGAAGAGGAGTTCCGCGCGCTGGGCTGCCGGGTGACGGTCGCCACGGCCGACGGGTCGCGCGGCGTGCGAGGCTTCGTCACGACGGCCATCGCCGAACGGGGGCTGGATTTCGATTACTTTTACGCCTGCGGGCCGCTGCCGATGTTGCGGGCCCTGGCCGAGGCGGTCGAACAGGACGGACAGCTGTCGTTCGAGGAGCGCATGGGCTGCGGATTCGGCGCCTGCATGGGGTGTTCGTGCAAAACCAAATACGGGAACAAGCGCATCTGCAAGGAGGGTCCCGTGCTGGAGAAAGGAGAGGTGATATGGTAAGCGATCCGAAGAGTGCGGCGCAGGGCGCCGCGGTGCGCGACCTTTCGGTCGATCTGTGCGGACTGACGTTGGACAACCCCGTGATCCCGGCCAGCGGGACCTTCGGGTTCGGCAACGAGTTCAGGGAGTTTTACGACATCAACATTCTCGGTTCGTTCTCCTTCAAGGGAACGACCCGCGAGGCGCGCTTCGGCAACCCGACGCCCCGCATCGCCGAGTGCACCGGCGGCATGATCAATGCCGTGGGGCTGCAGAACCCCGGCATCGACCACGTGATCGCCGAGGAGCTGCCGCGGCTGAAGGAGTATTTCCACAAGCCGGTGATCGCCAACATATCGGGCTTCTCGGTCGAGGAGTACGCCTACTGCTGCGAGCGGATCGACCGCGAGGAGCAGGTGGGCATCATCGAGGTCAATGTCTCGTGTCCCAACGTGCGGCACGGCGGCATGTCGTTCGGCACGTCGCCCGAGGCGGCGGCCGAGGTGACGCGCGCCGTGAAGGCCGTGACGACCAAGCCGGTCTTCATCAAACTCTCGCCCAATGTGACGGACATCGTCTCCATCGCCCGGGCGTGCGAGGAGGCCGGGGCCGACGGCATCTGCCTGATCAATACGCTGCTGGGCATGCGCATCGACACGGTGCGGCGGCGTCCGGTGATCGCCAACACGATGGGCGGGTTCTCGGGCGCGGCGGTCTTCCCCGTGGCCCTGCGGATGGTCTACCAGGTGGCCCGGGCGTGCCGGATTCCCGTGATGGGGTGCGGCGGCGTGCAGTCCGCCTCGGACGTCATCGAGATGATGATGGCCGGAGCCACGGCCGTGCAGGTCGGGGCGGCGAACCTGGTCAATCCCTACGCCTCGAAGGAGATCATCGAGGCTCTGCCCGCCGAGATGGAGCGTCTCGGGATCGAACGGCTGCGCGACATCATCGGCTGCGTGGAGTGAGCCCGGGCGGCGGACGGAAAAACGAACGGAAAAACAACCAAAAACAATATGGAACGCGACGTAATCATAGCCTGCGACTTCAAGTCCGCAGAAGACACCTTCCGCTTCCTCGACCTGTTCCGGGACGAGGAGTGCAAACCCTTCCTGAAGATCGGCATGGAGCTCTTCTATGCCGAGGGTCCCGAGATCGTGCGTGAGATCAAGCGCCGGGGACACCGCATCTTCCTCGACCTGAAGCTCCACGACATTCCCAACACGGTGCGCAAGGCGATGGCCGTACTCTCGCGCCTCGACGTGGACATGTGCAACGTCCATGCGGCCGGCACGATCGAGATGATGAAGGCTGCCCGCGAGGGGCTGACGCGCGAGGACGGCACGCGGCCGCTGCTGATCGCCGTGACGCAGCTGACCTCGACCAGCGAGGAGCGCATGCAGCACGAACTGCTCATCGGCGCCTCGATCAACGAGACGATCGTCAAGTATGCCGCGAATGCCCGCGAGGCGGGGCTGGACGGCGTGGTCTGCTCGCCGCTCGAGGCCGGCATGGTGCACGAGGCGTGCGGCGCCGGTTTCCTGACCGTGACGCCCGGCGTGCGTTTTGCCGACGGCGACGTGGCCGACCAGGTGCGTGTGACGACTCCGGCCCGTGCCCGTGAGATCGGCTCGGACTACATCCACGGCGGCCGCGGATCCCGTGGCTGCCTACCGGCGTTGCGTCGAGGAGTTCGTCGGATAGTCCGGCCGGCTTTTTGAGGCTCTCCGGACGGATCGAAACAAAACGACAGTCATGAAACCCGTAAAACTGTTCTACCTGAAGAACTGCCCCTTCTGCAAGAAGGCGCTGCGCTACATCGAGGAGGCCCGGGCCGCCCATCCGGAACTGGCTGCGGTCGAGATCGAGATGATCGAGGAGTCGGAGCAGCCCGAGGTGGCCGACCGCTTCGACTACTACTATGTGCCGACGTTCTATGTCGGCGGCGAGAAGGTCCACGAGGGCGGCATTTATCCCGAGGAGGTGGAGAAGATTTTACGTTCGGCGCTGGAATAAATGAGTGTCTTGCTGCGTGTTCTGCCGCTTGTCGCGGCCGTTGCCGGGCTGTTGTTGCCTGCCGGGGCGCAAGTCCCGGTGAAAGGCGGCGAGGTCTCCGATTTCGACTTCGCCGTCGGCGTCGTGGAGCGCGCCTATGCGGGCTATCCGGACAAGACGGCGAACCGCGCGGCGGAGTACGGGGCGCTGAAAGAGCGGCTGCGGAGCGGGATCGCTTCGGGGCGCGACACGTATGACGCCGTTGCCGAGTATCTCGGCTGGTTCGACGATTCGCACCTCGGAACGGAGGGCGTGAGGGCTTACCGGCCCAAATCAATCCGCCGACCTTCGGATTACGCGGCACGGATGGAGCGTTATGACCCGCAGTTCACCCATTGTCGGGTGGACGGCGAAACGTATCTGATCCGTTTCCCGTCGTGCGACCTGAATGAAGAACAGACCGCTTGGGTGCGGACTGCCGTGCGGGCTTATCTGGCCTCGGGGTGTGAAAACCTGATCCTCGACATCCGCGGCAACGGCGGCGGGAGCGACAGCGCCTATGAACCGCTGCTCCGGCTGCTCTACGACCACGAAGGGGCGGAGGATGCCATGGAGTACCGCGTTTCGGACCTGGCCGTCGCCCACGTGCGGGAGTTTGCCGGAGATACGGAGCGTGGACGCGGGAAGATCGCACGGATGGAACGCACTCCGGCCGGGGAGTTCCTGACGGACGGACCGAAAACCTACCGGATACACTACGATTCCGTCTCGCCGCGGCCTCGCCGGGCGGGGCTGCTGATTGATGGGAAAGTCGGCTCCTCGGGTGAACAGCTGGTGCTCGAAGTCAGGGCCAGCAGTCGCCGCACGACCGTTTACGGGCAGGATAACACGCTCGGGTGCCTCGATTTCTCGAACTGCGAAATACTTTATTTTCCGCAGGACCCGACCCGGTGGATGATGCTCCCCACGACCCGTTCCTGCCGGGTTCCGGAAGGCCGCGGGATCGACTCCGCGGGCATCGCGCCCGATGTGCGCATTCCGCTGCCGCTGCCTGAAGTCCTGACCGACAACGTCGATACATGGACGTTGTGGGTCGCCGAAGATATGAAAACTGAAAAACGAAAAGAATAAATGGGTTTCCGCCCCGAAGTCTCCCTTTGCCAAAGGGAGATTTAGTGGGAATGTCAATATGAAATCGGCATCGCAGATGCCGTTAACGCAGGTTCGGCGGATTTCATGGTTGACACTCTTCCCATGGGGAGGGGAAAGAATGAAGAATTTTGCCGAACCTGCGTTCAAGTAAGATGGAGAAGAAAATTGCTAAAGACCTGCTGTCGATCGGCGCGGTGTTCCTGCGTCCCGAGCAGCCGTTTACGTGGGCCAGCGGTATCAAGAGCCCGATTTATTGCGACAACCGGCTGACGCTCACGGCTCCCGAGGTGCGCAAGCACGTCGAGGCCGGTCTGGCCGAGATCGTCCGTACGAAATATCCCGAAGCGGAGGTGCTCATGGGGACCTCGACGGCCGGAATCGCCCATGCCGCCATCACGGCGACGATCCTCGACCTGCCGATGGGCTATGTGCGCTCGGGTTCGAAGGACCACGGGCGCGGCAACCAGATCGAAGGCCGGCTCGAGAAGGGGCAGAAGGTGGTGGTCATCGAGGACCTGATCTCGACGGCCGGGTCGTGCATCGAGGTGGTCAATGCCCTGCGCGAGGCCGGTGCCGAGGTGCTCGGCGTGGCTTCGATCTTCACCTACGGCATGAAGAAGGGCCTCGACCGGCTGAAGGAGGCCCATGTCGTGAACTACAGCCTGTCGAACCTCGACGCGCTGGTCGAGGTGGCTGCCGACGAGGGGTACATCCGGCCCGAGGACAAGGTGCGGTTGCTGCAGTTCCGCGACAACCCGTCGGATGAATCGTGGATGAACAAGTAGCTCTTTAATTGATAACGTCTATGCGTCATTTGATCGATCCCACCGATCTGACGGTCGAAGAGACCGAGCAGATCGTGGCTCTCGCGGAGGACATCATCGCCCACCGCGCCAAATACAGCGAGGCCTGCAAGGGCAAGAAACTCGCCACGCTCTTCTACGAACCTTCGACCCGCACGCGCCTGAGCTTTACGGCCGCGATGCTCGAGCTGGGCGGACAGGTGATCGGCTTCTCCGACGCCAACTCCTCGTCCGTGTCGAAGGGCGAGACCGTGGCCGACACGGTGCGCGTGATCCGCTGCTTTGCGGACATCATTGCCATGCGCCACTTCAAGGAGGGTGCGCCGCTCGTCGCCTCGCAGTATGCCGGCATTCCCGTCATCAACGCCGGCGACGGAAGCCACTCCCATCCCACGCAGACGCTCACGGACCTGCTGACCATCAAGCGCGAGAAGGGCCGCTTCGACAACCTGACGATCGGTTTCTGCGGCGACCTGAAGTTCGGCCGCACGGTCCACTCGCTCATCAAGGCGCTGTCGCGCTATTCGGGCATCAAGGTGATCCTCATCTCGCCCGAGGAGCTGCGCCTGCCCGACTACATGCTCAACGAGATGCGGGCCAACTCGCGGCTGGAGTTCCGCGAGGTGCGCACCATGGAGGAGGTGATGCCCGAACTGGACATCCTCTACATGACGCGCGTGCAGAAGGAGCGCTTCCTCGACGAGGAGGAGTTCGACCGCGTGAAGAACAGCTTCGTGCTCGATCCCGGGAAGCTCCGCACGGCCCGCAAGGACATGATCATCCTCCACCCGCTGCCGCGTGTGAACGAGATCACGCGGGCGGTGGACAACGATCCCCGCGCCGCCTATTTCCGCCAGGTCGAGAACGGCAAGTTCGTGCGTATGGCACTCATCTACACGCTGCTGCGCTGGGCCGACGAGAACAAGCCCTTCGCCCGCACGCCCGTCTTCAACGAGCCGTACATGGTCAATGAGCTGACGTGCTCGAACCCGCGCTGCATCTCGGCAACGGAGGATGTCGATCAGCTCTTCCACCGTGCGGCCGACGGCACGTGCCGTTGCGCCTATTGCGAGGCGAAGGCCAGGTAGGGCGATCTTCCGCAAAGGCTCTTTGTGAGCAGATTCCGGTGCGGCCGGCTCCGTTGGTGACGGATGCCGGCCGCACCGTTTGTACAACGACATGTCGAAAGGTGGCTTTTGTCTCTTCGCAAGGGAATATCCCCGGTTTTTTTACTATCTTTGTGCGATATTCCACTTTTGACCGACCTGAAAAACCGGAAAACCGAAAATGTCAAGATCTTCGCGCCCCGTCTCACCCCTCGGATGGGTTCCGAGCCTCTATTTCGCCATGGGCCTTCCGTTCGTGGTACTTAACATGGTATCGGCCGTGATGTTCAAGGACCTCGGCATCCCCGATGCGCAGATCGCCTTCTGGACCTCGCTCATCATGTGGCCGTGGACGATCAAGTTCTTGTGGAGCCCCTTTCTGGAGATCTTCCGCACGAAGAAGTTCTTCGTTGTCTCGACGCAGCTCGTCAGCGGCGTGATGTTCGGACTGGCGGCGCTGGCCCTGCATCTGCCGTCGTTCTTCGCCGTGACGGTGGCCATCTTTGCCGTCATTGCCTTCAGCGGCGCCACGCACGACATCGCGGCCGACGGCGTCTACATGTCGGAGCTCTCGCAGGCCGACCAGGCGAAGTACATCGGCTGGCAGGGGGCTTTCTACAACCTTGCCAAGCTGGTGGCGACGGGCGGACTGGTCTGGTTTGCCGGGTGGCTCTACGAACGCTTCGACGACGGGCGGATGGCCGCGTTCGACGCCTTCGTGCAGTCGTGGACCGTCGTGCTGGCCATCCTTTGCGTCCTGCTGGTCCTGCTCGGTCTCTACCATGCGCGACGCCTTCCCTCGGGCGGCGCCTCGGCCGGAGGGCACCACACGCTCCGCGAGGGGATGGACGGACTCCGCGAGGTGATTGCCGCCTTCTTCACGAAAAAGCACATCGGACTTTATATCCTCTTCATCATCCTCTACCGTCTGGGTGAGGGTTTCGTGATGAAGATCGTGCCGCTGTTCCTCAAGGCCGACGTCTCGGTCGGGGGGCTCGGCCTCACCAACCAGCAGATCGGACTCTACTACGGCACGTTCGGTGCCGGTGCCTTCCTGCTCGGGTCGTTGCTGGCGGGCTACTACATTGCCGCCCGGGGCCTGCGGAGGACGCTCTTCACGCTGGTCTGCATCTTCAACCTCCCGTTCCTGGTCTATGCTCTGCTGGCCGCCTTCCAGCCCCAGTCGATGTGGCTCGTCGGCGGCGGGATCGTGCTGGAGTATTTCGGCTACGGTTTCGGGTTCGTCGGCCTGACGCTCTTCATGATGCAGCAGGTCGCCCCCGGAAAGCACCAGATGGCCCACTACGCCTTTGCATCGGGCATCATGAACCTCTCGGTGATGCTCACCGGCGCCGTGTCGGGCTTCCTGAGCGACTTGTGCGGCTACAAACTCTTCTTCCTGCTGGTGATGGTCGCCACCGTTCCGGTGTTTGTCATGACCCGTTTCCTCCCGTTCACTTACCCCGATGAAAAGAAATAGCACCATGAGACCTCTGCGTTCGCTCTTCCTGTGGGCCGCTGCGGCCCTCTGCCTTGCCGCCTGTGGTACGGCCTCCGACGATGCCGTCATCCCGCATCCCGCCTCCGTCGAGGAGCTGCCCGGGAGTTTCCGCATCCATGCCCCGATGGCGCTCTCGGTCGAGGCACCCGTGGAGGCGGCCGAGGCCCTGACCGGCTACCTGAAAACCACGCCGCTGCCGATCGATACGGCAGAGCCCGATGCGGCGAAAAACTACCTCCGCCTGGAACTTTCGGACGACGAGCGGATTCCCGCTTCGGAGGAGGGGTACGTGCTCTCGGTGCGACCGGCCGGAATCACGATCGCGGCGCGCGGCGAGGCCGGGCTCTTCTACGGCCTGCAGACCCTGCTGCAGCTCCACGAGCAGTTCGGCAGCCGGATTCCGGCACAACGCATTGTCGATGCGCCCCGCTTCGCCTACCGGGGGCTGCATCTGGACGTCTCGCGCAATTTTTTCGACAAGGAGTTCGTTAAGAAGCAGCTCCGCATGATGGCGTCTCTGAAGCTCAACCGCCTGCACTGGCACCTGACCGACGGCGCCGGGTGGCGCATTCAGATCGACCGCTACCCGCTGCTGACCGAAGTGGCCGCGTGGCGTCGCGGCGCGACGTGGCAGCAGTGGCGCGACGGCGGAGCGGAATACTGCCGCTTCGACGACCCGGAGGCTTCGGGCGGCTACTATACCAAGGAGGAGATCCGCGAGGTGGTGGCCTATGCCGATTCGCTGCACATCACGGTGATCCCCGAGATCGAGATGCCCGGCCACTCGGAGGAGGTGCTGGCCGTCTATCCCGGGCTCTCGTGCAAGGGTGAACCCTACTCGGGCGGTGACTTCTGCATCGGCAACGACGCGACCTTCGAGTTTCTCGAGAACGTGCTCACGGAGGTGATGGAGCTCTTCCCCTCGGAGTACATCCACATCGGCGGCGACGAGGCTGCCAAGACGGCGTGGAAGGAGTGCCCGAAGTGTCAGGCGCGCATGAAGCGCGAAGGGCTGGAGTCGGTCGATGAGCTGCAGAGCTACGCCATCCACCGCATCGGCCGTTTCCTTGCGAAGCACGGCCGGCGGCTGATCGGGTGGGACGAGATCCTCGATGGCGGGCTGGCCCCCGATGCCGCCGTCATGTCGTGGCGCGGCGAGGAGGGCGGCCGCACGGCTGCCGCTGCCGGGCATGAGGTGGTGATGACCCCCGGCGGATACTGCTATTTCGACGGATACCAGGACGATCCGACCACGGAGCCGCAGGCCATGTCGGGCTTCCTGCCCCTCGAGAAGGTCTATTCGTATGACCCGGCTCCGGCCGACATGCCCGGACGGGAGTATGTGCTGGGTGTGCAGGCCAACCTCTGGACGGAGTACATCCCCACGGCGGAACAGGCCGAATACATGCTCTATCCGCGTCTGTTCGCGCTGGCCGAGGTGGCGTGGTGCCAGCCCGAAGGAAAGGACTACAGGACGTTCCGCGAGCGGGCGCTCCGCTTTACCGAACTGGCCCGCAGCCGGGGTTACAATGCCTTCGATTTGGCAGATGAGACGGGCGAGCGTCCCGAGTCGCTCGAACCGGTCGAGCATCTGGCCGTAGGGTGCCCGGTGACCTACGCCACGCGGTGGAACGGCGGCTATCCCGCCGCCGGCGAGCGGGCGCTGACCGACGGCCTGCGCGGCTCGTGGAGCTACAAGGAGCGCTGGCAGGGATTCCTCGGCTGCGACGTCGATGTGACGGTCGATCTGGGCGAGGTGAAGCCCATCAGCGAGGTCTCGGCCGACTTCACTCAGTGGTATTCGGCTTGGATCTGGCTTCCGGCCCGGGTGGAGATCGAGGTCTCGGACGACGGGACCGAGTTCCGCCGCATCGCTGTCGTGGAGAACGACTATCCCGAGACGGCTGAGCGGCCCGAGTACCGGACCTTCGGCTGGACGGGCAGCGAGCAGGCACGATACGTGCGCTACCACGCGATTCCGAATGAACGGGTTGGCGGATGGCTGTTTACTGATGAAATCATTATAAATTAAACAGATACGAATACGCGAAGTATGGAAAAAATCAAGATTGCGGGCGTTGCACTGCCCGATATGCCGTGGGAGGATCGTCCCGCGGGCTCGAATGAGGTGATGTGGCGCTATTCGGCCAACCCGATCATCGGGCGCCATGCGCTCTCGACCTCGAACAGCATCTTCAATTCGGCCGTCGTACCGTTCAAGAACGGCAAGTACAACTATGCGGGCGTCTTCCGCTGCGACGACACCAACCGCCGGATGCGCATCCACGTGGGCTTCTCGGTAGACGGGCTCCACTGGGACATCGAGGAGGCCGACTTCCGCCTCGAAGGCGCCGACCCTGAGGTGGCCGAGTGGGTCTACGGCTACGACCCGCGCGTGGCGAAGATCGATGACAAGTACTACGTCACGTGGTGCAACGGCTACCACGGCCCGACGATCGGCATCGCCTGGACGACCGACTTCAAGACCTTCCACCAACTCGAAAACGCCTTCCTGCCCTATAACCGCAACGGGGTGATGTTCCCGCGCAAGATCAACGGCCGCTATGCCATGCTTTCGCGCCCGAGCGATACGGGACACACGCCCTTCGGCGACATCTTCTACTCGGAGTCGCCCGACCTGGAGTTCTGGGGCCGCCACCGCCACGTCATGTCGCCCGCACCGTTCGAGGTGTCGGCCTGGCAGTGCATGAAGATCGGCGCGGGCCCGGTGCCCATCGAGACGTCGGAGGGCTGGCTGTTGTTCTACCACGGCGTGCTGCGCTCGTGCAACGGCTATGTCTATGCCTTCGGCTCGGCGCTGCTCGATCTCGATGAGCCGTGGAAGGTCCTGGCCCGCAGCGGTCCGTACCTGATCTCCCCGCGCGAACAGTACGAGTGCATGGGCGACGTGCCGAACGTTACGTTCCCCTGCGCTGCGCTGCACGATCCCGAGACGGGGCGTGTGGCCGTCTACTACGGATGCGCCGACACGGTGACCGGCCTGGCCTTCGGCTACATCCCCGAGATTGTCGAATTTACGAAGAAAAACTCGATCCTGT
>ENA-OPEC01001905-OPEC01001905.1-human-gut-metagenome-genome-assembly--contig:-NODE-1905-length-12707-cov-3.909896_pt1 | contig 12707 bp, 9 predicted proteins | sample MGYA00241622_ERZ501507 | MGnify/ENA primary metagenome ERZ501507 (study PRJEB25962, sample SAMEA2042582) | human gut metagenome | biome: human gut; feature: human-associated habitat; material: faeces... | reverse complement strand
TCTTGACAGATAATTATCAAATATTTCATCCACAACCTGTGAAATACTTTCAAATATATTACGTCCGTTGACCCATTTGTGGTCAAATGCAGTTGATGAGGTTATCGTAAAGTTGTAATTCTGGTTTCTGTACCACTCTGTATACACTCTGTTTAATGTAAAGGACATAATTGCTAAAATATTAGCTTCCAACGTCTGTCTTGGCCATGTCGAATATATTTCACTGCTCGCTACATTTTTAATATAATCCTTGTACCTCACATAATAATCAAGTGCTGTGGAGTCTGTAGGAACACCATCGTGCACAACTATTGTTTCTGGTATTACAACGCGGCTTAACACAATCTCCCCCGACTGGCGTACCGGCTTAATCTCAGTCTCTGGTATCTTGGCAGGATAGCTGCCGTACAGCGTATTAACCGGAATTACAATATTATTCTCTGGAATCTCCCTGTTATCTTCATTCAGATACACATTCTGAATACTTGTTTCCCCTGAGAATACATCAATACCGGATATATTAATCTCCTCGTAGCCATCTGCATTAACATCAATAGTGTATTCCGAAAATGGCTGGTTCTCACCTGGTTCCATACTATACTCCACCGGTGGTGTGAGAAGATCATCAAGATTAACTGCTCCTTCTGAGTCAGTAGTTATCTCATTGATAATTCTTTCAGGATTTCCTGTATATGCAAGTGAAATCCTTGCATCTGCCAATGGTGTGCCCTGCTGTTTATCATATACGTTAATGCGCATTTTCCCTTTATCTATTGCATCGGCAGGCGTTTCCATTGTATGTACATACACCATAATCTAATTCCTCTTATATTATTCATTATATTTTTGATTATTATATGTATCTTTATGAAATTTTATGAATAAAATAAACTGATATTTCCTTTAGGAGGATTTATGGCTGATTATAGAATTGCCCTTGATGCTGGACACGGTGGAAGCGACCCCGGTGCTGTATATAAGGGCAGACAGGAAAAAGATGACACTCTCGACCTTACTTTAGCTGTCGGTGACATACTTAAAAAAAATGGCATAGATGTATATTACACAAGAACTACTGACGAATACGAAACTCCATTTAAGAAAGCAACCGATGCGAATAATTCCGGTGCCGACCTTTTCGTATCAATACACCGCAATTCCTCAGAAAATCCTAACCAGTATTCGGGCGTTGAAACCCTTGTATACAGCGATACTGGTTTAAAGGCTGAGGTGGCAAGAAATATTAATAACCAGCTTGAAGATGCAGGCTTTAAAAATCTTGGTGTAGACGAACGCAAAAACCTTGTTGTCCTTAAACGTACCAAAATGCCAGCCGTTCTTGTTGAAGTTGGATTTATTAACAACGATAAAGACAATTATCTATTTGATGAAGAATTTGACAGCATTGCTCAAGCAATCGCAGACGGAATATTAGAAAGCATACCATCAGGCAGGCCCGGAAATACCACTTCCAATAAAAGCAATCGCACTGACAACAATAATAATAGCAACAACAATAGTAACAACAATAATAGCAGCAACAGCCAAATGAATAACTCTGGCAGAACTGCTTCTGCCCCAATTGACAGCACAGCTATGGTTAATTCCATCCCACCTGATAACGAGGTGTTTTCTGTCCCTGTCAGTAGTTCAAATATTATGCCACAATGTCCTTGTGACAATAATGATTATGACACAGAAAATGAAGCACTTTACCGTGTACAGGTTGGCGCATACCGCAACAAGGATAATGCCGACAGAATGTTAAATTCACTTTTAATGGACGGATTTCCTGCATTTATAATATATGAGGACGGCTATTATAAAGTCCAGGTCGGTGCTTACCGTATTCTCTTAAATGCTATTAAAATGGAACAGCGTTTAAGAAGATTCCGCTACAGCACATACATTGTATATTCATAACAGATTGCTATTTAATTAATAAACATTTAAAACCCTCCAAAAGTCGAAACAGTGTCTTACTTTTGAAGGGTTTATTTTAGGTTATTTTACATTTTAGGAGCTGTAGTTATTAATTATCGTTTATTATTCTGCTGAATATATTGTTACACCATGCCACTCAATAGATGCAATATTATCAACACTGATAACCTGTTTTAATGCAAATGATATATGCATAGTACCTGCTTTGACACTTAAATCAGAAGTTTTGTCGTCAATACTAACAACTGTGCCATCTTTAAGATGTACTACAGGTGCATATTTACCACTCATACCAAACCACTTAAAGTCTGCATTTCCTGTTCCCTGTATATCAAGTACGAATCCATCACATTTAAGTGTATCTATATTGATAGTCTGGTCTGCATTATAAGATGATGTAACCGATATATTAGGAGTTGTACTAAGCACACCTGTGCTGCTACTCTTAAGAACTGTTTCAAAAGACCACTCCCCTGTTGCTAAAGTTCTGGTTTCTCTTGTTTTATTATCTTCACCATTTCTGTACGTACACTTAAGATCCTTAACATCAATCGAAATGTTATGATTAACAATATCTCTTGAATCAGCATTAACATATATTAATTCTGCATATATTTCTGAACCATCATCTGACATACCATTATAATTAAGATGGTATAATGTACCTGTTGATTTGAACTGGTCTGTTTCATCACTTATTTTTATTACAGTATCTGCAAAATCAAATGTACCAATTATTGGACTTAAGGTATCATCATTAGGTATAATCGGACTTCCGTCTTTTGACTTTATAGTCAGTTCTATATAAAATCTTCCACCATTAGCAACATATTTTCCCCATTCCACGTCAACATTAGATTCTTCTGTAGATGTAACATTACCTGTATTATAGACATTAACCGAACTATCCCCGCTCATATGAGATTCAAAATTGACATTACTCTTTGGGACAAGATACTTCTGGTACGCGTATACACCAGTGTAAGTTAATCCCGAGATTGCAATCACTGCGGCTGCCGCTGCTGCTATATTTCTATATATTTTTGATCTGGTTCTCATTATGACAGGCTTATTAGCTGGCTTTGCCTGCTCAATCCACTCCTGATTAATATTGTTCATTGACTTAAATAATTTCTCACCATTCATACCAAAACGCCCTCACTTTCCAAAAGCTTCTTTAAATCTTTCCTTAATCTGTGCAGTGCAACCTTAACTGAACTTTCGCTCTTTCCAAGTTCTTTTGATATAACTTTAACAGGTTGTGAATACCAGTATCTTTTGATAAATATATTTCTCTTATCAGTATCCAATGTTTTAAGAAATGTATTAATCAATTCTCCTACCATATGTTCATCACCCTCAAGTGCTTTATCAGGCTTGCCGATACACTGTTCCATCTCGGCTGTAAGTTCTATAACATTAGAGCTTCTTTTTAATGCATTGTCATGGTCTATTCTCTTGCAGATTATATGTCTGCATATAGTAGCTGAATATGCAAACAAATATTGCGGTCTGTTATCTGGAACTGATTTCCATACTTCATAAAACGTATCATTAACACATTCTCTTGCATCTTCCTCACTGTCAAGCATATTCATTGCAAGCTTCATTAATGGTCTTTGATACCGCTCCATTAATTCACGCATTCCAGATTCATCTCTGTTTGCTATTAAATCAATTATTTTTTCTTCGCTGCACACTTTATTAAATCGTCCTTAATTATTTCTTTTTGAAAGCTTTCACTTATAGAGTACGCTTTTTTCAGGATTGGTTACAGAAATGTAAAATAATTATTTTGCAAAGACTTATTGGATATTAATATTTCCTGATGCCTTAAGCTTTAAACTGTGATTCATAAAATGTATATCTGCATCGGCTGACACTCCTATTACATTATCACTTTGCATATCTATCTGTATTACCGAATTCACATATTCAGCCTGTGAATATTCAGCCATAATATATAGCGTCATATTATCCAGTCCATCAAAATCAATAACCATATTACAGACAGCGTTTTGATTGTAATATACTACAGCACTCACCTTTACAAGGTTATTATCCCTGTCAGCCTCTATATCAAGCACTACATTGCAGTCCTTTACTTCCGTGGCAAATTCAGATTTAATACTGTCCTTTTTTATGCCATATACATTTAACAACGAAATATATGGAAGAACCTGTGAATCTTTATATAATTCATCCACAAATGTATTAAAGCCATTAACTAAAGCTGTTTCATCTATATTAATATTATAAGTGTGTTTTCCTGTTTCGCTGACTGTATTCACGCAATCCATTGCCATAACTTCATAGCCCTTCACAAAGTCAGCTAATGCAGCTTTTAAAACAGGCTTAAGCTGATCTGCATCTATATTAATATATCTTGATATATCAGCTTTAGATATTAAAAATGTATCATTAGTCAATTCAGGTATAACTACATTTATTCCATTATTATCGATATTAGCTGTAATGGTATATTCTGCACTATTCTTACCCTGCATATAATCAGCATTATCATATATCAACTCCGATATATTAATTTTTCCAGTATAGTTATTGGCACTTACATCTATGTTGTTTATATATTTTTCAACTGTGCTTTGTAAAAGTTCTCCAGATTTCAACATCGTTTTTAAAGCTTTTTTCTCTGGAGAAGCATACATTTGTGTAACGCCATATGCCGATAATATTATTGCTATTACGGAAAGAAATATTATACCAGCCACAGCACGCTTTACATTTTTCTTTTTATTCTGGCATTTCATCAGCCTTACCCTTTCTTTCATACCTTACAAACTCATAACATATATCAAAATATGTATGTTCATCACTCTGTCCTGTAATTCTCCAGTCTTTAAGCTTATCAAAATCACTTATATAAGTATCTGCTTCGTAAGAGTAATCAACCTTTGTAATATGTGCTGTATCACAATATGGAAGGAATTCTTTGTATATCTGTCCACCACCGATGACATATACATCCTTACTATCCACATTTTTTACCTTCTCAAGCACATCTTCAACACTATGGCATAAACATACGTCTTTAGCTTCATAATCTTTATTTCTTGTAAGAACAATATTCTTTCTTCCAACAAGTGCTGACTGGTTAGGAAGTGCTTCTAATGTCTTTCTTCCCATAATAACAACTTTTCCATAAGTTTCTTCACGGAACAGCTTCTTATCCTCTGGAATATCAACAAGTTCTCTTCCTTTATTAGCTATTCCCCATTTTTTATCAACAAGTGCAATTAAATTCATAGTTTGCCTCCTACCCAGGCTGGCACATATCCTTTGACACTTATGCCCTCCTGTGTGTATTCCTCACTTTCAAGCTGTCCGTATTCTCTTATAAGCTGGATTTTGCCTGCATCGCTGTAAGGAAATACTCTTTCTATTCTAATTCTGCTCTTTAATATAATATCCTGCACATCTTCCAGAAATTCATCTATTCCCACACCCGTCCTGGCTGAAATATTCTCAACATAATCAGCTTTGCTGTCCTTGAGTATAGGAAGTTCGCCGTATTTATCACATTTATTAAAAAGTGTAATTATCGGCTTATCACCTACATCTAACTGCTTCAATGTCTCATATACTGTTGCCATATGTCTTTCGTAATCATCATTAGAGCAGTCCACAACGTGAATTATCATATCTGCATATTTCGCTTCCTCAAGTGTACTCTTAAATGCCTCTATAAGATTATGTGGAAGCTTTCTGATAAATCCAACAGTATCTGTCATAAGCACTTTTTCCTTGTTAGGAAGTGTAAGTGCCCTCGTTGTAGGATCAAGTGTTGCAAACAGCTTGTCCTCAGATAATACACCTGCATCGGTCAGCCTGTTAAGAAGTGTTGACTTACCCGCATTAGTATAACCTACTATAGCCGCTACTGGTGTAGAACTGTCCTGTCTGTTCTGTCTTTGCACATCTCTGTGGCTCTTAATCTCCTTTAACTCACCTGACAAATGAGCAATCCTGTCCCTTATTATTCGCCTGTCTGTCTCTATCTTCTTCTCACCCGGTCCTCTTGTTCCTATTCCACCACCAAGTCTTGAGAGTGCTGTTCCAAGTCCTGCAAGTCTTGTTGACCTGTATTTTAACTGTGCCATCTCAACCTGTATTTTACCTTCACTTGATGAAGCTCTTGCGGCAAATATATCAAGAATAACCATTGTTCTGTCCATAATCTTAGTATTAAGAACATCTTCAAGATTTCTTAACTGTGCTGGAGACAGCTCATCATCACATATTATTCCTGTTGCACCAAGCTCATCTATCATAAGCCTTAATTCTTCAAGCTTACCCTTACCAATATATGTTGCAGGGTGGAAGCTGTCACGCGGCTGTATCATCTTTCCTACTGTGACCGCTCCGGCAGTCTTAGCAAGCTCTGCTAACTCCTCTAACGACTTCTCGCAGTCGTCAAGAGGATTTAACTCTACGCCGACAAGTACAACCTTTTCCTGCTCGTCATCTGTATCATATAATGCCATATTTTCCTCCAATTAATTCTATTATGCCAGAAGCAGATGTCTTAACATATCAATCATCACAAAGCATTTATTATATAATAATCTATTCTTTTGCTATGCAGTCGCTAAGATAGTTAGATACTTCCTTTTCTTCCGAATAATTCATAACATTTTCTGTTATCTCTTTTACTTCCTTACTGCTCCACGAAGCTATCTCTTTTCTAGTTTCAAGCACCCTGCTCACTGTAACAGAGAACTCATCAAGTCCAAAATTAAGAAGAAGTGGTATCATTCTTTCATCTGCCGCCGCTTCTCCACACATTCCTGCTTCTATACCTGCATTATGTGCACACTCAATTATGTGTTTAATACTTCGTATAACGGCTGGGTTATCCACAACCATCTTTATCATCTTAAGTACTGCTGGATGATGTGGGTCAAAGAAACTGTCAAGCTTTGGATTCTGACGGTCAACAGCAAGTGTATACTGTGTCAAATCATTCGTACCGATTGAGAAGAAATCAACCTCATGTGCCAGTACATCTGCCATTATTGCCGCGGCTGGTGTCTCTATCATAACACCTATCTTTATGTCCTTATCATACTTAATGTCTTTCTTGTCCAGATCCCTGCATATACCATTTATAATCTTCTTAACTGACTGCACCTCTGTAACAGAAGTTATCATAGGAATCATAATTCTTATATTACCATATGCACTTGCCCTTAATACAGCCCTTAACTGGGTTGTAAATATATCTACCCTGTCAAGGCAGAACCTTATGGCCCTGTATCCAAGAAATGGATTTAACTCCTTTGTGAGTCCCATATAAGGAATATCTTTATCTCCGCCAATATCAAGCGTTCTTATCGTAAGCTGTCTGCCATCAAGCACAACTGCTGCTTTCTTATATTCGTTATACTGCTCCTCCTCTGTTGGGAGTGCCTGCTTGTTCATAAATAAGAATTCCGTCCTGAAAAGTCCGACACCCTCAGCTCCAGCCTTTACAGCTTTAGCAGCCTCATCAGCATTGCCTATATTAGCAGCAAGCATTACTTTTCTGCCATCCCTGGTAACAGTCTGTTTATCTATATATTTCTTAAGTTCCTTAACTCTTTCATCATATGCTTTTTTCTTTTTATTATATATCTTAAGAGTTATAGGTGTAGGATTGACGAATACTTCGCCGTAAGCTCCATCAACTATAACCTCCTCACCCTCTGCTATTTTACTGCATATATCCTTAACACTTAATACAGCAGGGATTTCTAATGCTCTTGCAAGAATTGAAGCGTGTGATGTATCTCCACCCTTCTCTGATATAATACCGGCAATATGCTCTGTATCCATATTAGCTGTCATAGATGGATGGATTTCATCGGCAATAATAACAGTATTATCAGAAAGCTTAGTAAGATCAATATGCTTCTGTCCCTGCATTATTGCTATAAGACGCTGTTTCATATCTTCAATATCGGCTACTCTCTGTGTCATCGTATCATTGTTAAAGCTTAAGAATATGTTCTTTAACATCTCACAGGTATCTTCAACCGCAGCTTCTGCATTAAGCTTGTCATTAGTTATAGCACTTATTACACCACTGGTAAACTCAGGATCTCTTATAAGATATTCCTGATTTTTTAATACAAGAGCATTCTTATCATCACCATTAAGCTTCTGTGACAACTTATCCACAAGCTCATTAGTTTCCTGTATGAACTTTTCCACAGCCTCATTGAACTTATCAACCTCAGCTTCTGTATCCTTAATCTTAACACGGCTGACAGCATTCTTACACTTATGGATAATAAGTGCTTTTCCTATACCAATTCCCTTAGATGTACCTATACCTCTTAACATATAGACCCCCGTTTCCGCGTACATTTACGCATATATGTTACCAAGCTAATCACTGGTTAAATACATACTTTATCATATTAATCAATGTCTCACTTGTATCTCTTGAATATATAACCTCTCTTGCCGTTACAGGTTTGTCAGTTATTATATTATCAACACCTTTATTAGTAAGATTCTTTATAGAAGCGTCATTATTAACAGTCCACGCATATACCTGCTTTCCTGAATTATGAATAGCATCAACAACTCTCTTAGTAAGGAACGAAGCATTGACGCTAAAGAAATCCACGTCATCTATCTCATAGAACTTTCCATAAGCCACCGATAATATATACCCGACTTCTATGTTCTCATCATAAGACCTAACAGCCTGCAATGCACTATAATCAAATGAGGTGATAACGCACGAATCCTGCATTGAATATTTCTGTATAAGCTTTACAACCTTCTTTGCTACCTCATCACTGTTATCCGCCGTTTTAATCTCTATATTAAGTTTAATCTTTCCTTTGGCAAGCTGCAATACTTCTTCAAGTGTTGGAACTTTCTCGCCCTTGTACTCCTCTGAATACCAATACCCGGCATCAAGTCTTTTAACTTCTCTTAAAGTAAGCTCCGTAATATTCTTTAGAACACCTGTAGTCCTGTATGCTGATGTATCATGCATAACAACAATATAGCCGTCTTGGGTCATCTGGACATCTAACTCTATAACATCAGCCATATCTTCAATCGCCTTACTGAATGACGCAAGAGTATTCTCAGGTGCATCTACTGAAGCACCTCTGTGGGCAGTTATATCCGTATTGTGGAATATAGCCACTCTCTCAAACGGATTATTATTAAATGACCCAATTATATATATAATATCAAGCACTATGGATAATGCCAGCACAACTGCATATATTATCCTGTTGACCCTTGCTGAACCTTCGTCAATATCCACGAATTCAAATTCAATATCATCCAGATCGGAATATTTATAATACATATATGAAATCATTGAGAATGAACAAGGTATTGATATAAACACAAGAAAAATCTTCACACCGGCCCTCAATTCCCTAAGAACTGATAAATATACCGCACTTCCAAGATAAGCCATATCCAACAGCTTAACACCGCCTATAAGTATAAGCGAAATAACTGTATAGAACACTGATATAGCTACAAATATTGCAAGATTATATACAATAACAGACATAATTACCCTTAATCTGTTATTTCTTACAATCTGTGAGCTTTTCTTATATGACTGTCTGAAATTCTTCCCCTCCATCATATATATATTAAATGAGAAAATGCCTCTTATAACATAATAATATATAAGAACCATAACTATTGCCACAAGCATATATATCATATACCTGTTTCTTCTCATCGTACTTCCGATAAGATTGCTCAATGTATCTGAATATATAAGATTAGCGACAATTGTAACATTTATAAATATAATCGAAATAAAGAAAAATAAAAAAAGCGGTATGCTTTGAATTCGGATTAAATTTTTAAGACGCAGGTACGCATTATATATATTATCAATTATAGATGCGTTATTACCTTTTCTCTTAGTTTCAAAGCACACAGCCAAATATGCCATCTCGTAAATGCAGTAACCGACAAACAGTATAATGCCTGTAAACAAAGCTATAATAACAACAGGGTTTGTCAGTGCCTTTACAATATATTCATTTGTTAAATATCTGATTCCTGCAACCTTCATACAAAGATTAATGGCGGCAGTTAATATAGGATATATAACTGCTACTGCCAGTAACTTATATGTCAGTTCAAACAGAATTACGTGTCGTTTGCTCCTGCGAAGCAGCCTGACATTATTCTTAAGACTTTCTAACATTGTCCACCCCGCTGATTATCTATGAAAAAACCTCTGAAGGCTGCCAGCACTTGAAGCCTGTGCAACTACACTTTCCATTTTCTTATTAGCAATTCTCTTAGTAAAATGGTAAGAGAAATCCACAACATATGATATAACAAGCACAATTGATAACACTGTAGTTACCCTCATATCCATACTGAATACAACACGTTCTACCATTTTATTGAATACACTAAATATAAGAACTGCTAATAACCCCCAGCCAAGAGTGCTTTGAAGGCATATTATTCCTTTATAATTAAATCTTAGATGGTCGTAATTCCACCATACTTCACCAAAAAGCTTCTGCATAAGTCTTGCTGTCATATACTCAAATATTGTCGCACATATAGCACCAGCAACGTATAAAGCAGGGTAATTACCCTCAATTGGTGCAAATATATGAAATGCTATAAACACGCCAAAGCCATATATAACGCAGAACGGAAGCTTGGCAAAACCCCTGTTCTCCCAATATCCAAGCTGTTTTCTTATGACTATACATTCCATAGCCCAGCCAAAAAAACTATATATAAAAAACCATACCGCTAACTGGTTAACATTCATTTCCCTAAATGTAATATCAAATATATTATACATATTAATACAACTTTCTTTTATCATTACCATAATGGTTATCTTTTAACATTATTATATATATTCTTATATACATAATAAATGCAAATGTCAATACTGCTGCACACACTATCATTATAACATATTGAAGATTAACCGGCATATGCGGAAATGCAACTAAAGCAAGCATACACACATACAATACTGCTGTACATACCTTGCCATACCATTTAGCACCATCTAATCTCCTATTCGCCCTTTTCATAACTACAAGACCCATAAGTGCCATAACTACCTCTTTGACAATAAGATATACAGCAAGTATGCACATATATGGAATATTAATAGCCAGAGTAACTAACATTGCAAGCTGCATAAGCTTATCTGCTGCCGGATCAATAATCTTACCCAAATCAGTTATCATATTACAACGTCTTGCTATCTGCCCATCAAGAAAATCTGTTATCCCCGAAAGCATTACAACAAGTGTCGCAACATAATAATCCACTGGTTCTTCTGCCGTAAAATAAAGATATACAAACAGCGGAACCAGTGCAATTCTTATATAACATAAAATATTGGGGAGTTTAAAAAGATCTTTAACCTCAAACTTAAACTTCATTCAAAATCCTCAATTCATACGAATATCTATAGATATCACAAGTGAAATCCAACACTTCTATATATAATATCCTATATAATAATACCCTTTATTGGCACAATTATAAAAGACTTTCAAGTGTCTCCTTAACTGCCTTAATAAAACCTTGTGTATTAAGTGTTACAGGATTACCTAATGTAGTAATAAGTGCTAAATCCTTAGTCATCTTACCATCTTCTACTGTCTTGATGCAAGCCTTTTCAAGTGTATCTGCGAACTTTGAAAGTTCTGGAAGTGAGTCGAGTTCTCCTCTCTTTCTTAAAGCTCCTGTCCATGCAAATATAGTAGCAATAGGGTTAGTAGATGTTTCCTCTCCCTTAAGATGCTTGTAATAATGTCTTTGAACTGTTCCATGAGCAGCCTCATATTCATAATATCCCTGTGGAGATACCAGAACTGATGTCATCATTGATAATGAACCAAATGCTGTTGCAACCATATCTGACATAACGTCACCATCATAGTTCTTGCATGCCCAGATATATCCACCTTCTGAACGGATAACTCTTGCAACTGCATCATCTATTAATGTATAGAAATACTCAATTCCTGCTTCCTTGAACTTATCAGCATAATCCTTATCATATATATCCTGGAATATATCCTTAAATGTATGATCGTACTTCTTAGAGATTGTATCCTTAGTTGCAAACCAGAGATCCTGCTTAGTTTCAAGTGCAAAATTAAAGCAGCTTCTTGCAAAATTCTCAATAGAATCGTTAAGGTTATGCATACCCTGAATAATTCCTGTCCCCTTAAAGTTATGAATAAGCTCTCTTGATTCGTTACCCTGCTCATCTGTGTATACAAGCTCTGCCTTGCCAGCTGCTGGAATCTTCATCTCTGATGCCTTGTATACATCACCATAAGCGTGTCTTGCTATTGTGATAGGCTTTTTCCAAGTCTTAACATATGGCTCAACACCCTTAACAATAATAGGTGCTCTGAATACAGTACCATCTAATATTGCTCTGATTGTTCCATTAGGGCTTTTATACATTTCCTTAAGGTCATATTCCTTAACTCTTGCTGCATTAGGAGTGATTGTAGCACACTTGACAGCAACACCATATTTCTTAGTTGCTTCTGCTGAGTCAACAGTAACTTGATCATTAGTTTCATTACGATGGACGAGTCCAAGATCATAATACTCTGTATTAAGGTCTACATAAGGTAAAAGCAGTTCTTCCTTAATAAGCTTCCACAATACTCTTGTCATCTCATCTCCATCCATCTCAACGAGTGGTGTTGTCATCTTAATCTTTTCCATTACTAATCCTCCATATTGTGCATTTAATATTG
>ENA-OPEC01001898-OPEC01001898.1-human-gut-metagenome-genome-assembly--contig:-NODE-1898-length-12731-cov-2.658488_pt1 | contig 12731 bp, 12 predicted proteins | sample MGYA00241622_ERZ501507 | MGnify/ENA primary metagenome ERZ501507 (study PRJEB25962, sample SAMEA2042582) | human gut metagenome | biome: human gut; feature: human-associated habitat; material: faeces... | reverse complement strand
TCTGCCCAAGATTTTCAAGGATCAGAATCATATTGATGAAATCAAAGGTATTTACGTTCCATTCTGGCTTTTTGATACAAATGTAGATGCCACAGTCAGCTATCGGGCAACAAAGGTACGCATGTGGAGTGACAGTGATTATGATTATACTGAGACAAGTCATTTTATGGTTCATAGGGGTGGAAGTATTGGTTTTGAGAATGTTCCGGTAGATGGATCCACAAAGATGGCAGATGATCTGATGGAATCTATCGAGCCATTCAATATTTCAGGTGCGGTGGATTTCCAGACTGCTTATCTCGCAGGATATCTGGCAGATAAGTATGATGTAACTGCCGAACAAAGTATTGAACGTGCCAATAAACGTGTAAAACATTCTACAGAGGAAGCTTTTGCTGAGACAGTAAAAGGTTATGCTACAGTAACAACAGACAATAGCAGTGTACAATTTCATGGCGGAAAAGCAAAGTATGCACTGTATCCGGTATGGCTTCTGAATACGACATGGAACGGAAATAAATACACCTTTGCAATGAATGGACAGACAGGAAAGTTTGTCGGTGATCTGCCGGTAGATAAAGGTGCAGCAGCACGCTGGACAGTGATGCTGGCAGCTGTATTCTCAGTTGTAACGTATGGTGCTGCATGGCTTTTGCACCTGATTGGGCTGTTTTAGGGAGGTGGGGAAATGAAGAAAAGAATTTTATCGTTTATGACGATCCTCATCCTCTGTCTAGGTCTTGCAGTTCCGGCTTTTGCGGAGGAAACAGAAGGATTCGCGAATGAATATCCTCGTGTCATCGACAATGCGGAGCTTCTGTCTGCAGATGAGAGAGAGCTGTTAACCAGTAAGTTGGATGAGATCAGTACGCGACAGAAGGTAGATGTGACGGTTGCCACAACCGATACACTGGATGGACTGACGGTATCTGATTATGCGGAACGATTCTACGAGTCTCATAATTATGGTTATGGACCGGACAAGGATGGAACAATACTTCTGATCAGCATGGAAGATCATGATTGGTATATGGCAACCTACGGATATGCTATTACAGCATTTACGGATGCAGGTATCCAGTACATAGGAGAAGAGATGACGGGTGATTTGTCTGATGGTGATTTTGCGGCAGCATTTGATACATTTGCTGACGAGTGTGATGATTTTATTACGCAGGCAAAAACCGGAGAACCTTATGATATCGATAATGAACCACAAAAACCAATGTCATGGATCTGGATTCCGATTTCATTAGTAGCTGGTATCGTCCTTTCATTGATTGTTGTTGGCACTATGAAATCAAAGCTGAAAACAGTACGTTTCCAGGCAGCAGCTAATAATTATGTGAAAGCTGGAAGTATGAATCTTACTGAGAGCAGAGACATATTCCTGTATAATACAATGACAAAAACGAAAAAAGAGAAAAATGATTCTTCCAGTGGTGGCGGCGGAAGCAGTACGCATACAACATCTTCCGGAAGCACTGCCGGAGGCGGTGGCGGAAAATTCTAGGAGAGATGTCCGGATACAGAATACCGGGGCAATTTTAATAGTGAAAAAAGAGAAGCAATTTCCCAAATGATTGGGAATTGGCTTCTCTTTTTTAATGATGCAATTATCTTTTCACATCCACAAAATATTTCCTGAACTCATCATAAAGACACGGCTGTCCCCAGTAGAATCCCTGGCAGTAATCCGGTTTCAGAAGTTTCATCTTCTGTAATTCGTCTTCTGTCTCAATACCTTCAATACAAAGTTTCAGACCGAGATTATGAATCATGTTACTAAACTGATTTAACAGATAATATTCCTTTTTGTCCGTGATTGCCTTGGAAGTAAAACCACGATCAATCTTAACAATATCAGGGTGAAGTTCACTCAGATAATGAAAGTTGGAATAACCGGTTCCAAAGTCATCCAATGCTAACTGCAAGCCGGCCTGTTTTAATTCTTTCAGGAAGTTTTGCGCCTTTTCATTTTTTTCGAGCAGAATACTTTCTGTCAGTTCAATTACAATTGCAGCAGGTGGAAGACCAGAAGCGTCCATCTCGCTGATAAGGTCTGTAATAATATCTGATTTTGTGATCTGCACCTGAGATACATTAATATTAACTCTGAAATCAGGAATTTGCATCCGGATTTTCCGGCAGGCGGTTATTGCTTCTCGCATGAACCAGCGTCCGGTTGGAATAATCAGTCCGCTTGTCTCTAAAAGTGGTATGAACTCAGCAGGTGAGATCGGTCCAAATTTTTTAGAAGTAAAGCGTATCAGCACCTCTGCTCCGGTCAGTTTATCCTGTCGGATATCCATGACTGGCTGGAAGATTATTGAGAATCCACGGAAGCCATGATTTACTGCTGAATGAAGCTCATTTGTGATCTCGCGGATACGTAAGAAATTCTGGTACTCTTCTTCCTGGAATATATAACAGCAGTTTCTTCCATGCTGCTTAGCCATGGTCAGCGAAAAGTCCGTTCGCTTTATAAGTTCTGCATAACCGGTCTGTGACAGATCCGGAAGCGGCAGGATACCGGCAGAAATAGTAAATACCGCAGCAAAGTTGTTTTCTTCAATAAACTGATTAATATGCTTGCATATGTGGTCATAAAGGTTAGATGCTGTTGTCATATCAGAGGATGTTGTATCTAATATAATAAATTCATCTGATGCTATCTTGTAGACCTTTTGGCTATCCGAGATACAGGATAAGATACAGGACGCTGTTTCTCGAAGAACGTAGTCTCCGTAATCCCATCCATAGTTTTCATTGATCATTTTAAAACCGTCAATTCCGACATGAATCAAGAAGCCTTTATTAAGTGTAGAAACCGAATCTTTGAAATATTTTTCCAAGGAAGTCTCTCCGAGAAGTCCGGTAATATTATCAGCTTTCTGCCGGTTACCAATTTCATTGATACATCCGATCAGGTAGATCGGCTCTTGCTGATCGCCACGTATGATATAGCCACGGCAGTTGATCCAGACTGGTTCCCTGTTAAGATCCAGCTAGCGGTACTCCATATTATGTGTGTTCCGGTCTGTGTTGAGCAGATTATCTAGTTCAGCTTTCAGAAGCGGATAATCTTTTTTGTATACGAATTCTTTAAGTTCTTTTGTCATATTATGGAATTCATTTCCAGGCAGACAAAAACGATCCAGAGCTTGTGGAGCAATATAGAAAAAGTCGGTTCTGAAATCCAGCATATACAGGAAACCATCTGTGCTTGGGCTGAGCAGATCGATGATATTACATAATTCTTTAAGCGAAAAATCCTGATAATTTTTTGTGTGGCTGAAGATTTTTTCCTGCTGCTTTTCCTCGGCAGATGTTCCTGTATTAATAAGTGTGTTGCTGGTCAGAAGTTCTGAGCTGCCTGTATATGCAAGTTTCCGTTTTCGTTTTATGCGGTACAGCATGAGATCACTTCGTTTTGCAAGGTCTTTAAAAGTGCTGTCCATTTCCGGAAGAAAACAGGCATATCCGGAGGAAATACTTAATGGATAGTTAAAGGTATGCTCTGTTGATTCTAAAGTTTGATTTAATTGAGCAATTTTGTCTCCAATATTATTTTCCTTATTCTTATTGTAGAAATATGCAAATTCATCTCCACCAATGCGGAAAAGATTTTCTTTATCAGGAAAGAATTGTTTAATGCACTGAGAACATAACTGCAGAGCTTCATCGCCTTTCTCATGTCCAAACCGGTCATTAATTATTTTCAGATTATCCAGGTCAAAAAGAATAAGACCGGTAGTATGAAGTTTGTCTTTCTGCACGTTAAGACGATTCACTTTCTTTTCATAGGCATTTCGATTCATGGTATCTGTAAGCAGATCCGTGTCCGCAAGTTTCTGTAGGTAAACAAGCTTTTGTTTCTGGAGATATTGATCATAAAAACGTGATACCTGGATCCAGACCAGCAAAAGGGTAAACAGCATCGTTCCAAATGGGAGGAAGATGGATGTTTGCTGGAAATGCTGGATATAGTAAGCAATAAGTTCTGCAACACCAAATGCCATGACCAGATACATTGGATATTTAAAATGTCTGGCAGCTTCATTTTGTAGTTTTATAGATTCATAACGAATCAATATTACGGTATAAATTACATTCACCAGCATGATCAGATGAGTTACCGGAAGAATGCGGAAGATATCGATGACGCCTGTACATTGAAGCAATACTGCCGCTGCCATATTGCACAGATAGAGAATGGACAGGTGTACAGCTCCTTTACGATATTTGCTTTTACAGATATCATATAGAATAAAGTTAAAAGGTACTGGAAACAGGAAAAAAGTAAAGTAGTCTATAAAATAAAGTGCTCTTGGATCTGGAATTAAAAATTGCAGAAAACCACATTGCTTTAAAGTCCAAAGTGTGATCAAAAGAGAAAAAACACCAAGGTTCAGGAAAATCATGTAGGATTCATCTGACGAATATTTATCATTTTTCCTCATTATAGAAAAGCATAAAATCAGGCAGATGATTCCTAATGATAAGATTTCGCAGCCTAGAACCAATGAACAGAGACTGTTGCTCAGGATCTTCAGGGTACAGTCTCCTTTTGTCCCTCCAAAAAGATGGAAAGAATTTCCGTAGTAGTCTGAATATACAGGAATAATCCTGACTTGCAAGTGTTTTCCATCACTGTTTTTTGGAAGATCGACAATATGCCAGCAAGGGCCGGGAGACTTCATGAATCTTAATGTGTCAGTATCATTTCCAAATTCATAGATTTTCTCTCCATCAAGCAATACCTCAGCCCGGGTATGGGTTGTCTTGAACAAAATGGATTGTTGATTCTGAAAAGAATCCGGAAGAATGACATCTTCAATTCGAATATTATCTTCGGATCGTTCAGTTGTCACAAGCTGGGTTGTATTGTCAAAAACTAAATGTTCACGGGTCGTATTTTGATGAAAAATCCAACCTGAAAAGACAGTGCCAAACAGGATGAACAGGATTAAAGAGATCCATAATTTTTTCTTGAATTTCATAACTTTTTCCTTTTATAGAATATCACTTCCATCCGGGATCTTGGAAATAATCGTTCGATTAGTCCTGAACAGAAAGATAAGTGAGACAATCATTGACATGATCTCAGCAGTCAGGAAAGCCCACCATACTGCATGAAGCCCACCAAATTTTGCCAGTACATATGCAGCCGGAATCAGTACTACAAGCTGACGCATGATGGATACGATCATACTGAACACAGCCTTTCCAAGCGCCTGGAATACAGTACCGCAGATGATGCCGAACCATGCAAGTAAGTAATGGATACCGATGATACGAAGCGCAGGGACTCCAATCGTAAGCATATCAGCAGATGCGTTGAACATTCCAAGAAGTACCTGTGGAACTAATTCAAAGCAAAGGAATCCGAAGAGCATAATGCAAAATGCTGTTGCCATACTGAGTTTGATCGTCTTGACCATACGTTTTCTGTTCTGCGCACCGTAGTTGAATGCAATGATCGGAGTGATACCGTTATTCAAACCGAAGACAGGCATGAAGAAAAAGCTCTGCAGTTTGAAATACACTCCGAATACGGCAGTTGCAGTAGATGAAAATGTGATCAGGATACGGTTCATGGAGTATGTCATAACAGAACCAATCGACTGCATGATAATAGATGGAATACCGATTGCATAAATTGTTCTGATAATTCTTCCGTCCGGCCGGAAACCACGGAACTGAAGCCTTACATCCGGGTTGAATTTATGATTACATGTAAATGAAACAAGTGCTCCGACACACTGTCCGATGACCGTAGCCACGGCAGCACCTGTAACCCCCATCTTCGGGAAACCAATCAGACCAAAGATTAGGATCGGGTCAAGGATGATATTCGTAATTGCACCACATAACTGGGAAGTCATACTGAAAATGGTTCTTCCTGTGGAAGTGAGCAGTCGTTCAAAGCAAATCTGTGCCAGCAGTCCCATAGAGAAGATCATAACAGTGCTCAGATAATCAATTCCCATTTCCATGATCTCAACGTCTGCATTTCCAATCTGGCTTGCATAGAACGGTTTTACAATTGTAAAGCCAAGGATAAGGAATACAATATAACTTATGATATAAAGAAAAGCTGCGTTAGATGCAATCTTATTTGCTTCGTCAGTTTTTTTTGCTCCGAGTGCTCTGGAAAGAAGTGCATTCATACCAACGCCGGTACCGGTTGCAACTGCAATGAGCAGCATCTGTAACGGGAAGGCAAGAGAGAGAAACTGCAGTAAGAGCATTCTCTGACAGTTTTGCTACAAAGATGCTGTCTACAATATTATAAAGTGCCTGCACTAGCATGGAAACCATCATCGGTAAGGACATGTTGAACAAGAGTCTGCCGATCGGCATGGTTCCCATTTTGTTTTCTGCTGCAGGGGCAGAAGCTGTTTTTTGGTTCATATATTCTCCTGTTATTACTAAAAATTCATTTAAAGTGCCAATTATTAATAATAGCATTATATGGTGTACGTTTCAATAGTTGAAGACTTGAAAATGTCTTAAAGGTCAGTTTGGCATTCTTGAATTATTGTGTTAATAGGTAAAGTCAGTAGAAGTAATAGTAACAACTTGACAATTTGCGTACTGTATGATATTTTCTAAGTAGTAAGTAGTAAGTAGTAAGTAGTAAGTAAAATACAAAAATGGTGATCAGGAAATAAGAGGTTACTGTTCACTCCCGTGTCAATCACTCCGCTGATTGACACGGAGGATGCGCGTTTTGACTTGAATGCATCTCGCCCCATCGCCAAAGGCGATTTAAAATGGCGAGATGCGTTGCTGGTCGCACATCGTGTGAACAGTAACAATAAGAGGAAAGAGAGGAAGACAGGTATGAAAGATCTTACATTATCTCAGCAATATGCATTACTTGCGTTGGACGGACAGGAGAGTATTCATTCAAGCGTGGCAAAAAGTGCTGTATTGAGAGCTGTTTCGGCTGCGCGGGTGTTGGAGACAGAATTAGGAAAAGCAGATGCAGATTCATTTTCAGAATTTTCTGCAGAACTGCAGAAAGCGGTACAGATGGCAAAAACATTAAAGAAAAAAGAGGAGACTCAGATTGAGAAAGAAGTGGCTGCTGTTTTGGAAGCAGAAGAACTTCTAAAGGAAGTACCGGATATTTTGGGCTGTGATATGAATTATGATACATCCGGTGTTGAACTAAAGGCGTACCTTAGTGATGAGACAAGTTATATCAGAATAAAAGAAGGACTTCGTGCAGAGATTCTAGAGGATGGTCCAATTAGTCTGGAAGATGCGGTTCTCTTATGGCTTCTCCGTGAAAGTGGCTGTATCCATGACTTATTTTCTGTATCAGAGCAGAACCGTGTAGAAGAGCGTATGACAGAAGCTGCCGTTCAGGATGAGAAGTACCGTGCATTATGGGAAGCAGAATTTCATAATGTTTTTGAAGGATTTATGAATCGGTTTGTGAAGACTAAGAGCAAACTGCTTAAGAATCCATATTTAGAGGGTGTTAATCTTGTATTTCCTTACCTTGACAGAAGAAAATCCGTATTTATCGATACGGTTATTTTTGGAACTAACGTGGCGGACAGAAGAGCTGCGGCTGTAGAATATCTGAAGAAAAAAGGCTTTGCGGTAGAGGAGATCAGAGTAGGCAGTGAGACTTTACTAAAAATAGGCAATATATATTACCGTATCTTCCCAATGACGAAAACAGCATATAAAGTACCGATTCAGGGAGTCAACCTGGTACCGGCATACTGGCAGTAGGAAGAAAGTACTGAAATACTAATTATGTAGACAGTAGAAAAGGTGAGCAGATGTCAAGACAGAGAAGCATGGAAGTAATAGAGCAGGCAGAATATGTGACAATCGGAGAGCTTGTGCGGCTTACGGCAGTGCGTTACAGTACTTTGAAATTTTATACAGAGGAAGGAATGCTGCCGTTCGAGCAGGCAGAAGAGAATCTGACCAGAAGATACCGCAGAGTTGAGAGCTTAGAAAGGATTGCGCAGATTCGTCGGTTAAGAGAACAGAAGAAGACGATTCCGGAGATTAAAGAGATTCTGGAATGTGGTGAACTGTAAAATATGAATATTATCTAGAAAAAATACGAATCTCCAGAAGAAGTTCAAGTATAAAAATACTGATTTCTACTGGAGATTCGTATTTTAATAATATGTATTAATATTGGAAAATTATGCATCCAGTATGCTTTCTGCAACTTCTGGAAGAATTTCACTGACTGCTCCATGGTAAGCTGCGGTTGCCTTCTCATCCAGGTAATGTGCTTCCTTATGGATTATGATCAAATCTTTGCCTGTGAAATGTGGAAGCATATCTTTGCACAGACTGGAATTCAGGTTCATCCCGAGAACGAGAATCGTATCAGCTTTAGCAACTTCTTCCACAGCATGGCTAATGACAGTATTACTGAGCATTTCACCATGTAAATAAACTCCAGGATGAATCACAGTCGATTTACACACATCACAAAGAGGAACTTTATCACTGTTTTTGATATATTCAATCGGGAAAATCTTTCCGCAACGTGGACACGCATTATTTTCATAAATATTTCCATACATATTGATCACATTTTTACAGCCGGCTTTCTGAGGCATATTATAGATGCCTTTTGTAATGATTGTCTTTAAATATCCTGCCTCTTCTAATCTTGCAAGTGCTTCATTTCCCTTTCCTGCCTCCAGATGTTTGGAAAGAATTTCATTTCTATAATATTCATAGAATAATTCTGCATGTGTGTTAAACATACGGGCACTGAATAATTCTTCCGGAGAGTAGCCATACTTTTCTTCAATCCGATAGGATTCGTCGCTGTCTCGATGATATGCGACATTTTGCTCTCTCATAAATTCCATTCCGGCGAGACAAACAAGATATTTAGATGTTCTAATTGTTTCTTCAAGATAGTTTAAATTCATAATCATCCCTGCCTTTACAAAATGCTGCTGTTAACGAGTTACTATAATGCTAGTATAGCATAAATAAAAAGAATTGTCTGAAAATTCAAATAAAAACAGGATAAAATTTAAAGAAAACTGGACAAAATAAAATTTACAGTTGACAATAGCGAGAAAATAAGCTATATTAAAAATATAATAATAGTAATTATTATCAAAATAAAAAGGAGGTTATCACATGGAGAAAAAAGCGCTTTATAATTTGTCTTATGGAGTATTTATGTTATCCACACGTTCCGGTGAGAAAGTAAATGGCTGTATTACCAATACATGTATGCAGGTAGCGAATGACCCAGTTCGAATTGCGATCTCTGTTTTGAACAGTAATTATACCTGTGATCTGATCAAAGAAAGCGGAATTTTTGCACTGAGTCTGTTGGATGTAGAATGTTCCTTTGAGACGATTAAGCATTTCGGATTCCAGTCAGGAAGAGATGTGGATAAGATGAAAGATCTGACGCTTCCGGTTGATCAGAATGATATACCATATATGGGATATCAGGCATGTGCTGTAATCAGTGGTAAGGTTCTGGAACAGCAGGATCTTGGTACACATACTCTGTTTATTGCAGAAGTAACAGATGCAAAACTGCTGAATGAGAATGCACCGCTTACTTACGCCGATTATCAGAATCGCGTAAAACCAAAGAAGAAAGAGATACCTCAGGATAAGAAGATCGTTGGATGGAGATGTAAGATCTGTAATTATGTATATGAAGGCAGTGAACTTCCGGCAGATTATATCTGTCCAATTTGCGGACATGATGTCAGCGATTTTGAACCGATTTTTGAAAATTAGTGGTAATGATTCATTGATCTTGTTGTGTAGTGAATGGATGCAAGGTCAGGAATAATTATAAAAATGAAGATGAAAAGAAAAGGAGATATGAAATTATGAAAAAATATGTATGCGATTTATGTGGATGGGAATATGATGAAGAGCAGGGATACCCGAAAGGCGGTATCGCACCTGGAACAAAGTGGGAAGATGTACCGGAAGATTTTGAATGTCCTCTGTGTTCCGCAGGAAAGGATCAGTTCTCTGAGGAGTAGGGGAAGCATCGCGTAACCGGATAGTGGTACAGGTAACTTATAAGAAAAGTCCTTTCTCAGATCAAATAGTAGATCATGAGAGAGGACTTTTTATCAATTAACTGACGAACTTTTCTATATATTTATAGTCCCAGTTCTTTTAATAACTTTGCCTGATATGCAGCATCAGATACTGCTTTTTTCAAATCTTCAGTTCTTTCCTGCTCTAATAAATACTTGGTTAATTTATTGATTCTTGTTTCACCCTCAGTGCGTCCACGTTTTTCGCCAACGCGTTCACCTTCTGCATATGCTTCTTGTCGTTCAATCTCTTTTTCTTCCCATTTTTGCATGTATTTAATCTCCATTTCTTTGCTGGATTTAAGCTTGGTGATACGTTCATGCATCTGATGAATCCGTTTACTTTCACACTTTTTTGCCACAGTATCTGTTGATTTTTCCATATACTCCAAAAGTTCGATTAACTCTGGATTGACGAATTCTGGATGTTTTCCATGACTGTTCAGAAAAATTCTGGTTGCGCCATCCTCTAGTTCTAACTCTGAAATTTCTTCACATTTCATTCGAAACGTGTACTGATATAATTCATAACCGAATAAATCAAATGGCATAATCATTATGATGATAACGGTATTTAATGCGTTAAAGTCAATACTTCCAGGTGGTAGTAAATTGGAATCGATGAGTCCTTGATATAATCTACTTCTCTTAGGCAGATTTTTGGTATTCTGTTTTTGAGGTTCTGTGTCATATACAACATCATCTTCATCAATTGCATAAACATCGAGTCTTATCTGGCGATTTTCTTTAGAATTTCTGAACTCTTTTTCTGTTTGTGGCGGGTATTTTAGATGTGTGTCCTGTCCAAGGACAATATCAAGAAGTGTCTTCATATTATCCTTGTCTTCCATTGCCTCATCAAATAAGAACTTATCCATTAGGTTTAAATCTTTGAGTGTTCTTTTGTCTTTTGTCACTATAGCTTCTCCTTTCCTTTACAGATAAACTTCTTGTTTGCAAGAAAATGCTATAGCTTCTATCCTAAGATTAACATATACTTTCAGCAGATTCCAGTGTATAAAGAGGATTTTTTCATTTTCTCAAACAGTATTTATCCGTTTACGTATCATCACTTTTGGGAATTACTGCCGATCTATCATGGCTCCGAAAAATAGATGAAATGAATTTAGATACTTTGTACAGATGATTAGATGTATCATCTGTGTGCAGCTAGCATAACATAAGCAAAAGATAAACTCAAGAAATATTTTGTGATACTAAAGGAGGCATCATGTATCAATAATACATAGTGCCCATCAAAGAGGATATTTTTAACAGTACATTAAGTCAATTCTTACTGTCGAATTGCCATCAATACTAACACGGGCATTCATTTTAATTACATTTTTGTACATTATAATAATTAGCTGTATCCGTATAGTTATATAGTATAATAAACGGAATTATACAATATACTGAATAGAAATTACAAATAAACACACAAATCAAGAAATAAACTGAATGTTAATATAAAAATATAAAAATAAACAGAGAAATATAAGACAAAATAAAACAAAAAAAGTTGTTGACAGACAATAATGAACGTGATATTGTATGCTTGTACAAAATAATAGACAAAAACAAAGAGCAAAGGTGCTTACATTTCGTAGTAGCTTTGCTCTTTTTGTTTTTGTTTATTATAAAAATTTTTCAGCGCGCGATGTATTTGACAATTAGTTGAGATTAAGGCAACTGTGAAACAGCTGCAGATTCAGGAGGATTTGACAATGAGATTAAAAGACACAGGATTAACAGCACAGGATATCAAAGGCAAAGTAAGCAAATACATGATCGAGACTTATGAGCGTTTCGATTTTCTTGCAGAGACAGCCGAGGGGATGTATCTCTATGATGAGAATGGAACACCATATCTTGACTTTTATGCAGGAATCGCAGTAAACAATGCGGGAAACAGAAACCCGAAGGTTGTAGCAGCAGTCAAAGACCAGGTGGACGATATAATGCACACATTTAACTATCCATACACCATTCCACAGGCGCTGCTTGCTGAAAAAGTATGTAAGACACTTGGAATGGACAAGATCTTTTATCAGAACTCAGGAACAGAGGCCAACGAGGCAATGATCAAGATGGCGCGTAAATATGGTATTGAGAAATATGGCCCAAACAGATATCACATCGTTACAGCAAAGGATGGTTTCCATGGAAGAACATTTGGAGCAATGTCAGCAACCGGTCAGCCGGGAAATGGATGTCAGGTTGGATTCGGACCTATGACTTACGGATTCTCTTATGCACCATACAATGACCTGAAAGCATTCAAGGATGCATGCACAGAGAATACGATCGCAATTATGATCGAGCCTGTACAGGGCGAAGGCGGAGTTCATCCGGCAACACAGGAATTTATGAAAGGACTTCGTGAATTCTGTGATGAGAAGGGAATGCTCTTACTTCTGGATGAGGTACAGACAGGATGGTGTAGAACTGGAGCAGTTATGTCTTATATGAACTACGGAGTAAAACCAGATATCGTATCTATGGCGAAAGGTCTTGGTGGCGGAATGCCAATCGGAGCAATCTGTGCAACAGCAGAAGTTGCCAAAGCATTTACCGCAGGTTCTCACGGAACAACCTTTGGTGGACATCCGGTAAGCTGTGCAGCAGCACTTGCAGAAGTAAACGAGC
>ENA-OPEC01001897-OPEC01001897.1-human-gut-metagenome-genome-assembly--contig:-NODE-1897-length-12736-cov-2.055358_pt1 | contig 12736 bp, 9 predicted proteins | sample MGYA00241622_ERZ501507 | MGnify/ENA primary metagenome ERZ501507 (study PRJEB25962, sample SAMEA2042582) | human gut metagenome | biome: human gut; feature: human-associated habitat; material: faeces... | reverse complement strand
CGGTCGTTCTTTTACGGCAGAGCGGTTGAATACGCCGAGCAATTCAGATGCTTTCCAAATCGTGGGAGCCGGGACGAAAGAGGGAACTTCTACGGGTAGCCGTTATGAAAACTATTTGATTTCTTATCTTGGGCGTATAAATTACAACTATGCAGACCGCTATTTGGCGACTGTCAGTGTCAGAGCCGACGGTTCCTCGAAATTTGCACCGGGCAACCGTTGGGGGACATTTCCGTCTTTTTCTTTGGGTTGGCGTATAGATCAGGAGGAGTTTTATAAAGATTGGAATCAGAATGTATTGAGTGCGGTTAAACTGCGTGGTGGTTGGGGACAAATCGGGAATCAAAACATTCCTTCGTTCGCTTATGCCGATGTCGTTTCTACTTATGATACATGGGTGTATGGGTTTAACAGCGGTTTGAATCTGTTGAAGGCTTATGCCTCTACATCTAAGGGAAATAAAGATATTAAGTGGGAAACAGTGGAGCAAGGTAATATAGGAGTCGACTTGGGTTTCTTTAAAAACTCATTGACGTTGTCGGCAGATGCTTACATTAAGACGACACGGGATATGTTAATGCAGAATCCGTTACCGGGAATGGCCGGTTATCCTACAACCCCGTGGGTGAATGGCGGTTCCGTAGAAAACCGGGGTTTGGAATTTTTGATCGGGTATCAAGGGAAGGTCGGCGACTTCCGTTATTCTGTGAGCGCAAACTTTACTTTCCAAAAAAATAAATTGGTTGAAACCGGAACGAACGATCCGATTTGGGGTACTGTCTCGAAGAACGAAATCGGAGAAGAATTCGGACGCTTTTATGGATATGTTTATGATGGCATTTTCCAGTCGAAAGAAGAGGTTCTCGCCCATGTAGGAGCCGATGGGAAGACTTTGCTTCAACCTCTTGCAGAACCCGGCGATGCTCGTTTCAGGAATCTTAATGGCGATAATACGCTGGATAGCAATGACCGGGATTATATAGGAAACCCCAACCCCGATGTGATTTATGGAGGAAATATCGAATTGGGATATAAAGGAATCGATTTTGCTCTTTATTTTCAAGGTGTTGCCGGTAATGATATTTGGGTAGGGACAAAAGCTCTTCTCAGGCAGACGAGTATAACGAATTTATTAGCCGAAACTTACACAGATGCGTGGCGGAATCCCGGTGATAAAACCGATGTATTCGGAATTACCAGAAAAGATGATAATGATAATTATAGAAATTCGTCATGGTATGTGCAGAACGGTAGCTTCTGTAAAATAAAAACTGTACAGATTGGCTATACATTCCCGAAGAAAATAGTCGAAGCTACGAAGGTGTTTAGTTCTTTGCGATTATATGTGAGCGGAGAAAATCTGTTTACATTTACAAAATTCAAATATATGGACCCGGAAGTCCCAAATGGCAATGCTTTGAATATGGGTATAGAGAATTTGGGGTATCCTAATCCTCGCACATTTACAGTAGGGGTCAATGTTCAATTTTAAACGATTACAGTTATGAAACTAAGGTGGAGAATACTATATATATTGTTAGGCTCGTTGTTCCTTCTTCCTTCATGTACAGATGAGGATTTGGATACGACTATGTACGGAGGTCGAGAAGACACGGAATTTTACAATAATCTCGAAGAGATCAATCAAGCATTGACGGCCTGCTATTTCTATATGAAGGATAGTTGGAACGATATGAGCTTGGAGTTGATGTTTATCAACGATTGTGCATCCGATGATTGCGAGAAGGGTGGCAGTGGCCTTACCGATAAGAGGAATATTTATCAGTTGGAAACATTCAATATATTTACGACGAACAGTAAAGTGAGCCAGTTTTGGAACATGGCGTATAGAGCTATTTACCAAATAAATACATTGTTGGACAAGAGCGAAATATTTCGTTTGGAGAATACTGATTTAACGGAAGACGATAAGACATTGCTTACGCGTTATGAAAATGAGGCTCGTTGGTTACGAGGCGTGTGGTATTTTAATCTGGCTTATTTGTGGGGTGATGTTCCTTTGTTTTTGCATGCCGAACAGCCTGCGGATATATATAAACCCCGGACACCGGTAGCCCAGATTTGGGAACAGGTTATAGCCGATTTTACTGCGGCTACGGCTTTGCCGAAACGGAGCGAGTATTCCGAGGAAGACACCGGGCGCGTTACGAGCGGCGCGGCTTATGCCATGTTGGGTAGGACATACTGGTATAATCGTGATTTTGAGAATGTTTATAAAATGCTCTATGTTCTGGTTGAAGGCGAGCAAAAAGGAGAATATGAATTGGATCCAGATTTTGCGACTCAATGGTTGAACCCAAATTCCAATTTGAGAGAGTCGATTTTTGAGATACAATATGTCACCAATGGAAAGAATTGGGATGAATCGACGGGGTGGAACGGAGTTTGGTTTATTCCCAGTAGCGATGGCGGTTATGGGTTTCATTTACCGACTCAACATTTGTTGGATGCTTTTGACCCGGAGGATCCGCGAATTACTTGGACATTTGTTCGTCAAGGCGACCAATTCGTCGGGAATGATTTTGTGACAGGAGATGCGAATTATCCCAGTCGTTTCTTTGACCGTAAACATTTTGTCCCCATGAGCGAGACTTTAAATGCGGCGTCTCCGGTCTATCCACAAGATGTAGAAATGACAGTTTATGTCATTCGTTATGCCGATGTTTTGTTGATGTATGCCGAGGCTTGTTTGGAAAAAGGTGATATCGTGGGTGCTAGAAAGTATTTGAATCAAGTGAGAAAACGAGCTCGCGAATCCAGTCCGTTGGATGCGAAACGAGTCATTCAAAAGTATGTGCCCGACACAAAGCCGACATCGTTACCGGACATAACTTCCGATAATGTGGCGGAAGTGCGATTGGCTATTTGGAACGAGCGTCGCTTTGAGTTCGCTTGTGAGGGAATCCGCCGTATGGATTTGATGCAACAGGAACGTTATGGAGAAATTATGACGGCTGTATATAGTAACGGCTATGCGACAGAAGATGTCGATAAGGGACGTTATTATACAAAGGAAAGAGAACTTTTCCCCATTCCTCAAAATGATATAGATTTAAGCCGAGGTGCATTGGTTCAAAATCCCGGATATTAAATCGTCTTTTTTAGGTGTAGTAAATATTTGATAATTAAGAAAGTAGATAATTGTATATGAAAAGATTGATATATTTGATTTTACTCTTGTTCGGATTGTCCGGTTGCAAGACAGAACAACAGGAGGTTCAGAATCCGATAGTTGTGGATACCGATTTTGTGTTGCAGGAAAACTATTATGGAGGGGCGATGCAATGGGAACCCAATGACCGGGATTCGATGACGGAGGAGCAATGGGATCGTTTGTTTAGACGAGTCGAATTTATGAAACTTGGGTATATTCGTTGTTGCATAATGCCCTATTTCTACTGTTTCGGTTATGACGGGAACGACCCTATATTGCTTTGGGACATGGATTCGACGAAAGTCGATGCCCGTTGGTATGCTAATTCTCGTCGATTCATGAACGACTTGTATCGTCAGCTTCAATTTTGTAAGGATAACGACATCGATGTGTTGCTTGGAGAGTGGTGGAAGCCGATGAATCCGAATTGGAAACAGGCTGTCCCCGTCGATATGCCTAAGTATACGATAGAATTGGACGATTCCCGATATGCCGTTCAAGTAACTGAATTGGTTGAATATTTGGTTAAAGAGAAGGGTATGACTTGTATCAAGCAATTTAACTTGGGGAATGAAGTAAATTTGGTGGCCAATGATCCTCGAAACGGTTATTCATGGGAAAAATGGAAGAAATCCATTCTTAATCTACGCTCGGAACTGGATAAACGGGGATTGAATGATATTGAGATTGTGGGACCGGACGGAGGTTATTGGGGGACTGATGTTTGGTTCAATAAGACATTGACCGAATTGGATAGTGTGGTTCCTGTCATCGATTATCATTGGTATATCAATAAAGATTGGACTTTTACGAATCGTGTGGAAGATGAGACACGAATGTTTCGTTTCTTTACACAAATGCAGGACAGCAGCAAAGTGAATATTTGGGGCGAAATGGGTATTCGTGACGGACATAATGAGGTGCTTGACCAGCATACGTTGATTCACCAGTGGTGGTATGGAACGTTCGTTGCCGATGCCTTGATTCAGACTTTGCGCTCCGGTTGGTCGGCTGCTGCGGCGTGGGGTATGGATGATGCCATGCATTATAAGGACGACCTCGATGAACAGAAACGTTGGGGATTTTGGAATTCAATCGCAGAACAGAAAAATAAACCGGAAGAAGCGAATATACGTCCGTGGTTTTATACGTGGTCGTTGATGTCGCGTAATATCCCGAAAGGGTCGAAAATTTTGTATTCCAATTCTTATAGAACTCAGAATTTGAATGGTGTAGCCGCATTGACTCCGACAGGAGATTTGACATTTGCGATTACAAATACAGCCGATTTTGCGCAGCGTGTAACCGTACAGATTCCTACCATCGTAAACGATCCGATAATCAATAAATATGTGTATTTCGAGGACGATTATCCGGTCGATACAGCAGGCTTTCCGGTTGTGAAAGAAGTTCTGAAAGATGTCGATCTTCAAAAGGGGATAGTTATCGATTTTCCCGCGAAAGGTTTTGTTCTGTTGACTACGATTGGAGGTAGCAAACCGGAGATTGTAAAAAATGATAAATATATGATGGATCCGATGGAGGGTGTCCAACGTATGTATGATCATTCCGACAATTTGGGATTAAACGGGTTCCCTAAATTCTATGACGAATGTAACACTGCTGCTCCCGATTTCCAGTTCTTCAAAGTTTTGGAAGATTGCGGTACTATTCACCCTTCGACCAATGAAGAACATGCTTATATAACTTATAAGTTCGACGGATTTAATCATTTTGAAATCAAAGTGTCGGGAGTGGAGACCATAACCGACCGTTTCAAAGTGTACGTCTCGCCGGATAATTGCGAGTGGAGAGAGGTCGAATTGTCGTTTACCGGACCCGAAATGTCTGTTTGGCGTTTTGTTCATTCGACCATAACACCGAAAACAGAACTCGATAATTGCAATTATTTAAAGATTGAAATGCTGCCGAACGGTTATTTCTCCAATACTCGTATTCGTGAAGTGAAAATAGAAAAACGGTGAAATGTTAGTACGGGGAATATAAAGAGGGCATACTCATTGTGAGTATGCCCTCTTTCTGTTATTACAATCGCTTTGTTATAATGAAAAGGTTCGGTCTTTCATCGGATACAAAGTAAAAAGTGCAGATGTTTACTTTTAATGTCGGTTACGAAAAATCTCGACAGCTCGATAAAATGCATTTATGTTTTCGAGGGAGACACCCGGAGGAACATCGCAACCCGTTGAGATAATAAAGTTGTCGAAATCGGTAGTAACATGCAGCAGTCTCTCCGTTTCGTCGTAGACTTGTTTCGGAGATGACGATTTGAAAATACCGACCGGATCAAGATTCCCCATAACAATGCGATCGGACGGTACTTGTTGAAGGGCGGAGACGATGTCGCATTGATTACCGAAGTGGAGAGCCCTTGCTCCTGAGTCGATCATGGATTGCGTACAGTGCCCTGTGTTTCCGCAGTTGTGCAATACGAAAAGGAAGTTTTCATTTTGTACGGTCTCGACGATCGGTTTTATATAATTAGTCGAGAATATTGTGGCATCGTCGTTGCTGAGTAACCCGGCGGCAGGCTCGGCCATGATGATACCATCGACTCCTGTTTCTTTCAGAGACCGAATGTATTTGAGAATAAACTCTGAACATTTTGAGAGTAGTATTTTTGCTAAATCGGGTTCGACGTAAATAGCCATCATCATTTCTGACATATCGTAAAGTTGACCTGCCAAAGAATAAGGTCCGATACAACCTGCAAAGACCGGGCGGTCATTGATTCGTTCTGCCGCAAGTCTGTTTGCTTTCAGATATTCGGGAATACGGGCGGTATCGGTATCGGGAATGCGGAAATTTTCCACTTCGTTCCTGTCGTGAAGCAACCTTTCGGCAACACTGGGTACGTCGTTTTCGGAGAAATGAAGTTTTGCCCCGAAAGCTTCTGCTTCGACGGTAAGGTCCATGATGACTGTCGCCGCATCGGAAGGAGTATTTTCTGACAAGGCGATAATGGCATCGGCATGTGTCTGGCCGTCGGTAACGGCGGCTTTTACAGTTTTCTCGATGAGCTCGATTCCCGGGTGTGTCATAATGGGAATAGCATATCGTTTATTCCGATTGAGATTGAGTTTCATGATTAAATGATTTTTTAATTCGTTTCTTATAACAGTTGTCCAGTTCGCAGAATTGACAACCGTATTTGCGGGTATCGACATGAAGTCCAGAGCCTATCACTCCGCTGATAGATTTTATAGGATACATCAGGGCACTGCTATTGAGAGTGATTCCGCATACATTATCGGGTAAGAGTGAGAAGAGTAATTTCTGTTCATTCACATGCCACCCGCAATAACCCGGACTAAAACGGTTAGTATGGGGTATTCCCGGCAATTCTGTTTCCACGAACTTTTCCATAATGTCTCCTGTCGCTTCGGCAATACAACTACCGAGGGTATCCCAGATGAATAGTAGCAATGCATCGTCTGCATTCGATAGTTTATTGTGAAAATCTTGATATTCCATACCGGCAGTCGCAGCGAAAAAAACGAATCTTTCGGAGTTTTTCAACAGTGTGGCGATAGTCTGGTTAACGTGAAATATTTTTTGATTACAGCATATACAATCCTTGTTTACATACCCGTCGAACATTCGAAAGTAAAAACGAGGTCTTACTATGTTGTTTGCAACGAGGAACAGGTTGTCGACTAAATCCCGAACATTTTTGTCGGGAGATACTGCTCCATACCCCATTTCTATATATACGGTTTCTTTTGTCAAGTTTAGTTCTTCGAACCGCAGTGAATGTTCCATTTCTCTTATTTGTTCAATAATTTTCGGGCGAGAGTTACAGCGGCATTGGCATTGTCGCTATATCCGTCGGCTCCGATTTCTTTGGCAAATTTCTCACTGAGTGGAGCGCCTCCAATCATGATTTTGACATCGTTTCTGATTCCGGCTTTTTCAAAAGCTTTGATAACTTCTTTCATATAAACCATTGTGGTAGTCAGAAGTGCCGACATACAGACAATGTTCGCTTTGTGTTCTTTGGCGGCTTCGACGAATTTTTCATCGGAAACATCGACACCGAGATTAATTACTTCGAACCCACAGCCTTCCAACATAGAGCTTACGAGGTTTTTCCCGATGTCGTGCAGATCGCCTTTAACCGTTCCAATGACAACTTTCCCGAGAGAGATTGTATTTTTGTCATTTTCCATGTAAGGTTTAAGAAGTTCCAAAGCTCCTTTCATAGCCCGGGCACTCATCAACAGGTTGGGAACATAGGCTTTTCCGGCTTCGAATTGAGTCCCGATTTCTTCCATTCCTTTAATCAAATAATCGCTGTTTGCGGGTCGATATTTTCTTGAAGCGCTTCTTGGGTTGTACTGACTGCCAGTTCGAGATTCCCTTTTACGATTGCATTATGTAAATCTGAAAGTTTTGCCATTTTCGCTGGATTATTAGAAGTTGATTATTTTATAAGAAGTATTGCCTATTTTAATGAGATGTACTCCATTCTCTGCCGGAATGGAGTAACTCCCGTTTACGTTTTCTGCAAAGTGCAGTAATTTACCGTCGACAGAGAAAAGATAGACAGGCATGTTTTTAACGCCTTCAATATAAATATATCCGTTTTCGGCGGTTACCGAGATGTCGTTGTTTGTTACATATTCGATTCCCGAAACTTCTTCGGCGCTAAATATAAAATTGTCGAAGAAAGAAGTGTCGAGAACGTTCAGCCGGTCTGAATAATTTAGATTGGGATAGATGTCGATGCTTGTAATGATTTGACCGACATGATTCGACAAGTTCAGGCCGTACCTAAACCATTCTCTTTTCTCGTTACAGGAAAAGTGTCCGACAGCTTTTTCTCCCGAAAGGAAATTGACGACTATCTTGATTTCGGATTGTCCTGTCGGGCGGTAATATGAGAAGAACAGGTTGTGGTTACTTTCGGGAACTTGTACAAATGGATATAAATTTAATTGTGCGGACAAGTCTTGATCGGCATCGCTTGTTAATATATTTATTTGGCAGGCTTTATCGCTGGGATTGTTTTCTTGTATTTTGGGATTCGAAGCAATGGAAGACATTATGGAGGAATTGGCCGGAATAACTTTTACAAAAGAATTCAAATATTCGAAGTCGATGTCCAGAATTTGTCGGTATTGTTGGTCGTTGTTTGTTGTAATTTCTTGTAAATCGATAGGGGAATTTTCTGTATTGGATAGAAAGATGTTGTCAAAAATCAAAGATTCGGTGTCGAGAGTGGAAGTCGTCGCTGAATCTCTATAAGGATATATGATGATGTAATCCAGTGTTTTACCGATTAGAGGCGTTAGGTTCAGTTGTAATTCCCTCCATTCTCTGTGAGGAATTTCGAATTCGTAACCCAATAGCCTGTCTTCATTTTGAACATGTAAGGCAATGGCGATTTTTGCCGGTCTACTTCTGTACAACTGAATATTGAGCAGTGGAAAATCTTCACTGATTAGGATTTTATTGAGCGGAAATATAGTACTGAAACAATCTCGGGGATTGTATTCGTCGTTAATTAGAATTTCGGAGTATCCGGCATTGTCGCTGGTATTAGGGTCTCGTTTGCGGGGATTAGAACCTATGTAGGTTCTAATCCCTTTGTTATAGTCGCCGAGAAGCATATACCCGTCTTGCGATTCAAAGTCGATGGTTAGAGTAGACTGTGTGTCGGACGTATTTGTCTCCAACGGTTCCAAGGTAGTGATGAATATACCTTCTTCCATAGGAACTTCCACCGTGATTCCGGTAGAAAGATTTTGATCGGTTATTTTTTCATACGGAAGAGACAACGCAGCGCCATCTCCGTAACTGTTGCGGTTGAACCGATAAATGTAAAGAGGTTTGGTACAATCGACCTTAAAGGTAATGGATTGTGTTTTGCTTTGAGCATCCATACGTCGATTGACTACGACAAACGAGTAATCTTCGGAGCCGATACGGGCTCCGAGTATACGAATATCTTTGCGCCCTTCCAGTTCGGTCATTTTGAGAATTTTTGCTCCACGGGGAAAGTAACGGCACATCAGTTGCCATGTGTAGTACCAGGGACGTAAAGTCATACCGCCATAAGTTCCGGCATTGTTCCACATGCCGGCATTTTTATTCTGTTCCAGCCCGTCGAGAGCCCAAGCCAATCCCGATGCCATGCCCGAACGGGCAAGTTGTATGCCGTAGTCCCAAAAACCTAATGCATATTCGTAGGTGTCGATTCGACAATGAGCCGGAGCGTCGGCAACAGGCCAGTCGATAAAAGGGACTCCGATGGGAGCCATTTCCGACACATGGACGGGTTTGTTGGAATTGTCGTATTTATAGACATTTGCGAGATAGTTTGCAAAAGTCGTTTCAATGGTGCGATTATATAATTGATTGTAAGTATCGTCGGGTGTATCGTTCAGGTAGTTATGGAAATCATAGGCTGACAGTTGATCTGCGTTGTATTGTGCAGGTTTCCATATCCAGTCGCTCCATGAATCGGCTCCTGACAGAAAATTTGTGGGTAAGCCGCGTTTCTCCAATTCGGCGTAAAGTTTTTTTATCATGATACTCCAATCTTCGTAAGAGATACCTACTCCCAAAGGCTCGTTCGAGGGCGCATAACTGGTAATGATTTTATCGTAACCTTTTGTTCTAAAAAGATACTCGATGAGGTCGGCTTGCAGTTGGGCACATTCGTCGGTTGTGTAAAATTGTTTATAATCCTCTCCGTTATATCCGACCCCCCAGAAACCACTCATAACTTTAATATCGTGTTCCTTATAAAGGTCCATAATTTTGAAATAGGCCTGCATGTATTTGCTATCCCAATTATAAGTTCCGATGGGCAGATTATTCCCATCATCATCTTTGTTGAACCAATCGCGGATTACCGGTAAGCGGACTAACGAAGGTTTGATGGCAAGGATCCGTTCTGTCGTGGTTTTCCATAAATCATCGGACCACGGCTTAAAGGTGTTACCGTCGCTTTCGCGGGCGAATCCCCATTGATTGTACCCGAAGCCTTCCCACGGTGTTTGTAATTCTTCCTCAACAGTCGATTCGAATGCTTGTAAATTCGCAGGGACAATCAATGTTGCAATTACAAGGGTGAGTAAAATAAATTTTCGTTTCATGTTATCAAAAGTGTTATAATTTAGAAAACGTGTGCTTCAAATATTTGCGTGACTTATCTTGTTGTGATGAATTCAAATTTTGAGTCGGAGGAACTGGGATAATGGCTCCCAACCGCAATATAGATAAATCCTTTTTGTTATTTTTCTTTTCTTCGAATTTGTTTGACGGCATCGATCATTCCTCTGAATCCATCGACAGAGACATAAGAAGCGATGGAATTACCCGAACCTAATCCGTAACCCTTGCAAATGCGCCGGTATTCTGTGCCTTTTTTCAATACTTCGTCATATACGGATTGATAGGTTCCCAACGAAAGCAGATTTACATCGAAGCCTCCAAAAAGTCCTATTTGACCGTTATATCGTTTTATCCATTCGTCGAAAGGAGCGATCTGGTCTTCGTTGCTATGCTTTGCGTCGATTCCCAAAGTTATGATGTCGGGCATTATTTCGAATATGTTACCGCAACTGTGCAGAAGAAATTTTTTTTCTGCATGATGTACCAAGTCTATTATACGCTTGGTTTGAGGAAGTATGTGGTTAATGATGGTTGTCGGTTCGAGCATAGTCGATGTGCGGTGTCCCAAGTCGTCGCCCATACGGAAAAAAATGAAGATGTCGCTGTATTCTTGTATCATTTTGGACCATAATTCGACGTATAAGTCACCGATACGAATAAAAAGGTCGCGGAACAAATCGGGGTCTATGTATTGCATGATACACAGATTCTCGTAACCTACCAAATCTTGGGCGGATTCGAAAATGCCATACCCGCATCCTCCATATGCTTTCATTCCTATTGGCAAGACTTTTCTGATAGCGTCGAGTTTGGGTTTGTTCGCTTCCCAAAACAAATGGGGTATTTCGTCGAAGGGATAGCGCTCAAAATCGGATCGGGTTTGAATGGGGCCTAATTTCCCTCCCATAATTGCACCGTGCTCCGGGAAAACGTCGCAGATTGGAGCTTCGAAGTCAAAAGCATCGTAGGTATTGTTTTTCCAAAACTCCGTTACTTTTTTGAAAAAGTATTCTGGTTCTGTTTCTTGGTAACCGATAAGTTCTTCTCCTGTAAATTTCTCTATAAATTCGATATCGATGTGATGTTCATATAGAGGGAGATACTTTGGCTTTTTGTTATAAAGGACATCGAGAATGTTGTTTGCATTCGGCTGAAACTGTTCCATGTTTTGAGAGAATTTTTAGTCGTTCCAATGGATTAAACCGGCTTTGATATTTTCCAGTGGCATATCGGGCCCGGCTTCGAATTGCCCGATGAGGCCACCATTTACCCATAGAGCTTCTTTCATTTTGTGTACGGCGTCGATTACATCTTCGACACTTCCTTCGGGGAGTATGTGCTGACGACATATTTCGCCCCAGTTTGTAATACGTCCGTTGCATTTTTCGGAGACTTTGTCTAATCCCATGCACCACACTTGACTATTGATGGCATCTACTCCTATCTCGATCAAGTCGTCGTATAGTTCCAAAATGTAGCCGTCGCTATGCATAAAAACGAATTTACCGGCAGTATGGACTTTGTCAAAAAACCGTTTGTATAAAGGTTTATATTGTTTCCTCCATGTTTCAGGCGAGATTAGTAAAGAGCGTTGTGAGCCCCAGTCGTCTCCGAAAATTATTCCGTCGACTTCTAATTTGAGCCATTCGTCTAAATAGGTGTTATAAAAATCTTCGACAATTTCCATTAGTTTGAAATATTCCGGAGACTCAATCAACGTATCCATGAAAAGGTTTTCTGTACCACGAAGGTATTGCATACGTTCGAACAAGCTAATCCAACCGCCTAAGATAAATTTGTCTTTATGAGTGTCGATGAACGCTTTTGTCTTTTCAAATCCAGAGATGCCTGATAAAAATAACTTTTTGGGACTTTCATAGTTCCAAACTTTATTGAAATCGGCAAAAGGATATTCTTTTACTTCTCCGATAATACCTGCTTGGTGATTTACCCAAGTCGATCCCCAACAATCGGTATAGCTGCCGATTTGGTAGTGACGTGCGTCTTCGGTGGAGTCGTCGAACGGGGCGGAGAGAATATCGATTTCGCAGCGATTGATGATGTCGTCAAGCGCTTGTCCGTATTTTAGTTTTGCGGCGGGCAGTTGCCACAGGTTTACCGGAATCCATTCCGGATTGTCATGTCGAAGGGTTCGTATTACATTTTCTTTGGCTGTCATCATAGCGGAATGGGTAGTTATATATTACATTTAAATGTCTTGTCGCCGATTTGTATTAAATAATTGCCATTGTTGAAATAGATATTTTCATTATCGGTCGAGATGTTTTGTCGATATAGTAGTTTACCGGATAGATCGAAAATATTGACTTGCTCTCCGATTGCATTTTTGATTATGATTTGATTGGATACAACGGAACAGTCGATTTCGTTGTTCCTTAATTCGTTAATAGTTGTGGG
>ENA-OPEC01001886-OPEC01001886.1-human-gut-metagenome-genome-assembly--contig:-NODE-1886-length-12782-cov-1.753438_pt1 | contig 12782 bp, 3 predicted proteins | sample MGYA00241622_ERZ501507 | MGnify/ENA primary metagenome ERZ501507 (study PRJEB25962, sample SAMEA2042582) | human gut metagenome | biome: human gut; feature: human-associated habitat; material: faeces... | reverse complement strand
GCTCGGTCGGGTTTCAATGCAAAACGGTCGATACGTTCCACGATCGAATAGCTATTCAATTCATTTCTCAGGGTCAAAAGCCGCTCCACAGTCAATGGCTCCCGAGCAGACACTCCTGCCAAATGATGCAATTTATTGATATTACCACCCGACCCGATAATAGAGATATGCCGGTACGTTTCCTTCAAACGCTTTAAATCCCTATACATACGGAACAATTCACTACGGCTCAGTTTTTTATTCAAAATACGTACAGTTCCTATATTATAAGATTGAGATTGGAGTAACGAACGGTCACTAATTATACTTATCTCGGTACTTCCGCCACCAACATCGACATAGATAAAATCGCCCTCTTGTTCCAGCTCGTCCACGATATGACTGTCATATACGATACGTGCTTCTTCAAGACCATTAATAATTTCGATACTTATTCCACTTCTCTCCGAGATATACCGGACAATATCGGCTCCATTCGAAGAATCCCGCATAGCCGACGTAGCACAAGCCCGATAAGACAAGACATTATAAACCTGCATCAGCTGAGAAAAAGCATGCATGAGACGTAATAATTTTTCTGTCTTCTCCGTAGAAATACGACCTTTTGTAAAGGTATCTTGTCCCAATCGCAGCGGTACACGCACAATAAAAACTTTCGATAAATCCGATACACTCTCTCCCGGATAAAAACCTTTGATAAGCAATCTCACTGCATTCGAGCCAATATCTATGGCCGCAAAATTAAGTCTGTCCATAAAGTTTCTCATTCTATAAGCGAAGATAATCATTTCCCCAATAAAACATCTCGATTAAAAATAAAGTCTCATTCAAAAACATATAATTTATAATCGCTCCAAAAATGAACTTTCATTCAATATCTCTTGTTTTTACCTTGAAAACCATAGTAGAAGAACAAATTTGCGCAATAAATGAAGTGATTGGTTATACTTGGGCAATTGCGCAGTTTCCCCAAAGCGGGAAACAGGAGACTCCTATTTTTATTTTCAAAAATTCAATCAATAGCTTCGGAAGGAGTCTCTTTTTCAAAGAATATCATCATGCCAAAATAGAGCCGCATACCGGGTGTACCTTTACGAAAAATTACCAGCTCTATGAAATCGAGAATTACATTTAACGGCATGAACCGTTATTCCCCACCGAACTCGGCACAGCCGGGAGATTGCACAGCTATTGTCAATTTACGAAATCAATCAAACTGCCTCAAACCTGTCGGGACACCGGAATATCTATACACTCCGGAAAAGAAAAACCATCGGCTCGTCTATGTTCATATCTGCTACGACGGAGAGCATCATATAACGGAAAATGAAAATACCTTGTATTATGAGGCTCTGATAAAAAAAGAAAACGGAAATATCCAAAAAGAATCAAGCCAGTTGTTCGAGCTAAACGACCTACAAGTTCTGTCTATTCAATCCATAGGAAACACACTCATAATCATCTGTACCGAAAGTATATACTATTTACTTTATAAAGAGGGAAAATATATCTTTTTGGGTGAAAAGCCCGACATACCTGAAATTTCATTTTTCCCTTATATAGAATATACCGATGCCTACTTCGTAAGCGAATATACCTTTCAACATGGATACAACAATCCGACCCGACTCGACACCGAAGACATCAATTATTACAACGATGCTTACTACAATGCATTCTTTCAGCTACAAGAAAAAGCATGGAAACGGCACTATTTCATCCAACCCATACTCATACGTTATGCCCTCACTTTATATGATGGTAGCCGAATTTTTTCATCGGCTCCGGTCATGGTCTCTTTGCCACCCCCCATACAACCCTATCAAATGAGCATACGATTGAAAAATTCAAACAATCTTTGCTTAGGTTCTCATGAAGGACAAATCATCGCCGGGAATTATAGCCTGAAATATTATATTCATCAATTCAATCTCGACAACTGGAAAGATATCGTAAGAAGTATAGACTTTTTTGTCTCTCCCGAAGCCACGATCTTCGAACCCGATCAAAAACAACAAGGCCTTAAATTTACGATCGAACGTACAGAAGAAAACGAAACGCTCTCTTTTCTACTGAAAGGAGACATCTCTTTTCTCGACCTGAAAGAGATAAAGAAACGCTACTTACAAGATTCTCTATTTTATAAAATAGCGACCATAGAGGATTGGAGCGACTGGAAGGAAGGTGAATCGTACGCCATAGAAAATAAAATACGGCCTGATTTACTCGTACACGAGGAAGTTCTTTCGCCAGATAATACGACACTGCTTTCTACGGGAGCAAAAGACTACACATAGCCAACTTAAAGAAAAAACTTTTTCCCGGATTTCCCCTCAGTCTGTTCAACGTGGGGAACAAAAATGCCGAGACTGTCGATGCTTATATCTGCACTTATCTCAAAACCGAAAGAGGAGAATGCAAAGTCGTTTGGCAGGGGAAATCGAACTATTTCTTCAATCAACTTTCACCTCTGATTTCTTACCCCGACAGTAACGCCTATAAAATGGAAATCGTCGTAAAAAGCGAGAATACCCGATACAAGGGGAGCTTTCTACTGACAGCCTCCGAATATGAAAATAGGGCCGATTATCTCAACGAGACGCTCTCTGCAATCTCATTGGAAAACGATTCTTTGCCGGCCTCTACCCCACTCGATATACCCTTGTCCGAAAATGACACTTACACACAGCCTAATATACTGCGGGTTTCGGAACTCGAAAACCCGTTTATATTCCCGTCCGAACAAACTTATACCATCTCGAACGGAGAGATTACAGGCATAGCGACCATTACAGCTGCTTTATCGGAAGGACAGTTCGGTGAATTTCCCCTATACGTATTTACAGAAGAAGGAATATGGGCTCTGCAAAACGGAAACGGAATCGTATGTTACGGAGCACAACATCAACTGAATCGAGAGCCCATACTGCCGGAAAACCCTATCGTCCCGCTCGAAGATATGATTATGTTTACTACGGCAAAAGGATTATTTATCATACGAGGCTCCGAAATACAACAGCTCTTATCGTTCGACGAAACCGCCTGCGAAAACAATAGCCCAATCGCTCACCACGACATAGACTCTACATTAATTCCTGCGACCACCGATCAAACGACTTTATCTCAATTTATTCAAGGAAGTATCATCGCCTACAATACAATCGAAAAAGAATTGATATGTTGCAGGCCCGATCTCAAATATAGTCTCATTATCCATATTCCTTCTCTCTACATGTATCGCATAAGCCAACATTACTCTTCCCTATTCTATGATGCCAGTCATCTACTCGCCCAAGACGCAGAGGGAAAAGTTTACGATTTACAAAAAGAATCAGCAGAGATAACCCCAATCGCACTCGTATCCCGCCCAATTACTCTCCAAAGTGAAGAGTACCAAAAATGGAGAGAAGTTTTCTGGCGACTCTCGATGTCAGAAGGAAAGCTCTTGCTTTCTCTTTGGGGAGGCAATGATGCCGAAGGCAACTTTTCCAAAATCTGTGAAATATCGAGCGCATCAAAAGTAGCAGGACAATTACCCATGCGTTTTACAGGACCGGCATATAAATATTTCAGGCTTATTCTTTGCGGGAACGTCTCCTCTGATTTCCATCTTTCATCTGTCGATATCCACTCCGAAAACATCATCAGCAATCGGTTACACTAATATAAAAAGGGTAGGACTTATTGTATAAGTCCTACCCTACTATTCTCATCATACCGCAATCTACGGTTTATAGTTTTTCAATCCTTTCAAAGCTGCTGGATCGGTAGCCTCCTCGATACTCATAGCAAAGCCTCCACCCGGAGCACAAGGCTGAACGATACGAGTCTTGTTCGTCACAATATATTTACGAATCGTATAAGCCTGCGGGTTATCCTTATAATGGGCATCGGGAGCATCGGCATATATAGTTGCAATATACTTTTTCCCGGGCTCCAAGAAATCTAAGGAGAAACGAGCCGTATGCCCATTCTCATCGACCGTGGAACCTACATACCAATTATTACCACCTTTTTCCCGGCGTGCCACCGTAATATAATCTCCCGGTTCTGCCTCCAAATAACGGCTGTCGTCCCAATCGACAGGCACATCTTTAATAAACTGAAAAGCATCGAGGAAACGATTATAATTTTCGGGTAAATCGGCGGCCATCTGCAAAGGGCTATACATGGTCACGTATAAAGCCAGTTGCCGAGCCAAAGTAGAACAAACATAGCTGTGGTTATCGGGATTAAGTTTAGAAATATCCGTCTCGAAAATACCGGGAGTATAATCCATCGGGCCTCCGATAAGTCGTGTAAACGGCAAAATAGTGGTATGGTCGGGATTATTGCCCCCGAACGATTCATACTCGGTTCCTCTCGCCGACTCGTTACCGATAAGATTGGGATAAGTACGGCTCAAACCCGTAGGACGAACAGCTTCATGGGCATTCACCATAATCTTATGCTTGGCGGCTTCGGTCAATGCATAGAGATAATGATTAACCATCCATTGTCCGTAATGATGTTCCCCACGAGGTATAATATCTCCTACATATCCACTCTTCACGGCATCATAGCCATGATCGTTCATAAACTGATATGCTTTCTCCATGTGCCGTTCATAATTACGAACCGAGCCCGAGGTCTCATGATGCATAATCATTTTCACTCCCTTCGATTTGGCATACCGCTCTATTTCTTCTACATCGAAATCGGGATACGGTGTGATAAAATCGAATACATAGTCTTTCGACTTACCTATCCAATCTTCCCACCCTATGTTCCAACCTTCCACCAGCACAGCGTCAAATCCATGTTCTGCGGCAAAATCGATATATTCTTTTACATGCTCGGTATTAGCGGCATGACGTCCATTAGGCGTCAAACGAGAATAATCGACCAAATCGAGTTTCACATGAGGCAAATCGGTATAAGCCCAAGTACTTTTCCCGGTTATCATTTCCCACCATACACCTATATATTTCGTCGGTTTTATCCAACTCGTATCTTCATAGACACACGGTTCATTCAGATTAAGAGTCATTTTGGATGCAAGAATATCACGCGCATCGTCACTAACAATAATCGTGCGCCACGGAGATTTCGCCGGAGTTTGCATATATCCCTTATCCCCCAATGCATCGGGTGTAAGGTGAGACTCGAATATCATATTTTTGTCGTCCAAATCGAGCGACATACAAGAATAATCGACCAATGCAGCTTCATGTAAATTGATATACAAGCCATCGTCGGTTTTCATCATTAAAGCCGTTTGTACCCCCGTAGGAGAGAATGGAGTCTGAGAAGAATTCGGTGTAATAGCCTCATTCATCAATCCACGGATTTCGGACAATTTCGACGTCACAGTGGAATACTCCTGTGTATCATAATCGCCCGGAAGCCAAAAAGCAGTATGGTCTCCCGCCATAGCAAACTGCGTCTTCTCTTCTTTAATCACAAAATAATCCAAATTGGGCTGATCGGGAAATTCATATCGGAATCCTACCCCATCGTCAAATACCCGGAAACGAATAATCATACGACGATCGGTCGACGGTTGTTCCAATGTTACCTCCAATTCATTATAATGATTCCTAATCTCTTTTACCTCTCCCCAAACAGGTTTCCATGTTTCATCGAAAGTCGATGTCTCAGAACCAGCCAAACGAAATCCATCGGTTAAATTTTTTCCCGACTTCAAATCTAATCCCAATTTACTCTCTTTAATAACCGGCCGACCTTTATAATCTACTTTATAAACCGGTACTCCATTGTCCAATTCAAAATCTAATACAATGTTCCCGTCAGGAGATTTCAAAGTCTCGGCTCTCAAAATGCCATAAGACAACAAAGCCATAAGAATAAAAATCAGTCGTTTCATTTATTCAATACATTTATTTGGGTTTTATAAAACTACGGAGAAGCATCTCAACTGCAAAGATAGGAGTTTAAGCTCCGACTCAAAAATTTCTCTATCCCTCCTTTAATTAAGAAAAACGAATAATTGAAGAAACAGTTTAAACAAACGACCTGTTTAACTTAAAATATAAATTCCTTTTATTTCAATAACGATAATCTCACCGAGATTCCATAATTGCTGTTCGTAATAGGATATGATGAAGAAGATACTAACGGTGTATTAATCTGATGGTCGAAATAAGCCCCTACCGTAATACGTTTACTCAATACATAATTGGCCGTCACTTTCAACATCGTAGTACGAGTTCCACTAGTTGCCTGAGTAAAATTCTGTTCGATACGGCGAATGAGAGCCTGATTCTTGCGGAATGAAAAATCGGCATTGATCGTCAAATCGTTGCTAACACCTGTTTGAGACCCTTTCAATTTCAAAATCGTATTAAAATTAGCGATCTTATACCCGGCCCCGATTGTAAAATCGGTTGTCGACGCCTCTACGATTTGTCCGGCTGCCGAATTCAATGTCAACGTGCGGGAATCTTTATATTCTATATTGCCCGTAACATTATTTTTCAGTGTCACCTTTAACCCGATAAGGGGAGCGAACCTCTCGGTTATCATTACCGATGATATATCGAATGGAGAAGAGGGTATGGGATTGCCCGTAAGTTCATCGCGAACGAAACCGAAATCCCCGTCTGATTCCACCCAATTAAGGAACGAAGTAAATGATCCCACAGCATAGGTACACTGGTAAGCATGCGATAGAGTAAACGCTTTAAAGTGTTTCTTTATAAACGGTATTTGCATGAAACCATCGTAAGTAATTCGCCAGTTCGGCAATATAGCCGACAATCCCGGGAACGGAGACAAATCGATTTTACGGGCATCGCGGCCAGAATATGCAGCAATAAATGCAGGTATCATTACATCGGCAGAACTACGATTTACACCACCGTTAGCCGAATCATAGGGCTTATCTCCAAAACCGGTGGAGGCAATAAAACCTTTATTCGGATAATTGCCCAACGATCCGTAATGCGCTTCTAACCGAGCCGCTATTATTTCCCGATTTTTCAAAAAATCATCGAATGCTTGCGACGAATATCCGTCTTTGGCAGAACTGCTCCTAAATGCAGTCTTCAATGCAATATGTGTCTTGGTATAGCTTCCGCCTCGTACAGTCGGCATATCGTCAAACATAAATTGCATTTGAGAACTACGCGTGTCTGTTCTATTTCCTGTCAAGTTTATTTTCAAGCCCCGGATAGGTTCAAGCGCTATTTCGAAATTAAACTCTTCGGTACGACCGATAACTGCCGGACTTATCTGCGTGGAATCACATAAAAGCCAACCACGTTCTTTTGCCCGATATACATAGCTCTCATCAGTAAAACCAAAAGCGAAATCGAGGCCGGGAGCCATAGGGCCATACGAAGTCGATTGCCCGAATACATCGCCTACATTCGGGGAAAACAGAGGTAACGAAGTAGTATTGGTCTTACGATAACGCACGCTCGCATTTCTTACCATCATCAATCCCCGTAAAGAATACTCGGCTGCTTCTTTCCAGAAATTACGTTCATTCTTATTCGAAGGAGTAATTATCACATTCAAGCGTTGGGTTCCTTTATCGAGAATCACCACATTATTGGCATCGAGAACTTTCGTCCTCAGGGCCACTTTCTTTCCGGCATCGTCCCTTGCCACAACTTTTACCTTCTTATTATTGAGATTATGCCTTAAAGTAACCGTAGTATCTTCCCGAAGCAAAATGGTACGTTCGAATTTTCTATTTTTCTTCGCCGCCGCAGCCCTATTATTGGAAGAAAAACGTTTGTTTATCTTCTGCAAATATTTCGACTTATTGTATAATTGTTCAAAATTGAAACGCCCGTCAAAGCTCAACTGCCCCTGATTATTCACCGAGTTACCTAAATCTATTTCCTCTGAAATCTGGGCTCCTCTATCCCAAGTGTATGTAGCGTTATACTTGGCATTAAACGACAAATAATCAAGAACAGGTATCTTGCTGAATGGAGCCGTATACGATGCATTGAAAGTTTGATTATAATTCCACGGTGTTCCCAAATTCTTGATACTGGTCAACACGGTATCTTTCCATGCTTCGTATTCATCTGGGAAAAGCTGTTTATTCACCACACCGACCGGCTCCTCGATATGAGCGTTCGTCATCGTTTGCAACGAAAGGTTTATCGACTTGGTGAGATTCCATGTCAACGAGAACTGCCGATCCCATAAAAAACTTTTACTTACACTTGTCGGCAATGCCATTCCTCCCGATCCACTCACATCGCGAATCTGCTGTTCATAATAATATCGCGACATATTGGTATTAAACGCAATATTATTAGGCAAATAATTAAATTCCCATTCCTTCAAAAATTTCAAATGCTTAGATTTACTCTTTAATCCCTTCAACGGGACAAAAGGTTTAATAAAAGGAGTATAGGAATAAGTGAAACTACCCCGATAATCGTATGTATTCTCAAATTCGGTAGTAGGGTCTTGTTTCGATTGTCGATTATAAGAATAGCTGATAGAAAAATTAGCCGGGTCATAGGGCATAGGATTCTTACTCCTAATATCGAAAGAAACTCCCGACAAACTGAAACTCTCGACAGTCGATTTCTCTATCGAAGCATCACTTATAGAGTCACGCTCGGCTTTACTGCCCGCATTGTCCAAAGCATCTTTCAACAAGATATCTTGATCAAGCGGATTGTATTTAGGAGAAGTACGTTGTTCGGTAATCGAATAAAATAACGGGGCTTTCAATTTGACTTTTTCAGGCAAAAAACGCCCTAACTCGACCATCGTAGCTATATTATACTGATAGTAATCGTCTAATCGACGTTCCGTAAGGCTTTGGTCTATCCCCCCAAAACCGACAGTTTCTACATGCCCCGCGATATTCAGCGTAGCAATATCCGACAAACCGAGATTTACATTTGCTTTGGCAGCCCAACCACCAGATTGGTCAAAATCGGTCAAACGCATTTCATTCACCCAAACGACTATATCCTTAGCTGCATTCGAATTATTTCTCACACCGATCATCATCGTACGAACATCGCTCAAAGAAGGGTTCCCCACGATAGTCACCTTATTTTGATTTTTATCGGGATCATAACTGGAATAACGAGTTTGAAACGTCACCGTCGAATTATCCATACGCTTCTTTGCATTCCGTTCCAGCTTCAAATCGGTAAACAAAGAAAGAGGAAAATCAAACATATTGGATTGTGGCCAAACCGCTTCTTGATCTTGTGCATTATATGTGCTATAATTACCCGGCTCCGTCAATGACAACGGGACCTCATACTCATAATAATTCGATTTGCTATCGGATCCTAATCGTAAAAACACAGACACATCGCCATCTCGTAAATTAGTTTTATCGTCAATCAGCTTCTCTGCATGTACAAACATCTGTAACCGCTTGTATGTACGCATATCCATACCACTGTTCTTATAAACCGCACGAGCATCTCCTGACTGCAAATCGGTTACTTTCAAAGACATGGCTTGTTCATTAAGCTGAGTTATTTGCGATTGCCCCGGGTCTATAATACGGGTTACTCCCGGAGGTAAAACATAATTAACAGGAACCTGTCCTGCATTTTCCTCAATATTTACCACCGATATATCCATCTTACCCTGAGCCGGAGCATCTCCTTTCAAATTCAAAGCATAGTTATACGTTCGCCATTCACCCCGAACCAATTCCAACGTGGCAAAACGCAAATGTGTTTCACACTCAAAACCCGTCATAAACATGCGGATAAAACGTATCGTTTTAAAATCTTGAATAGATCCCACTTTCTTCTGAGGACGAGACAAAGGAATTTTGAATTGATACCACACAGCTTTTCCTTCTTCACCATTGCGGAGCCGGACGGTTGTCTCCCGTTTGTCGGTAATACAGTTTTTTCCCACCTCCAAACTATCGGGGCATAACGATATGCGGTACTGATAATACCTTTCATATTCGTTCAACGTATTATCCTGATTGATATCTTCCACGTCAGGAACGCTTTTGGAAGACTGATAATACGAATCATTCATTTCCTCGGGAGACCGGGAATTGTTTTCTGTTCCGTTATATCGTTTGTACCGGTCCAATATAGAAGTTTGGGCATCGTCATAATCGTGTCCACGATAAAAATGGTAATTATCCCCGGCCGGATCGTTAAACGGAGAAAACTGATCTTGTCGCATAGCCTCTACTACCACCGGAGATAGTTTAGTTTCGAGCTTGTCCAAATAATCTCTATAAGATGAGAACCCATATTCCTCGTCATTCGACAGACCGTCTAAACCTACGTCTTGCAAAGCCCGTGCACCACTGGTATTATCGAATGCATAAGTCAAAGACTGACGTTTGGATACCTTTCCCCACACCGTAGTCGCTATCTGTGTTGTATCACCGTCGACAGGCAAACCGTTCTCGAAAGACTTCATACCGTCTTTAAGAATATCTTCCGACACTTCTCCCAAATTAAAATACAATTCTCCCCCGTTATGATTAGTCTGATTCTCATCTAAAAACGGATCCATGAGCCAGAACTGTATATATTCGATATTCGATGATTCGAAATCGGTATAATCCATTTTTCGCATAATCCCGCCCCAACGGTTCTCCGGATTCAACAAAAGTCCTTGTGAGTCGATATTATCGGCATCGAGATTGTACGGCCCCCGTTCCTGTGGATAAAATGAAAGGTTCAATGTCTGTAAGGTCGTCGATTCTCCATAATTGATTTCCTTATTGGGAAATATTTCCCGTACACTCACCTCACGTACATAAGGATTGGACAATTGGTCCAAATCATTTTTCAGGTGAGCCGGTATCAATGTCGAGTTTTTCTGAGTAAACATTCTATCGATATAATACCACGATAGCAATGCTCTATTTTGCCCATAACGAATATCATTGGAATAGCGAGCTTCGGGAAACAAAGCATCAGATGAAGGGTCGTACGGAGTGGAAGCCAACGTCCATGAATAAGGAGACTTCAAGTCCAACCCTGTTTGTGTCGATTCGAAATCATCGATATACGATGTTCCCTGCGAGCTGCCGTTTTTGGATTTATGCGGTATCAATTGGGCAAATTCGGCCGTGAGAGCCAACGTAGAAGGAGCTGTTGCGTTTACAGTCGGAATTTTATTCAACAAATTGGTCAACCATAAAAAATTCGTATTATAAGACAAGTTCACTCCCCACAAAGTATTATTCAGTACCTCATCGCCCATATTTACTTTTTCTGTCAGGGACTTTTCGGACAAATGCATAATCGTCGCTCCTACATTAAAATCTTTGGAGAACGCATAATTCAAATCGAGTCCCAGCATTGTCTTACGTTGCATATTGAACATCGATTGATTTTCAAGCGATACACTAATCGGAGTTCCCGCCTCGATTATACTTTGGTTCAATATCGTCACGACACCCATCGCATAATCCACAATATAATCGGAATTTTCGACCAAAGTCATACCTCCGGCAGTAACAACCACCGATCCCCGAGGTACATTCATCGCATTTAATCTTATCTCTGCGCCCGAAGATGCTTTATATTCTCCGGTCATAATAAATTTATTCTTCTCCGATACTTGCTGGGCGATAGTCAATGTCGAATCATACAGCTCTTGATAAACATACTTTTCCGCTATCGCCGCATTTCCTATTTTTTCGGCCAAGTGACTACCGAACGGCTCTATGACCGGAAATATAATTCTCCCGTTCGAAGATTGAATCGTATACCCCTCTATATAGTCAAAAATGCCATCGGAATATTCCGATTCATTCACATCTAAGCGGTCGAGATTCATTACTTGCAACAAAGTCTGATTGGATATATTCCCCTCCGGTATATTGTTTACAGCTACCCCCGTAGAATCATTCTGATATTTAATATACAACCTGAATTTATCCTTCTGAACCTGATAGGCCCCCAGCGAATAAACATTTTTCATCATTAAATCCCAAATGGGTAATGAGGTCGAAATGGTAGAACCTTTCAACATTTTCAGAAAAAGACATTGATCCGTATCGGTAACATCTCCCGAAAATTCCCCAACCTGATAAACCTGTCCGTTATAAGTATATTCATAAGCGACAGCAATCATCTCATCGGCATTCAGCTTACTTTTCAAGGAGATATAGCCCAATTGGGAATTCAACGTATATTCAGAAGAAGCAAGTTTCCGGGCACTCTCTATTTTCACATAATCCTGCCCCCCCTCGATACCATAAACAGAAAGAGGCTCCAAAGCCTGTGTCACCAAATTGATATTACGAGCATCGGGATAACCGTTTTTAATCTCGGCATACAACGAGTTGGAGTTATTCATCGGATTCTGCTGCGCGGTAGCCGATATCCAATGGTCGTTACCGATATGAACATTAGATACAGACGAATCATATGATTTATCTAATGTAATTCCATACTCAGTTGCAATATAGTCACATAAGCTAGCGTAAGAATTTAATATACCTTCTTCATAATTACCTTGTTTATTCGTAATCCAAACTTCTATTCGATTGATACTCACGCCCGATGAGACATAAGGCAATTTGGAAGCAAATTTATCGTAATTGTCCCTAAAAAAATGAGCTAAGAAAAAGTGCCTGTTTTCGTCATAAGCGTCTGCCCGGATTTCGAACGGCGTGGTCTGTGCCCCACCACTCGCATTGACCGTTTTCGATTCGGACTGTTGTTGAGAAATAAGAGCGGTAGCCGTCAATTTACCGAACTGCATAGTCGTCTTTACACCGAATAAAGCCGTACTACCACGTATCAACGACGACCCTGTGGTCATACTCACATTACCGGCTTCAATCAGTTTGATGA
>ENA-OPEC01001871-OPEC01001871.1-human-gut-metagenome-genome-assembly--contig:-NODE-1871-length-12867-cov-3.431470_pt1 | contig 12867 bp, 8 predicted proteins | sample MGYA00241622_ERZ501507 | MGnify/ENA primary metagenome ERZ501507 (study PRJEB25962, sample SAMEA2042582) | human gut metagenome | biome: human gut; feature: human-associated habitat; material: faeces... | reverse complement strand
CCGCCGTAGGTGCCGGCCGAGTCGATCGTAAAGCTGTCGGAGACTCCCCTTCGCTGCGCCATGCTGCGCAGAATGCCCTCGGCAGCCGGGGAGCGGCAGATGTTGCCGAGGCATACGAACAGAATCCTTGTCTTGTTTTCCATGGCGGCAAAGATACGAAAAATCGTGGAATCGGGAGGCTTTTGCCACTGCGCAAAGAGGCCTGCAGCCCGTCTCGGGGCCGTCGCCTTTAGCCGTCCGGTGCAAGAATACGAACGTTCGGAACAATAAAAGCATACGGTACTGCCCGGATATTCGGAGTTTTATCGTATCTTTGCCCCGATTTTGTAGAAACAAGTAAAGGTAAAAACCATGAAACTGCAAACGATCATTTTACTCGCCGCCTGCGCATTGACGGTATCGGCGGCCCGGGCTCAGGAGGGACTGCCCCGCAAGGTGGAGAATGTCAAACTCCTCGATCTCGAGGGAAACGCCGCCAAACTCCCCTATTTTGGAGAGAAGAATCTGATGATTTTCTATGTCGATCCGGACCGACACAAGCAGAACGAGGATTTCACCATCGAACTCGAGCAGAACCACCGTGCCGACAGCGAGAACATATACGGTTTCGGCGTGATGAACCTCAAGGATGCTCCGATGATCCCCAACGGCATGGCCCGCAATATGGCCAAAAAGCGGACCGAGAAGAACGGCGCTACGGTGTTGGCCGATCAGGAGCGGACGTTGAGCACGGCGTGGGGGCTGGGCGACTGCAACAACAAGTTCGTGCTGATGTTCGTAAACAAGGAGGGCGAGCTGGTTTTCCTGCGCAAGGGCGAATTGTCCGAAGCCGACAAGCAGGCGTTCTACAAGGTTCTTGACCAGTATCGGTAACGGATGGCGCGCAGACTTGCCGTTCTATGCCTCGCATGGGTGAGCCTTGCACTCCCCTGTTTGGCGCAGGAGCGCTCGTTTATCTCGGGCGACGACACGCTGCACTACGTCTATACGCCCCTGCCGGTAGACAGCACTGCCGTGGCGGGCGATGCCCGGCAGCGCCGGGATCCCTTCTTCCGCCGGCTGGTGAAGTATTTCGAGGGATCGAATGTCGATCGGACCTTCGAGAAAAAGATTGACTTCACTTTTGCCGGAGGCCCCAGTTACTCGAAGACGACCAGCCTTGGCATCGGCCTGCTTGCCGCGGGCCTCTACCGTTTGGACCGCACCGACTCGGTCACGGCGCCCTCCGACGTTTCGCTCTTCGCCAACATCTCCATTTCGGGTGTCTACGCCGTGGGTGTCACGGGCAACACGATCTTCTCGCAGGATCGCCGGCGCCTGAACTATACGGTGATGTTCTCCTCGACGCCCCGTGACATGTGGGGTGTGGGATACAATGCCGGACGATACAACAAGCCGGTCTCCTATACCGAGAAGCACTATCTGGTGGAGGCCAACTACCTCTACCGCATATTGCCGAAGACCTACATCGGGACGGTACTGAGTTTCGAGCACACTGCCGGAAAGAAATTCTCGGACGAAAAGGAATTCTCGTACCTCACCTATCTCCATGGTGAAAAAACACACTATACGGCCACCGGACTGGGCGTGACCGTTGAGTACGATTCGCGCGATTTCATACCCAATCCCTTCCGGGGCATTTATCTCAGTTTCCAGGAGCGGATCTTTCCCAAGGGACTGGGCAATTGCGACAAGACGCTGTGGCGGACGATCTTCAAGGCCAATGCCTACCAGCGGGTGTGGAAGGACTGTATCCTCGCCGCCGACCTTTATGCCGTGTTCAACAGCGAAGGTACGCCGTGGCCGATGCTTGCCCGTCTGGGCGACAACCAGCGGATGCGCGGATACTACCAGGGCCGTTATGCCGATAACAGCATGATTACCATGCAGATTGAGTTGCGGCAGCGCGTCTGGCGGCGGATCGGCTGTACGGTTTGGGGCGGCGCGGGCAACGTCTTCTCCTCGCTCGACCGCTTCGACTGGTCGCATACGCTTCCCAACTACGGCCTCGGCCTGCGCTGGGAACTCAAGAAACGCGTCAATGTACGCCTCGACTACGGATTCGGCAAGGATACAAGCAGTTTCCTGCTGAGCGTCAATGAGGCTTTTTAACAATACGACGGATTATGAATGCTGATCCCGACAAGAAACTCCGACGCCGCACGGTCAAGACCCGCAGCCGTTTCACGACGCTGCTGACGGTCTACTTCTTTGCGGCGCTGATCATCCCCAACTGCGTGTTGGCCAACACGGAGCCCTATTCGGTGTGGACTGTCGAGGCGCTGATCCTCATGCCGCTGGGTTTCTACATGATGTGGAGCGTGGCGCTGCGCCGCTCGGGTGTGATGATCTGGCTCGCCTTCCCGTTCATCTTTTTCTGCGCGTTCCAGATCGTGCTGCTTTACTTGTTCGGCAACTCGATCATCGCCACCGACATGTTCACCAACGTGCTGACGACCAATCCGGGCGAGGCGGGCGAACTGCTCGGGAACATCTACCCGTCGGTGATCCTGGTATGCGTGCTTTACCTCCCGCTGTTGTGGTTCGCGGCACGCGAGATCGCCCACAAGCGCTACATCACGCGCACGACCCGCATGAATGTCGGCCTGACCGGTGCGGCGATCTTCTCGGTCGGCCTGCTGGCCCTTTGGCCTGCATACCGTGTCAGCGAGGAGAAGCATGTACTCCGCGATGAGATCTTCCCGGTGAACGTCTTCTATAACCTCGGGTTGAGCGGCTCGGAGTTCCGCAAGACGCACCATTTCGAGCGTACGTCGCGCGATTTCCGCTTCGAGGCACGCCGTACGGCCGAGGCATCGGGGCGTGAGGTCTACATCTATATCATCGGCGAGGCGTCGCGGGCAATGAACTGGCAACTCTACGGGTATGACCGCGAGACCAATCCCGAACTCTCGCAGGTCGAAGATCTGGTAGTCTTCCGTGATGTGCTCACGCAGAGCAACACCACGCACAAGAGCGTGCCGTTGATTCTCTCGTCGGTCAATACCGACGAGCATGAGGAACTCTACCGCCGCAAGGGCCTCCCGGCCCTGTTCAACGAGGCCGGGTTCGAGACCTGGTTCATCTCCAACCAGTCGCGGCAGGGGGCCATGATCGACAACCTCGCGCACGATGCGCAGCATCTGATCTACATCCGCTCGCCGCGCTACGACATGCAACTGCTCGACGAGGTGCGCAAGGTGCTTGAGCGGAGCCGGTCGCAGAAGATCCTGCTGATTCTCCACTGCTACGGCTCGCACTTCAGCTACCACCAGCGCTATCCCCGGGAGTTTGCCCATTTCAAGCCCGACGATGATGTGGCGATCGCCGCTCAGCATCGGCAGATGCTGGTCAATGCCTACGACAATTCGATCCGCTATACGGACCATTTTCTGGCCCGGACGATCGATTACCTTCGTTCGCTCGACGATACCTCGTCGGCGCTGCTCTACTGCGCCGATCATGGGGAGGATCTGATCGACGACCGTAGGGAGCGTTTCCTGCACGCTTCGCCCACAACGACCGCCTACCAGCTCTACGTCGCGTCGCTGGCCTGGTTCTCGGAGCGTTACCGCGAACGGTTTCCCGAAAAGGTTGCAGCTGCCGAGGCCAACGAGACGGCACCGGCCACGACCCATGCCTTGTTCCACACGATGGCCGACATGGCTTCGATCGAGGGGCACTGCCTGTCGAAGGAGGCGTCGTTGGTTAGTCCGGAGTATGACCGCAAGGCACCGCGCCGCTACCTGAACGACCACAACGAGGCGGTTCCCTACCGCAAGACAGGACTGCTTCCCGAAGACATAGAGGTCTTCCGCCGGTACAACATCTCGCTCTGACAGGCCCTTCGCAGAGGCGCTTTGCGCGGATGCTGCGCAGGCCGGAGCCGGCAGCTGCATCTTCGGCCTGGACTGCCGGGAGTAAGAAGGGCGTGCATGAAAATACCGCCGCTGTGATTCCCGTAAGGAAGAGCAGCGGCGGTGTCGTATTCCGGGTGTCCGCTCCGGGCTATTCGAGGAAGACGATTTTCGAGGTGTCGCGTCCTTTCGGTGCGGGTGATTCGGCCGGGTAGCCCAGCGCGATGGCATAGAGCAGACGATGCGTGGCGGGCAGGTCGAGGCGGCGGAGGAAGGGGGCTCCGTCGGGCGAATTGAGGAAGCGGGCAATGCCGCCCAGGCAGCATGTCCCGAGTCCCATCGAGTGGGCCGCGAGCATCACGTTGCCGCCCCACAGGCCGCAATCGACTTGCGAGAGGTCGTAGCTTTCGTCGCAGGCCACGAAGAGGACGACCGGAGCCCGGTAGGCTGCCGGGCGGGGTGTTGCGGAAGCCTCTTTGCCCCGGTTTGAGGCAGTTCCGTAGAGGCTGTCGAGTTCGGCCAGCAGGCGCGGGTTATCGGCCACGCGGATCTGCCACGATTCGCGACCCTGTCCATTGGGGGCCCAGATGCCGCACTCGAGGATGGATGTACAGCAACAAACCCGAGAGTACCAAATAAGGAAGATGTTATTGAAATCTACAAGAAATTGTGGAAATAATAAGTGTAAAAAGAAGTAAAAAAGAAGCTGCGTATTGTAGCTTCTTTTTTTACACTCTCTTTTGCTTCTATTTTTAGGCATGTTTTTAAAGTTCTCGGGTAACGGTACCTATTTATTAATTGAGTGTTATCTGAAAGAATTGTTGTATATACTATATCAAATACCTGGGAAATGGACAGGAAGCGCGAAATGAAATTACCTATTTATATAGAAGCAGCAATGGGAGTTCTTCTGGTAGTGATTCTGGCAATGGCAGGAAGAAACGGAATGATTCCTCAGAACCAGAAAAATAATGTTATGAAACAGTCAGAAGTAGAACAGAAATCAGATTCTGACATGCAAAACGAAAAGGAAGCAGTTGCGGAAGAGGCAACAGATTCGATAGAAGAAGTTGCACAGACTGACAGCGCAGCAATAACAGCACAGATGTGTTCTCCGGCCGGACAGTATCCGGTCATGGGGGAGAGTGTTGTTACGGTGGATGAACTTGCAGATTATTTCAATCAATCGGGATACGAATATCCGTCGGAAGAACTGGCAAAAGGCGGGGCAGATACCATAGAAACATTCTGCCAGATCTACTGTGAAGAAGCAGAGGCAGAAGACATCCGGGCAGAGGTTGCATTTACCCAGGCAATGAAAGAGACCGGCTTCCTTCAGTTTGGTGGAGATGTAAGTATTGAACAGTTTAATTTTGCCGGAATAGGAACAACCGGGGGAGGAGTGCCGGGAAATTCTTATCCGGATGTCAGAACAGGAGTGCGGGCACAGATCCAGCATCTGAAGGCCTATGCGACAGATGAACCGCTGAATCAGACTTGCGTGGATAACCGTTATGAATATGTGAAAAAAGCTTCCGCACCTTATGTACAATGGCTGGGACAGAAAGAGAACCCGGAAGGAGCCGGTTGGGCGACAGGAGAGAACTACGGGTATGATATTGCAGGGATGTTGCAACATTTACTTTTAAAAGAGCAAGGTTAAGAAGATATGGCTGGACTTCCGGCGGTGGTTATGATATTTTAAGATTTCTTAAAGAAAGGGAAATCCCTTGACAAATCAGCCTTTGACAGCTATAGTAGTAACAGTTAAAAAGTATTTAACAACTATGTAAAGATACAGGTGTTGAAGAAGAGGAGTACATCATTACTTCCCACAGAGAGAACCGTTCAGATTGTTAAGAGGATCTGGCTGTGAGACGGTTTGGAAAAAGTATGATGGAAGGTAGCTTCGGAGCCGGAATTCTGAAAGGTCGAAGAGGTTGGATAGGAGTTCCCGGAGTCGTTCACGTTACAGAACGAAGAGAGGTATATGTAAAGAACAAGGTTAATACAAACAGTAACAAGTTCTTACATATATAAATAAGGTGGTACCGCGAGATTTTCGCCCTTTACGTGAAGTAGAGGGCGTTTTCTAGTTATAGAAGAAAGAGATATCCACTTTTAAAACAATGAGATTGTGGAAAACAACTACAAAATTAACATAATATGTGGAAAAAGGAGAACAATCATGAGCAAAGAACTCGCAAAGACTTACGATCCGAAACAGATCGAAGAGAAACTCTATGAGAGATGGTGTGAGAACAAGTATTTTCATGCTGAAGTAGACAGAAGTAAGAAACCATTTACAACAGTAATGCCGCCTCCGAATATTACAGGAAAGCTGCATATGGGACATGCACTTGACAATACACTGCAGGATATCCTGATCCGTTACAAGAGAATGGAAGGATATAACGCACTGTGGATTCCGGGAACAGACCATGCAGCAATCTCTACAGAGGTTAAGGTTACAAATCAGCTCAAAGAAGAGGGAATCGACAAGAAAGAACTCGGACGTGAGGGATTCCTTGAGAGAACATGGCAGTGGAAAGAAGAATATGCAGGAACAATCGAGAACCAGCTGAAGAAGCTTGGTATTTCCTGTGACTGGGACAGAGAGCGTTTCACAATGGACGAGGGATGTTCCAAAGCTGTAGAAGAAGTATTCATCAACTTATACAACAAGGGATATATTTACAAAGGTTCCAGAATCATCAACTGGTGTCCGAAATGTAAGACATCTCTGTCAGACGCAGAGGTAGAGCATGAGGATCAGGACGGAAACTTCTGGCATATTAAGTACCCGATCGCCGGAACAGACCGTTTCCTTGAGATCGCAACAACACGTCCGGAGACACTGCTCGGAGATACAGCAATCGCCGTTCACCCGGATGATGAGAGATACAAAGATATCGTAGGAAAGATGGCAATCCTTCCGCTTGTAAATCGTGAGATCCCGATCGTTGCAGACTATTATGTAGACAAAGAATTCGGAACAGGTGCTGTTAAGATCACACCGGCACATGACCCGAATGACTTCGAGGTAGGAAAGCGTCATAACCTTCCGGAGATCAACATCATGAATGATGATGCGACAATCAACGAGAAGGGTGGAAAATACGCAGGAATGGATCGTTACGAGGCCAGAAAGGCAATCGTAGCAGATCTGGATGAGCAGGGATACCTTGTAAAGGTTGTTCCTCACATGCATGCAGTAGGAACACATGACCGTTGTGGTACAACCGTTGAGCCGCTGATCAAACAGCAGTGGTTTGTAAAGATGGATGAGCTTGCAAAACCGGCGATCAACGCACTGAAGACTGGTGAACTTCGTTTCGTACCGGAGCGTTTTGACAAGATTTACCTTCACTGGCTTGAGAACATCAAAGACTGGTGTATCTCCCGTCAGATCTGGTGGGGACACAGAATTCCGGCTTATTACTGTGATGAGTGCGGTGAATTCGTAGTTGCGAAAGAAGCGCCGGAGAAATGCCCACACTGTGGATGTACACATTTCACACAGGATGAGGATACACTGGATACATGGTTCTCTTCAGCATTGTGGCCGTTCTCCACACTTGGATGGCCGGAGAAGACAGAAGACCTTGACTACTTCTATCCGACAGACGTTCTCGTAACTGGATATGATATCATCTTCTTCTGGGTAATCCGTATGGTATTCTCAGGATATGAGCATACAGGAAAAGCTCCGTTTAACACAGTACTGATCCACGGTCTTGTAAGAGACTCTCAGGGACGTAAGATGAGTAAGTCTCTTGGAAATGGTATCGATCCGCTTGAGATCATCGACAAGTACGGTGCAGATGCCCTGAGACTGACACTGATCACAGGAAATGCACCTGGTAACGATATGCGTTTTTACAACGAGCGTGTTGAGGCAAGCCGTAATTTTGCAAACAAAGTATGGAATGCATCAAGATTTATCCTGATGAACATGGAGAAGAACGTTGTAGAAGAACCGGAAGACTTCCTGCTGAAACCAGCAGACAGATGGATCCTTTCCAAGGTAAACAGTCTGACAAAAGAAATGACAGAGAACATGGATAAGTTCGAACTCGGTATCGCAGTTCAGAAAGTTCATGACTTTATCTGGGATGAGTTCTGTGACTGGTATGTAGAGATCGCAAAATATCGTATCTACCATGCGGAGGAAGATTCACAGTCTGCAAACTGTGCTCTGTGGGTACTTAAGACAGTACTTGGACAGGCACTGAAGCTTCTTCATCCATTTATGCCATTTATCACAGAAGAGATTTATGGAGCACTTGTACCGGAGGAAGAGTCACTGATGATGTCAAGCTGGCCGGTATACAGAGAGGATTGGGAGTTCCCATATGCTGCAGAAGTTATGGAACATGTAAAAGCAATCACACGCGGAATCAGAAATATGCGTGCTGAGATGAATGTTCCGAATAACAAACGTACAAAGGTTTATATTATCAGCAGTGATTCAAAACTGCTTACAGCACTTGAAGCATTAAAGGAATCTGTAAAACCGTTGATGCTGGTAAACGATATTATTCTTCACTATGAGAAGAAAGATGTTGCTGATGATGCAGTATCTATCGTTGTTCCGGGAGCAACAGTTTACCTGCCGCTGGAAGACCTTGTAGACTTCGAGCAGGAGAGAGAAAGACTGAAGAAAGAGGAAGAGAGACTCAACAGCGAGATAAAGAGAGCACAGGGAATGCTTGCAAATGAAAGATTCACAAGCAAAGCACCTGCAGATAAAGTTCAGGCTGAGCGTGATAAACTTGAGAAATATACAAAGATGCTTGAGCAGGTAAAAGAGAGAATCGATAGTCTCAGATAACTGTGGGGGGAGAAAAGCTGCAAAAAGCAGGAAACTGTAAACAGCAGTTTAGACACAGTATCAGGTATTAGACGGCAAAAAGTCGCACGGCAGAAAGGAACTAAGATCCCATGCCGTGCATTTTGCCTATAAGAAAGAGGTTATAGATGAAGCGGATTCATATTAAAAAACCAGATATCAAAGGATTTTTTACAAAGGTCAAAAATCTGAAACCGGAAGATATCAAGAGACACTATCAGGAGAAAAAAGCAAGACGCCAGAGAATCCTGGAACAGAGAAGAAACAGTAAATTTGCGAAAAAGATGCAGCCGGTTTATAAGTGGATGAACAGATTTTCACTCGTCCTTCATTATCTGCTGGCCTGTGTTTTAAATTTTTTGATTGAGGTGATCTCAAGGCATTCCTTTTTTGAAGCATGGGGCTACATGACAGGAACACCGCTTGTGTTTCTGTTTAACGCATTTTTAATTTTTGCAACATTTATGATTGTGTATTTGTTCCGCAGACGTGTATTTGTCAGAATTCTTCTCAGTGTATTCTGGCTGTTTCTGGGAGCATGTAACGGATATCTGCTCCTGAAGCGAGTGACACCGTTCAATGCACAGGACTTGAAAGTTCTGTCAGATGCTTTGGAACTGACAAGCAATTACTTTAATGGCTTTGAGATCGTGATGCTTACCATTGGAATCGCAGCTGTTGTTTTGTGGGTGATTTCCATGTGGCGCCGAGGTGGGCAGTATACTGGAAAGATGCACCGCATTATTGCAGTGATCGCTGTTGTGGCATCCGGATTTGCCTATGTAGGACTTACTGATGTTGCAATCGACAAGAGAGTGATCTCAAATTATTTTGGAAATATCGCATTTGCTTATGAAGACTATGGATTTCCATATTGCTTTGCAGCAAGCTTATTTAATACAGGAATCAATCAGCCGGCCGGTTACAGTGAAGAGACGATGGCAGAGATCAACAAGGATGGATGTCTTAACGTGAGTGAGACAAGCCGTTCGAAAGAAGAACTGCCGAATATCATGTTTGTCCAGCTGGAATCTTATTTTGATCCGACAGAGGTAGAATGGCTGCGATTTTCCGAGGATCCGATCCCAAATCTCAGAAAGCTTTATGCTGACTATTCTTCCGGATATTTTAAAGTTCCATCTGTTGGAGCAGGTACAGCGAATACAGAGTTCGAGGTGCTTACCGGAATGAATATGCGTTTCTTCGGACCGGGAGAGTATCCATACAAGACTTATGTGAAGACGACACCTCTTGAGAGTGCGGCAAGTGCGCTTTCATCCCTTGGATATGGTGCAGAGGCACTTCACAACAACGGCGGTAATTTCTACAGTCGTGCCAAAGTATACAACAACATGGGATTCGACCATTATACAAGTAAGGAATTCATGAATATCTTAAAGACGACTCCGAAGGGATGGGCGACAGACGATATTCTTGTTCCGAACATCATGGAGTCTTTGGACACAACAGACGGAACAGACTTTGTATGTACGATCAGTGTGCAGGGACATGGAGATTATCCGACAGAGCCGACCTTGGAAAATCCGGAGATCAATGTAACCGGAGTGGAAGATGAAGGCAAGAGAAATGCATGGGAGTACTATGTAAATGAAGTCCATGAGATGGACAAATTCGTTGGACAGCTGATCGATGCAATCGAGCAGAGAGGGGAACCGACAGTGATCGTATTCTATGGAGACCATCTCCCGACACTTGGTCTGGAAGCGAAAGATCTGAAAGGAAAATATCTGTACAATACGAATTATGTTATCTGGGACAATATTGGACTGGAAAAGAAAGATGGGAATATCGCTGCTTACCAGATTATGGCAGAAGTCTTTGATCGTTTGGATATTCATACAGGAACTATTTTCAATTACCATCAGCAGAGAAGACAGACAAAGAATTATCTTGCTGATCTGGAATTACTCCAGTATGATATCATGTACGGAAAACAGTATGTATATAAGGACAGTGGAGCTCCGATCACAGAAGGACATATGGTCATGGGAGTAAAGGATGCGACGATCACCAGTGTTGTGGAGCAGCTGAAAGGAACTTATAGCATTTACGGAGAGAACTTTACAAAACAAAGTAAGGTTTATATCAACGGAGAGAAGCAGACAACAAAATTCCTGAACAATACAAGACTGGATCTGAAAGAGTCAGAAATCAAAGATGGCGATCAGATCATGGTTGCACAGTGCGGTTCAAGCAATACAATCTTCCGTACATCGAAGACTTATGAATATACAGGAGGCCAGCTTGTAGAAGTGACAGACCAGGATACGGATGTTGAGAATGGAAGACAGGCCTTTGTAGAACAAAAGGAAGAAAAGAAAAAATGACCTATAAGGAAATCGTAACCTATATAGAAGAAATTCCGAGATTTACAAGAAAGCACTCTCTGGCTCATACCAGAGAGATGCTTCTGTTTTTGGGAAATCCGCAGAATGGAAAGAAGATCATTCATGTAGCGGGAACGAATGGAAAAGGTTCTGTATGCGCTTATCTGGATGCGATGCTCAGGGCAGAAGGAAAAAGCACCGGATTGTTTACTTCACCGCATCTGGTGAAAATGAATGAACGGATTGTTCTGAACGGAAAGCAGATCAGTGATGAGGATTTCTGTGAAGTATTTGAAGAGACCATGCAGGCTGTCCGCAGGATGCAGGATGCAGGATTGGAGCATCCGACATTTTTCGAATTTTTATTTGCAATGGCGATGAAAGCTTATGACAGAGCAGGAATGGAATACATTGTCCTTGAGACAGGACTTGGAGGTCGGTTGGATGCAACAAGTTCTGTAGAACCGGTTGCCTGCGTGATCACATCGATCGGTCTGGATCATATGGAATATCTTGGTGATACAGTGGAACAGATTGCGGGAGAGAAAGCAGGAATCATCCGGCCGGAAGTTCCGGTGTTCTTTGCACAGACAGCACCGGGAAGTGATTCTGTAATTGAAAAAACAGCAGAAAAAGAAGGCTGTTTCTGTAAAAAAATAGGGAAAGATGCGTACGAAATTCTTGGAATTGAAGATAAACATATTGCATTTTCCTGCGCAAGTGCTTATTATGGAACTACCACGTGGAAATTAAATAATATTGGAACCTATCAGCCGGGGAATGCACTGCTTGCGATGGAAGTGATGCGTTATCTTTTCAAAGAAAACGGTCATCCACAAGAGTGGAGAACAGCACTTGCCAGGGTGAAATGGGCAGGAAGAATGGAAGAGATTCTTCCAAAAGTATACGTTGACGGAGCACATAATGTGAGTGCCATTCAGGCATTTGCAAGAAGTGTTCCGAAGAATCCAGATGGAAATATTATTTTATTTTCGGCGGTAAAAGATAAAGAATATGAAGAAATGATTTCGTATCTATGTAAACATGCTGATGCGGAAGAATATGTAGTAACATTGATCGACGGAGATCGAGCGACAGATGCACACATTTTGGGTGAACTGTTCCGGAAATATACAGAACAGCCGGTGACTGTGATTGAATCTGTCAAAGAGGCAATGCAGTATGTATTGCGAATTCGGGGGAGAAGAACGGTATATTGTCTCGGTTCTCTTTACCTGACAGGAATGATCAAAGAGATTATACAGGAATCTTTAAGCGGATGTGGGGAGGTTTGATTGCAGATGCTTAATTATGAAGAAGAACTCAGAAAATTCAAGCCAAGTCTCGAGGTGGACCAGATTGAGGAAGCTGTTTACAAGGAAGATCTGACAGATATGCAGGATATCGTAAAAGAGGTTATGGCAAAGAAAGAAAAAACGGTGAGAAGATAGAAAGATAGTGGTGGGTATAAATGGATTACACAAAGAAGATCATGTATCAGTCAAATTCCTGGTACAATGATGGACTGCGCAAAGCCCAGGTGAGAGATATGTCCGGGGCAATTGTTTCCTTGCAGCAGAGCCTGCAGTATAACAGGGAGAATATTGCGGCGCGGAATCTTTTAGGTCTTGTGTATTATGGCATAGGGGAAGTTTCAGAAGCTCTTGTGGAGTGGATCATCAGTAAGAATCTGTGCCCAAGAGATAATATTGCAGATTATTATATTAAAAAAGTACAGAATTCAGCGAATGAATTAGAATCACTGAATCAGGCAATTAAGAAGTTTAACCAGTGTCTGGTTTACTGTCAG
>ENA-OPEC01001866-OPEC01001866.1-human-gut-metagenome-genome-assembly--contig:-NODE-1866-length-12910-cov-2.844574_pt1 | contig 12910 bp, 10 predicted proteins | sample MGYA00241622_ERZ501507 | MGnify/ENA primary metagenome ERZ501507 (study PRJEB25962, sample SAMEA2042582) | human gut metagenome | biome: human gut; feature: human-associated habitat; material: faeces... | reverse complement strand
GATCATTATTGAAAAAGCAGAAGACGGTAATACTTACAACGTAGAACTGAAAGGAGATGACATGGGTATCCTCATTGGTAAAAGAGGACAGACTCTCGACTCCCTGCAGTATCTTGCAAACCTTGCAGTGAATAAAAATTCTGAGGAATACATTAAAGTTAAGATTGATACAGAAGATTACCGCAAGAGAAGAAAAGAGACATTGGAGAATCTTGCAAAGAACATTGCATACAAAGTAAAGAGAACAAAACGTCCTGTTTCTTTAGAACCAATGAATCCTTTTGAGAGAAGAGTTATCCATTCTGCATTGCAGAATGATAAGTTTGTAACAACACACAGCGAGGGCGAAGAACCATACAGACATGTGGTTGTTACTTTAAAAAGAGATAGAGAAAGATAAATTCAATTATAGAATTTAAAAGACCAGAAGCTGCACGTTACAAAGCTTTATGAAAATGCCGGAAATGATATGGCAGGTTCTTATGAAGTTTTGCGGCGTGCAGTTTTGTACATGGAAAGGATATCACTATGGGAACGGATACCATTGCTGCAATTGCAACTGCAATGACAAGTTCAGGAATCGGAATCGTAAGAATCAGCGGAGACGAGGCAGTTTCTATCACAGACCGTATTTTTGAAATGAAGAATCAGAAAAAGTTAGAAGATATGCCAACGCATACAATTCACTATGGTCATATTCATGATGGAGATGAAGTGATCGATGAAGTTATGGTTGTTCTGATGAGAGAACCGAAAAGTTATACCAGGGAAGATACGGTTGAGATAGACTGTCATGGTGGCGTTTATGTCATGAAGAGAATTTTAGAAACAGTGATCAAATATGGTGCGCGTCCTGCAGAGCCGGGTGAATTTACAAAACGTGCATTTTTAAATGGAAGAATTGATCTGACACAGGCGGAATCCGTGATGGATGTCATTTCTTCTAAAAATGAATTTGCATTAAAGAGTTCGTTGAGCCAGCTTTCCGGTTCTGTTTCAGAAAAAATTAAAGAAATCCGCGGAACTGTTTTACATGAGATTGCATTTATCGAAAGTGCATTAGATGATCCGGAGCACATCAGTCTGGATGGATATCCGGAAAAACTATCCGGTATAGTATCGGATGTGATAAAAAAAATTGATAAACTGCTTGCAAACAGTGATAATGGAAAAATGTTAAAAGAAGGTATTTCAACTGTTATTGTTGGAAAGCCGAATGCCGGAAAATCTTCTCTTTTAAATTCTCTGGTTGGAGAAGAGAAGGCAATCGTTACAGATATTGCGGGAACAACACGGGATGTTCTGGAAGAACAGATTAATTTAAACGGTATTTTATTGAATATCATTGATACCGCCGGAATCCGTGACACGGAAGATGTCGTGGAAAAAATCGGTGTGGAACGTGCAAAGAAATATTTGAATAATGCTGATCTTGTCATTTACGTAGTTGACACATCCACAGCGTTAGACGAAAATGATCATGAAATCATGGAATTGTTGAAAGACAGACATGCAATCGTTTTGTTAAATAAATCTGATTTAAGTCCGGTCACAACTGTGGAAGATATCAGAAAACATCTGGACAAAAAAATGATCTCAATTTCTGCAAAAGAGCAGACCGGAATGGATGATCTTGAAGAAACGATCAAAGAAATGTTCTTTTCCGGGGAAGTTACATTTAATGATGAAGTTTATATTACGAATATCAGACATAAAACATCTTTACAGGAAGCTTTACGAAGTTTACATTTAGTATTGCAGAGTATTGCAGATGATATGCCGGAAGATTTTTATTCCATTGATCTGATGAATGCTTACGAGGAACTTGGAAATATTATCGGAGAATCTGTGGAAGATGATCTGGTAAATGAAATCTTCAGTAAATTCTGTATGGGTAAATAAAAAATAATTTGCAGATTGTAATGTGAAAGAGAATCATTCAAAATCTTATATGAGTTGAGGACAGAGAAATGGAAGAGAAGAAGATTCCGTATGTAGAGGAAGAATATGATGTGGTTGTAGTCGGAGCCGGACATGCCGGATGCGAGGCAGCATTGGCGTGTGCAAGACTCGGACTGGAAACAATTATTTTTACGGTCAGCGTGGACAGTATTGCGATGATGCCTTGTAATCCGAATATTGGAGGAAGTTCAAAAGGCCATCTTGTAAGAGAAATCGATGCACTCGGCGGACAGATGGGTATCAACATTGACAAGACGTTTATACAGTCGAAGATGTTAAATAAGTCCAAGGGGCCGGCGGTACATTCTCTGCGTGCACAGGCAGATAAAGTGAATTACAGCATGGAAATGCGGAAAACGCTTCAGAACACAGAGCATCTTACAATCCGGCAGGCGGAAGTGGCGGAGATCATTACAGTTCCGGCAAATTCTGCTGATGGAGAAACAGCTGCTGTAGAAAAAAAAGATGGACAGATGGTTGAGATTAATGGTGAGCTTCAGAAAATTACCGGGGTAAAGACTGTTTCCGGTGGAGTTTATCATTGTAAGGCAGTTGTGCTCTGTACGGGAACTTATTTGAGAGCGCGTTGTCTGACCGGAGAGATGATTACTTATACCGGACCGAATGGTCTGATGGCAGCAAATCATCTCACGGATTCTTTGAAAGCACACGGAATCGAGATGTTCCGTTTTAAGACGGGAACACCTGCGAGAGTGGATAAGCGTTCTCTGGATTTTTCAAAAATGCAGGAGCAAAAAGGGGATGAGAGGGTAGTTCCGTTTTCTTTTACGACAAATCCGGAGGATGTGCAGATTGATCAGGTTTCCTGCTGGCTGACGTATACGAATCCAAAGACGCATGAGATCATCCGTGCAAATCTGGATCGTTCCCCGATTTATGCAGGAATCATTGAGGGAACCGGTCCGCGTTACTGTCCGTCGATTGAGGATAAAGTGGTAAAATTTGCAGATAAGGACCGCCATCAGATTTTTATTGAGCCGGAAGGAATCAATACCAATGAGATGTATGTCGGTGGTATGTCATCTTCTCTGCCGGAGGATGTGCAGCATGAGATGTACCGTACATTGCCTGGAATGGAGCATGTAAAAATCGTGCGAAATGCATATGCAATTGAGTATGACTGCATTAACCCAAACCAGCTTTATGCATCATTGGAATTTAAAAAGATTAAAGGACTTTTTTCCGGTGGACAGTTTAACGGAAGCAGCGGCTATGAGGAAGCAGCATGCCAGGGACTGATTGCAGGTATCAATGCGGCTATGAGCATTTTAGGAAAAGAACCACTGGTTTTAGACCGCTCGGAGGCTTATATTGGAGTGCTGATTGATGATCTTGTGACCAAAGAAAATCATGAGCCATACCGGATGATGACTTCGCGTGCGGAGTATCGTCTGCTGTTGAGACAGGATAATGCAGATCTGCGCCTGACGAAAAAAGGTTATGAAATTGGCCTGATTTCAAAAGAGCGTTATGACTGGGTATGTAAAAAGGAAGAACTGATTGCACAGGAAATCGAGCGAGTGGCGAAAGTAAAGATCGGCGCAAATAAAAAAGTACAGGAATTACTGGAAAGTTACGATAGTATTCCTCTGAACACTGGAACATTTTTAACAGAACTGATCCGCAGACCGGAACTGGATTATGATAAACTTGCACCGATTGATCCGGAGCGACCGGATCTTCCGGCAGAAGTTGCCGAGCAGGTAAACATCAGCATCAAATATGATGGCTACATTAAGCGTCAGATGAAACAGGTCGAGAGCTTTAAAAAACTGGAAAAGAAAAAGATTCCGGAAAACTTTAACTATGATGATGTACCGAGTCTGCGTATTGAGGCACGTCAGAAATTAAAGACCTATTCACCGACTTCCATCGGACAGGCATCCCGTATTTCGGGAGTATCACCAGCGGATGTGTCAGTGTTACTTGTGTATATGGAGCAGATGAAATATCATGAGAAAGAGTCTGCAAAATGATAGAAAGACGAAACATATCTGTAACGGCAATGGTATTTTATAAAAGAAAAAAGTATATCGAGATATGAGTGTTGGATATGCATACTAAGAGAGAATGGAGATCAGAATGAGTTATAATCTGGAACAGTTTAAAGATGGATTAAAAGAACTTCAGATCGAGTTGAACGAGAAACAGATCAGTCAGTTCCTTAAGTACTATGAACTTCTGGTAGAAACGAATAAGGTAATGAATCTGACCGCCATCACGGAATTTGATGAGGTGGTAGAAAAACATTTTTTAGACAGTCTTTCTTTGTGCCGTGTATATGATCTAAAAATTGATGCTAAAATTTTAGATCTTGGAACCGGGGCAGGATTTCCGGGAATCCCGCTTAAGATTGCATTTCCAAATTTAGAGTTAGTGCTTGCCGATTCCTTAAACAAAAGGATTAAGTTTTTAAACCAGGTGATTGATGAACTGGAACTGAAAGATATTACTGCCGTTCATGCAAGAGCAGAAGAACTGGGAAGAAATAAAGATTACAGAGAACAGTTTGATGTATGCGTTTCCCGCGCGGTTGCAAATCTTTCTTCACTCAGTGAATACTGCATCCCATTTGTGAAGGTTGGAGGAAAATTTATTTCCTATAAGTCCGGCAGTATTGAGGAAGAAGTAGCAGAGGCAAAAAAAGCTGTTTTCGTTCTGGGTGGAAAAGTGACGGATGTGTATAAATTTGATCTGTATGAGCAGAAACGATCTTTTGTTGTGATCGATAAGGAAAAACATACATCGAAAGCATATCCGAGGAAAGCCGGCACTCCGACAAAGGAGCCGTTACACTAAAATAATAAGGGTAAAAGAAAGACATTTTATAAAAAAAATAAAGTGTCATAAATAGAAAAACATTTTGTAAGAAAATAAAGTGTCATAAATAGAAAAACACTTTGCGTGAAAGCATCGTGTTATTGATCAAAAAAGTGACTGTGAAAAATTCCGACAGTCACTTTTTTGTATATTCATGTATTATTTTTCTTCACGTTCGAAAAGCATACGAATCACTTCTGCCAATTTATCCGGTGCCTCTAACTGAGGAAGATGTTTTACATTGGAAATATAGGCAGTTTCAATCATGGAACTTTGCTTTGCATAGCTTGTTACGATCTGAACGGAATCCGGATTACTTCTGCTTTCCACAACATAGAAAGGGATGGAAAGTTTCTTGAGTGCATGTAAAATACAGTTATCCATGTACTGGCCTTCAATGCTTGCCATTAAATATTTTCCGTGGCTGCCATTCATGTGGGAAGCTTCGTAGTAAGCATCTAACATTTTAGAAGAGGCAAGCTGCGGTTTGTTAAAATATTCTGTATAAAATAATTTCTGGATATTTTTTTCATGTGTTTTTACATTGTAAATAAATGTTCCAAGAATAGGAACTTCCAGTAATGCCTTCTTTAAAGTAGAAGAGTTACTCGGTGTGCGGTTGAATTTTTCCGGCATTGGCGGATTGATCGCAATGATCTTATGGAACAGATGATTATTCATGTTTTCTGCCAACGTTACAAAGGAAATAGAAGAACCGGTTGCAATTACAGTCGGGGCATCTTTGATAACTTCTTTTACAAAATCTGTAATAAGCTGAACATATAAATAGTTGGTGTAGGTCAGATAAGGTTTCTCGGAACGTCCACAGCCTAAGAGGTCGATCGTATATACCGTATGCTGTTTTTCAAGTTTCTTTGCATAACGGCACCACTCATAAGAAGAACTGAGTGGACTAAGATCATGTATTAATAAAACAGGTGTCCCGGAACCACGTCTTGTGTAATATATTTTGCCATTCTTCCAATCAAAAAAATTACCATTTTCCGTCTTTAATATATTTTTCATTGAAGCTGTAAAATCAATGAAACGATTTACTAAATGGATGGTTCCGGCGGCAAATGCAGTTAACAGAAAAAAGTGTCTGATGTTTTTTTTCATACTTTTATTCATAAATGCCTCCATATCTGCCAAATAACAGGCGTTTTTTTATAATAATATTATAGCCGCTTTTGTCTTCTTATACAAATAAATTTTATATTTTATCTTTTCAATAATGTAAATTTAGTATAAAATAAAAATGGTCTATTATTTATGTAATATAAAACGTATGTTCGAAGGAAGTATATGATAAGTGAGTATTTAAAAAAATTTCAGTCGGAGCTGATGTCGAATAAAGAAGAGATTCATAAGTCAGTCGAGGCACTGGAATTGCAGATTAAGGAAAATAAGGCATTTATAAAGCTTTTAAAAGAGGAAAATGATTCAAATTATGAATCATTTAGTCCAAGGGATGTTAATCCGAAGGGCAGAGAACAGATCCAGCATTTAGAAGATCAGCAGAAGCTTTTACAGGAACAGTTAGATACCAAAAAAAAAGAATATGTATCCTGCATGGCAAAGTTGGACGAATTAAATGAGGCAATCGCTGAATTAGAACAGAAGATAAATGATAGTGATTCAGATATCAGTGATGATATATTGCGTCTCAAGTTATTGGAGACGCAGGAAAATGAGAGGCAGCGTATATCAAGGGAATTGCATGATTCAACCGTGCAGAATCTGACGAGTCTGGTTCATAAAACTGAATTATGCAGTAAGTTGATTGATATGGATAAAGTCCGGTGTAAACTGGAATTAAATATCATGTCTAAGACGCTGCGGGACATTATCAATGATACACGGAACATGATTTATAATTTGCGACCGATGTCATTTGATGATATTGGCCTGGAAGTTACCATTGAACGTGCATTAGAGAAGTTAGAGAGCAGTGAAACAAAAAAGATAAATTTTTCTGTAGTCGGTGAGTCATATAAAATTAATCCTGTTATTGGAATTACATTGTTAAGGATTATACAGGAGGCATGCAGCAACGCAATCCGCCATGCAGATTGTTCCATAATAAAAGTTGTATTAAATTATCAACCGGGGACAATCATACTTTCTATTGAGGATGATGGAAAGGGATTTGCATATGAAGAAACGGAGTGTAGTTGTAAAGCCGATAATTCAGGATTTGGTTTATCTATGATGAAAGAAAGGGTATACCTTTTATCTGGAAAAATAGACATTCATTCGAAAATAAATGTGGGGACGAAAATCCAGGTTGAAGTTCCGATTACCGAATAGGGAGGTACATAAAAGATGGCAGTAAAAGTTATGATAGCAGATGATCATTCAATGATTCGTGAAGGTTTAAAACAATTACTGGAGTTAGAAGGTGATTTTGAAGTTATTGCTGAAGCATGTGACGGAGTAGACTGTCTTGAAAAATTAAAAACAGTTGTACCAGATATTTTATTACTGGATATTAATATGCCAAATATGAATGGACTGGAAGTCCTTCAGAAAATGAAAGATATGAAAATGAAAGTCAAGGTGTTGGTATTAACGGTACACAATGAAGTAGAGTATCTTTTAAAGGCTGTTGATATTGGAGTAAATGGATATTTGTTAAAAGATTCTGAGTCTGCAGAATTGAAAAAAGCAATTTTAGCAGTTGTAAATGGAGAAGATTATATTCAGCCAAGTTTAATACCAGTTTTAAACTCCAAGATGCTTGACCGGGATAGTGATAGCAGTAAGATTGAAAGTCTTACCAGAAGAGAACTGGAAGTTTTAAAGATGCTTTCTTATGGAACTTATAATAAAGAAATTGCAGAGCATTTGAATATCAGCGAACGTACTGTGAAGAATCATGTTTCTAATATCTTTAAAAAAATCGGAGTAACAGATCGTACACAGGCAGCAGTATTTGCGATTCGCAATAACCTGATTACCATCTAAGAAATTGATTATAAATTAACGTAATGATTTGAAGTGTCGTTACAATGTTTCACGTGAAACATTGTAACGACACTTTTTTGATTCATGATAATAGAATGTTTGCAGAGCGTGCATTCTATTATTGAAAAATATACAAAGAATTGTATATTTTATTCCATTGTCTTAAAATAAGAAAATTGATAGCAATGAATTAAATCTAATAAATATTAAGATTGCTATGATCTTCCTGATGCAGATTATCTTGGAGTAATGTGAAGAGCAATAATGATTAAGCTTTGACTTGATGCTTATTTGTGATTTAATTCATGAAAAAATATCACTGTAAATAAACGGGTAAACTAGGATTTACTAATTTTCTATCAAAGTTAAACAATGAATGTAGAATTTGTACCTTACAAAAAATTTACTGTAAATAGCACTGAATCAGGCTGATTGCCAGACTGACAAAATTGGCACAGGCAGCTTTTTATTTTATGTCTTTTTTATCAAAAATATTCTTATTTATAATAATAGATATGTTTATGGAATGTGGTGTAATGTGTCATCTAAAATAGAAGATTTACCTGTAAGGTATAGAATCTATTGATTATAAAATTCTATTCTGTAAATAAAAAAACCGGTAGTTAAAAGATGAACGAAAATAATGATTTTGTGCTGAGTAGATTAGAACAGAGATAGAGTATAAAATGATAAATTATTATATCGGGGTACATTATTACAAAAAATAATATTATAAAAATACGGAAAATATAAAATGACTACAAAGTAAAAACAAGTAAGTATATATTGGAGAGGTATAAATAGCTTAAAATAAGAAACAGTATTTAATCAATAAAGTTTAAGATTATGGTATATTTTGCATATTATGCAAATTAGAATACGATATTTTTCATCGTGCATAATATTATGATTTTACTGGAAAGCAATATGCACCAAAATAGTAAAATTAATATTATATAACTGTAAAATATCAAAGTGATTCATAGTTATAAAATACTGAAAATATAGAAATATGATATGGTGGAAAAAATATACGCAAGATTTGTGACTACGCATAAAATTAAGATGCAAGTAAAAATATTGTGTTTATTGAAAGCAGCGTGAGAGTGAAGCTTAATATGTAACCAATTAAAATAAGTATAAAATTGAATATGCAATGTTTCACGTGAAACATTGCATATTCGATTTTGTCAGTGTTTATATGGTGAAAATTATTGTACGATAATATTTAGCAGAGTAAATAAAAATGAAATTATAGCACGTTAATATTTCAATAGAGTAAATAAAAATAAAATTATAGCACGTTAATATTTTAATAGAGTATACATAAATAAAATAATTACACAATAATATCTAATAGAGTTATATATAAATAGAATAATTACACAATAGTATTCTGATAAAGTATACATAAATGAAAGTATTCCACCCAATATTATAAAAGGTAAAATATATTTTAGTTGTTAAATACGAAATCAATACACAGATGTTTCACGTGAAACATTATTTATTGGATATTTTATCTGTCATATAAAAGTATAGAAGATTTCATGTTGAGTAAGCTATGCATCAAACAAAGAATCTCCAGAAACAATAAAAAATATATAATTATTCAAATGTGAAATAAATATTAGAAGTAAAAATACACAAAATGTTTCACGTGAAACATTTTTTTATAGAAATGCATATATATAAGTGCTATAATGAAACCAATAAAGAAGGAAATGAGGATTATAATGAGCAGAATTATAGCAATCGCCAATCAAAAGGGCGGTGTAGGTAAGACAACAACGGCGATTAACCTTGCTTCCTGCTTAGCTGAAGCAGGAAAAAAAGTTTTAACGATTGATCTTGATCCGCAGGGAAATATGACAAGCGGATTAGGTGTAAATAAAAATGAACTGGAAAACACGGTATATGAATTAATGCTTGATGAATGTTCTATCAAGGAAAGTATGGTTGATACTGTAGTGGATGGAATGAAGATTATACCGTCCAATGTGAATCTTGCGGGGGCGGAGATTGAATTGTTAGGCATTGAAGATAAAGAATACATTTTGAAAAATGCTGTAGATTACGTTCGTGATGATTATGATTTTATCATTATTGATTGTCCACCATCATTGAATATGTTAACAATTAATGCTATGACCACAGCAGATTCTGTACTTGTTCCAATCCAGTGTGAATATTATGCTTTGGAAGGACTCAGTCAGTTGATACATACCATTGATCTTGTTCAGCAGAGATTAAATCCGGAACTTCAAATTGATGGTATTGTGTTTACTATGTATGATGTAAGAACAAATTTGTCAAATCAGGTTGTAGAAAACGTAAGAACAAATCTTGATACCAAAATTTATGATACATTAATACCTAGAAATATCCGTCTTGCAGAGGCACCGTCACACGGACTGCCTATCAATATGTATGATACAAAGTCAGCAGGAGCGGAAAGCTATCGCATGTTAGCAAAAGAAGTTATGGAAAGGAAGAATGTATAAAAGTATGGCAACAAAAAAACGTGGTCTGGGACAGGGAATTGATTCATTGATTCCAAATAAAGTAAATGCAAATAAAGAAACTGAGACGGTAAAAGTAAATGCTGGTTCTGAAAAAAATGAGACAGATGGAATCTTTGTTAATATCAATAAAGTGGAACCAAACAGAGAACAGCCTAGAAAAAACTTTGATGAGGATTCATTGGTGGATTTATCAGAATCCATTAAGCAGGTGGGAGTGCTTCAGCCGTTACTTGTATTGGATAAAAAGGATTATTATGAAATTATTGCTGGGGAACGACGTTGGAGAGCCGCAAAACTTGCGGGATTAAAAGAAGTTCCGGTCCGGATCATGAATCTTACCGATCAGGAAGTTGTAGAAATTTCACTTATTGAAAATATACAGAGAGAAAACTTAAATCCAATCGAGGAAGCGTTTGCATATAAAAGACTTTTAACAGAGTTCCATTTAAAACAGGATGAGGTTGCGGAGCGTGTTTCTAAGAGCAGAACCGCTGTAACAAATTCTATGAGGCTCTTAAAATTAGATGAACGTGTTCAGCAGATGGTAATCGATGATATGATCACAACCGGCCATGCAAGAGCACTGCTTGGAATTGAGGATGCGGAGAAACAATTTGCAACTGCACAGAAAATTTTTGATGAAAATTTAAGCGTGCGTGAGACAGAAAAACTGGTAAAGAAAATTCAAAACAATAAAGATATTCCAGTAGAAAAGAAAAAGGTTTCAGATCCTGCAATGGAGGCAATTTATCATGATTTAGAGGAGAAGATGAAATCAATTCTTGGAACAAAAGTTGCTATCAACAAAAAAGATGATCAAAAAGGAAAAATAGAAATAGAATATTATTCTATGGATGAACTGGATCGTATTATTGATCTGATCCGCACAATTGCATAAAATATACATATACAGAACATTTGTTCTAAAAGGTGAAAGGTAAAATAATGATATCAAAATATTTAGGGTTTGACTCAGATTATATTATTATAGGGCTTTGTGGAGTTCTTTTGATTTTATTTATATTAACAATTGTAAATATTGTTCAGATGAAAAAATTAAAAAAGAATTACCGCATTTTTATGAGTGGAAAAGATGCAAAGACACTGGAAGATACATTGATTCAAAGGTTAGATCAGGTTGATTCCCTGTTAGAATCAAATGAAGAAAATGACAGCAATATTAAAGTACTCTCTAAAAATATGCAGCGTACCTATCAGAAGATGGGCTTGATCAAGTATGATGCATTTCATGAGATGGGAGGAAAATTAAGTTTTTCTCTTGCAATGTTAGATATGCGCAATAATGGATTTATTATTAATGCAATGCACACCAGAGAGGGCTGCTATACATATATTAAAGAAATTATTGATGGTAATTCTGTAATTGTTTTATCAGAGGAAGAACAGGAAGCTTTAAAACGTGCAATGGATCCGAATGGTAATTTGAAAAATTCGGATGAGGAATAGTGTGAGAAATAAAGTTATGGAGAAATAATGAGAATACGGCAGGTCAAATCACTTGTAGGCGGAGAAACACTGGTGGAACCGGTTATAACAAAAGAAAAAGAAATATTGATTTCCGGTGGAACAGTGTTAAAACCGGAGTATTTGGATCTTATTTCTTTTTTGGGTATCGATACCGTATGTATTGAAGATCCGTATGAAGCCTTTGAAACAACACATTTTATTATCAGTGAAGAGAGAAAACAATATTATGTCAGTGAAGTTCAAAAAATCCTGGAAAATCATATTTACCATGGAAAAAATTCATTGAACAAAATGACGGACCTTGCAAATGAAATTGTCAGGGAAATAACGGAAGAAGAACAGCCAAAAGTCATAGATATAGAAGAACGCAATGGAAGTCTTTATGAGCATACCGTCCTTGTGACCATGTTGTCTTTGGTGGTTGCAAAAATGTTAAAAGTAAAAGAAGAATCTTATATTGATATTGCAATAGGGGCACTTTTGCATGATCTTGGTATGCGTTACATCACGGTTCCATATATTAATTTTGATATGGATAACAGACCGGCATCGGAAGTATTTGAATTGAAAAAACATACAATACTGGCATATTCAGCGTTGGAAGGTGAGGACTGGATATCGCCTGTTTCAAAAAAGATGGTATTATCGCATCACGAAAGAAAAGACGGTTCCGGTTATCCTTTAAAACAAAAAACAAAAGATATCGAGTGTAATATATTGCAGGTATGTGATGCATTTGATTGTATGATTTCCGGAATGGAATGCAAAAGAATCAGTGTACAGCAGGCACTTGAGACAATGATAGAGGCAGCAGATCTTTTATTTGAACGAAAAATCGTAAAAGTATTACAGAAAATAGTTGCATATTATCCGGTCGGTACGAAAATCCGGCTGAATACAGGAGAAACAGGAATCGTTGTATGCCAGACGGACAATTCTATCCGTCCGGTCGTTGCTGTCTTAGATCAGGATAATCAGATGACGGAAATCAGATATGACCTGGCAAAAAATAAAAAAATATCAATTCTGCAGTTGGTTTAAGAATGGAGATTAGTGTAAAAAATAAGTTTTTTCACACGCAAGATTTGTGCTTACGCACAAACTTGAGATGCGCAAAAAACAGCGCA
>ENA-OPEC01001861-OPEC01001861.1-human-gut-metagenome-genome-assembly--contig:-NODE-1861-length-12934-cov-4.172762_pt1 | contig 12934 bp, 13 predicted proteins | sample MGYA00241622_ERZ501507 | MGnify/ENA primary metagenome ERZ501507 (study PRJEB25962, sample SAMEA2042582) | human gut metagenome | biome: human gut; feature: human-associated habitat; material: faeces... | reverse complement strand
GGCGGGCAAGGTAGCCGTCCAGCAGGTCAGTGAGACAGGCGACGATGTAGATGCCCAGCGCCACATAACGGCAGCCGGGGAAGCCCCAGTACAGCACTACCAGAAAAGCGGGGATCATCAGCACCCGCAGGATCGTCAGTTTGTTCGCGGTCGTCATGATATGTATCAGCCTTTCGTTTTGATCTCTGCGCTATTGTACCACGGACAGCGGCAAATGGAAAGTATTTTTTACTCTGCCAGCTCGCCGGTCAGCTCACCGTCCATGGCACCGGTGATGCGCACCGGCACGAACTGCCCCGCCTCCACCTCGTGGTCGGCGGTGAAGTAGATGCGCCCGTCTATATCAGGGCTCTCCGCATAGCTGCGGCCCACGAACATCATGGCCTGGTTGTCAAACCCGTCGCACAGCACCTCTGTCACGCCGCCCATGCGGCTGTCGTTGAAGTCGTCCATGATGCGGGACTGCACATCTACAATAAGATCGGCGCGGCGCTCCGCCTCGTCGGTGTCCACCCGCTCCATCTTGGCGGCAGGGGTACCCTCCTCCGGGGAGTAGGGGAATACGCCCGCCCGCTCGATCCGCACCTCCTGCAAGAATTCGCACAGCTCCTCGAAGGCGGCCTCGTCCTCGTAGGGCAGGCCGGCGATGAGGCTGGTGCGCAGCACCAGTCCGGGGATGCGCGCCCGCAGCTTGTGGAACAGCGCCAGCAGCTCCGCCTTGTCGCCCCGGCGGTTCATGGCCTTGAGCACCTTGTCGTTGCAATGCTGGATGGGGATGTCCAGATAGGGCAGCACCTTCTCCTCATCGGCGATGGTGTCGATCAGCTCGTCGGTAAACTCGTCGGGGTACAGGTAGTGCAGGCGGATCCAGTGGAAATCCAGCTTGCACAGCTCCCGGAGCAGTGCCGCCAGCTTCCGCTCGCCGTAGAGGTCGATGCCGTAGCGGGTGATATCCTGGGCGATGACGATGCACTCCCGCACGCCGGCGTCCGCCAGCTTCTTGGCCTCGGCCAGCACATCCTCCATGCGGCGGCTGCGGTAGCGGCCCCGGAGAGACGGAATAACGCAGTAGGCGCAGTGGTTATCGCAGCCCTCGGCGATGCGCAGATAGGCGTAGTGCTTGGGGGTGGTCAGCACCCGGTCGAACTCGTCGATCCTGCCGTGGATGCTGGCAAAGCGGCAGGGGTGGCCGCCGCCCATCAGTTCCTCCAGCGCCGCCACGATCTCGCCGTAGCTGCCGGTACCCATGATGCCGTCCACCTCCGGCAGCTCCGTCAAAATCTCCTGCTGGTAGCGCTGGGTGAGGCAGCCGGTGACCAGAATTTTCCGCACCTGCCCCTCCGCCTTCAGCTGCGCCGCGGCGAGGATGGTGTCGATGGCCTCCTCCTTGGCGCTGTCGATAAAGCCGCAGGTGTTGATGACCACCACGTCCGCCCCGGCCGGCTCCTCCAGCAGGGTATGCCCGGCGTCGCGGCACAGCGCCATCATCTGCTCGGTGTTCACCAGATTCTTGGCACAGCCAAGGGAAATAAAGGATACTTTCACGTTCGTCACCTCATGTTTCGTCGATCTCTTGCCCCAGCTCATTGAGGACGGGGCGGACATCCTGCCAGCCAAAGCCCCGGCGTTGGAGGGCAGCAGCCAGACGGCGGCTGTCCTCCGGGGTCAGCGGGCGTCCCCGCAGCTTGGTGCGGAGGAATTTACGGATGGCCTCCTCCGGCGGCGGCAGCTGCTCCAACGCCTCGTCCCACAGCTCCTTGGGTACGCCCCGGCGGTGCAGCTCCTGCCGGACGCGGGCGGTGCCGTAGCCCATGCCGCCGTAGTGCCGGGCGATAACGCCGGCATAGGCGGCATCGTCCACCGCCCCCAGCTCCTCCAGCCAGTCCGCCGTGTCGGCGGCGTCCTCCGGCGCGGCGCCCTTCTTCGTCAGGCGGCTGGTCAGCTCCTTTTTGGAGAGCATCCGCCCGGCGGCCATATTGGCGCCCCGGCGCTTGGTGTCGCTGCGGCGAGCCGCCGCCTCCAGCGCCGCCAGCGTTTCCGGCGTCAGGTCGAGGCCCTGATATAAGCCAAATTGCAGAAGCTCCGCGCCGGTGATCCGGAGGATGTTGCCATCCTCCAGATGCACCAGCACGCGCTCCTGCTTACGTTTGGAATTTTCCAGCCGTTCGATGCGCATCAGTCTGCATCATCGAAGTCGTCGGCGGACACGTCCACCGCGCGGCCCGCCGCCTTGGCAGCGGTGCGGGACTGTGCGCCCATCAGCTTGTGGAAGTTCTCCCGGACGGCTGCCTCCAGCTTGTCCGCCTCCTCCGGATGGTCGCGGAAATACTGCTTGGCGGCGTCGCGGCCCTGTCCCAGACGGATCTCGCCCATGTTGAACCACGAGCCGCTCTTCTGCACCAGATCCAGTTTCACCGCCAGATCCAGCAGATCGCCCAGCTTGCTGATGCCCTCGCCGTACATGATATCGAACTCCGCCTCACGGAACGGAGGTGCTACCTTGTTCTTCACCACCTTGGCGCGGGTGCGGTTGCCGATGACCTCGCCGCCGGACTTCAGCGTCTCGATGCGGCGCACGTCGATGCGGACGGAGGCGTAGAACTTCAGCGCCCGGCCGCCGGTGGTGACCTCGGGGTTGCCGTACATGACGCCCACCTTCTCGCGGAGCTGGTTGATGAAGATGACGATGGAATTGGTCTTATTGATGATGCCGGTGAGCTTACGCAGCGCCTGACTCATCAGGCGGGCGTGAAGACCCACAAAGCTGTCGCCCATCTCGCCCTCGATCTCGGCGCGAGGCACCAGCGCCGCCACGGAGTCCACCACCACCACGTCGATAGCGCCGGAGCGCACCAGTGCCTCGGTGATCTCCAGCGCCTGCTCGCCGGTGTCGGGCTGGGAGATGAGCATATCCTCCACATTGACGCCCAGCGCCTTGGCGTAGGTGGGATCCAGCGCGTGCTCGGCGTCCACAAATGCCACCTCGCCGCCCATCTTTTGGGCCTCCGCCAGCACATGGAGCGCCAGCGTGGTCTTACCGGAGGACTCCGGCCCGTAGATCTCCACGATACGGCCCCGGGGCAGTCCACCGATGCCCAGCGCCAGATCCAGCGACAGGGAGCCGGTGGGGATCGCCTCCACGTTCATCGTGCTCTCCGCGCCGTAGCGCATGATGGAACCCTTGCCGTACATCTTCTCGATCTGCTGCATGGCTGTCTCCAGCGCCTTTTTCTTGTCGGATACCGCCGCGCTCTGGACCGCAGGTTCTTTCTTCGCTGCCATTGTTCCGTCCTCCTCCGTTGTGATACCTTGATATTATGGGAATCGCTGTCCCGAAATCAGGACAGTTCAGATCTCCGTGTGCAGAATACCCCAGACCACCCGCGGGATGTCGTTGAGGTCGGGGATCACCTCGATGTCGCCGAAGCCCACAGTGCGCATGATCCGCAGCACGTCGTCGGCCTGGCCGATGCCCACCTCGAAGTAGAGCCGCCCGCCGGGACGCAGCGCCTCCCGCCAATGCGCGCAGATGGAGCGGTAGAAATCCAGTCCGTCCACGCCGCCCTTCAGCGCCAAGTGCGGCTCGTAGTCCCGCACCGAGGCGTCCAGCCCCGCTATGTCGCCGTCGGGGATGTAGGGCGGGTTGGACACGATGCAGTCAAACTCCCCCAGCCGGGCGGGCGCCTTCTCCAGTGCGTTGAGCTGCATGGACACCACCTGACCGGACAGTCCGGTGCGGCGGATATTCTGGCGGCAGACGCGCAGCGCCCCCTCTTCCAGCTCGCCCAGCACCACATGGCTGCCGGGAACGTGCTTCGCCACGGCAAGACCGATGCAGCCGGAGCCGGCGCACAGATCCAGCACGCGGGGGCTCTCCGCCTCCCGCAGGCCCTCGATGACGGCGGCGGCCAGCACCTCCGTGTCCGGGCGGGGAATGAGCACCCGCTCCGAGATGTCCAGCGGCAGGCCGTAGAACTCCCACTCGCCGATCAAATACGCCACCGGCTCACCGGCCAGATGGCGCTCCACCAGTGCGCGGGTCTGCCGCTCCACCGTGTCGGGAACATAGAGCCGGCTGTCCCGGCTCAACTCCTCCCGGCTCTTGCCGGCGGCGCAGCACACCAGCTCCCGCGCCTCCAATGTGGCGGCGGGCAGCCCCGCCTTGTGGAGCTGCTGGCGGATATCTAAATACAAATTGTTATATGTGATCGCCATAATACGTCTCGTATTTCCTTTTTACCACTGATCTTTCCCTTCTTCGGCAGGGATCACCAGCTTCATTGCTTCGATGGCCACCTCGATCATGGAGTCGTCTGGCTCGTTGGTGGTGAAGTTCTGCATCCACATACCGGGCGCGGAGAGGATGCGGGTCACCACATTGTCGTGGGCGCCCACGAAGCGGTTGAACTCATAGGTCACGCCCACCACGGGGATGAGCAGCAGCAGCTTGACGCCGATGCGTACCCAGATGTTCTGCCAGTCGATGTAGGGAAACACGATGCTGGACACCAGGATCGACACGATGATGACCACGAACAGGAAGCTGGTGCCGCAGCGGGGATGGTGCTTGGGCTGGGGACGGACATTCTCCACCGTCAGGGGCAGCCCCGCCTCGTAGCAGAAGATGGTCTTATGCTCCGCGCCGTGGTAGCAGAACACCCGGCGCACGTCCTTCTGTTTGGAGCAGAGGATGAGGTAGCTCAGAAAAACCAGCACCTTCACCACGCCCTCGATGATGTTGTGGACAGCGGCGCTCTGTGCGTGGAACAGCCCGGCGATAAATGTGGGCAGCAGCATGAACAGCACCAGCGTCAGCCCCAGACTGAGAATGACGGAAAATGCCACGATCAGCGATTGCAGCTTTTCCGCCGGGATGTGCTTTTCCAGCCACTGGTCAAATTTGCCGGGCTTTGCATCCTCGTCATCAGGGAAATAATCCGCCGAGAACATCAGTGCCTTCACGCCGGTGATCATGGAGCTGATGAACGTCACGGCGCCGCGTAGGATGGGGATACCCAGAATGGGATACCGGTCCTTGATGAACTTTCGCTCCGTCACCTTGGTGACCAGTCCCTCCGGAGAGCGAACCACAATGGCGTCCTTCTCCGGGCCGCGCATGAGAATACCTTCGATCAGTGCCTGCCCGCCAATGGTGGTGCGGAAGGCTCTCTGTTTCTTTTCCATATGCCTGTGTGATCCTTTCTGAAAGCAAGCATATCACAGCTTGCCGAAAAATGCAACAGTTGTTCGATTATTTACAGTTCTTTTTCCGTCTCCCGCTTCAGCGGCAGGCGGATGGTGACCACCGTGCCGCCGCCCTCGGCGTTGCCGATGTCGAACCGGCCGCCGTGGAGGTTGACGATCTCATCGCAGACCGCCAGCCCGATGCCGCTGCCCCGCGCCCGGGAGGAGCCCTTGTAGAACTTCTGCTTCACATAGGGCAGCTCCGCCACAGGGATGCCGGGGCCGAAGTCCCGGATGGTGATGACATAGGCCTCGTTCTCCTGCGTCAGGCGGACGACGATGCGCTTGCCGGAGCCGCCGTGCTTGGCGGCGTTGTCCAGCACGTGCCAGACCACCTGCTTCAGCCGCTCCGGGTCGCCGGTGATCGGCTCCTCGTACAGCGCCTTGTCGCTGGTGTACTCCAGCGAGATGCCGTCCTGCCGGAACAGCTCCCGGTAGGTGTAGACCGCGTCCTCCAGCTCCGCCTGCAGGTCGGTATCCTCCACCTGCAAGGTGAAGCGGCCGTCGGTCATCTTGGAGAAGTCCAGCAGCTCCTCCACCATGTTGGTCAGGCGGCGGGACTCCTTGAGGATGATCTGCACACCCCGGCGCAGCTGCTGGGCGTCGCAGGACTCGTCCTCCAGCAGCGTCTCGCCCCAGCCGTTGATGGCCGTCAGCGGCGTCCGCAGCTCGTGGGACACGGAGGAGATAAATTCCGACTCCATTTTCTCGCTCTGGCTGATCTTCAGGGACATATCGTTGATGTTGTCCACCAGCACGCCCATCTCGTCCGCGTATTTGTTGGGGATCTGGATGCCGTAGCTGCCGCCGGAGATGCGCTTGGCCGCCTCCGACACCGCCGACACCGGCGCCACCACGTTGCTGATGAAGATGGAGCTGGACAGGAAGATCAGGCAGATGACGGCAGCCATCACGCCGCAGACCACCAGCACCGTCAGGGACACCTGACGATCCAGCTCGCCGATGCCGGTGACATAGCGCATGACGCCCACCACCTGCCCGTTGTACTTCAGCAGGCTGGAGGCGGCGATGATCCGCTCGCCGGTGGCCTCGTCCCGGCCTACAAAATCCTGCACCGTACCGCTCTCCACGGCACGGGCGATCTCCGGCGTGCCGGGATAGGTACCCGCCGTCAGTCCCCGGGTGGTGACCTCCACCCGCCCGGCGCTGTTGAGGAATTGCAGCTCGATGCGGTCGCTGCCGTCAAAGGTGGCGGCGTACAGCGTGGCGCTGCGGTAATACTCCTTGTAGCCGGTCATGACGTAGGTGTTGAAGTAGTCCGCGCCGGAGGATGCCTTGGCCCGCAGGGTGGAGCGGGCGCTGTTGTAGTAGTTGCTGGCGAAGCCCACGGAGATGAGGACGCCCACCAACAGCAGTATGGCGGCAACAGGGACGATACTCCCCGCCAGCCAGCGGCGGCGCAGGCCCTTTACCTTGGGCAGCTTGGCGGGCATATTCCTCCACTCCTTTCTTGTGTGTCATGGTGCGGCAGCAGGTATGCGCGAGATTTTTCGTCAGGACGAGGCGCGGCACTGAGTGGAGCGCGGCAAGTATTTTGCACGCAGACGCGGCGCACCTCTGACAGCGTGAGATTTTTTACTGAGACGAGGCGCGAAGCTGCCGCTGTACTTTGTGTACAGCAAGGCTTCGCAACGAAGTACTGGCGAAAAAGATCCGCTGTCAGAAGCCCCACTTGTAGCCATAACCCCAGACCGTGGTAATATAGGTGGGATTCGTGGCGTTGTCCTCGATCTTGAGCCGCAGGCGGCGGATATTGACGTCGACGATCTTGAGCTCGCCGAAGTAGTCGTGACCCCAGACGAGGTCGAGGATTTCCTCGCGGGAGAGGGCCTTGCCGGGGTTCTCCATGAACATCTTCATGATGGAGTACTCCACCTGCGTGAGCTTGATGCGCTGGCCGTTCTTCTCCAGGGTGCGGTTGCGGGTGTTGAGGAGGAAGGGCGGCTGCTCGATCTCACCGGCGTCCACGGCGGCGCCGCCGGAGCGGCGCATGAGGGCGTCTACGCGGGCGGTCAGCTCCGCAGGGGAAAAGGGCTTGGTGACATAGTCGTCGGCGCCGGTCATGAGACCGGTGACCTTGTCCATCTCCTGAGAGCGTGCGGTGAGCATGATGATACCGATGGTGGCGTTGGTGGCGCGGATGCGGCGGCAGACCTCGAAGCCGTCGATGCCAGGGAGCATGATGTCCAGCAGCGCGACGCGGACATCCGTATGCTCCTTCAGCTTCTCCAGCGCCTCCTCGCCTGTCTCCGCCTCCACCACCTCATAACCGGCGCGGCGGAGATTGATGACGATAAAGCTGCGGATGCTGGATTCGTCCTCCAAGACCAAGACTTTTTTCATAGCCTGCTCCTTTCGTTCGATCAGGAATTGTTCCACGCGGGGAGGATGAGATGGAAGCTACGGCGCAGCAGATCCTCGTCCATCCCGTAGTAGGGGGCGATCTCGTAGACCTCGCCGGCGTAGACCGTGGCAGTCTGGCGGCGGAGGACGATACGGCTGCCGATGCGGCTTCGGCTGTCCCGGTTTTCCCCGGTGATGGTGTAAACGGTCAAAACGGCGTCGCCGTTGATGTGCAGGGTCATCTGGTTCTCGTTGATCATGCCGCCGGTAACGGCCGTCACATCCCATGTCCACCAGCTGGTGGGGATGGTGAGGTACCAGCCGCCGGACTGACTGTGGTAGGTCTTGGCGGTCTGTTCAAAGCGGCCGTCCGTCTTCCAGCGCATCCACGAAACGAGGCCGTCCGTCTGCTCGGCAGGCGTATCTCCCAGCGGGCAGGGCAGCTCGATGATGCCGTCACCGTCGATATCCTGCGGCGACATCTGGCGATAGGGGTAGACGGCGGCAGAAACGCCGCTGTTCCGATCCATGGCCACATTGACAAGGCCGGCCTCCTGTCGGTAGACGAGGATATCCGTGACCGCCATGTTGGTGGTGTCCACACCGGTGATAAAGACGGCGGGGGTGTCCTTGGCCACCATGCCGGTGACCACGCTGCCCCGGTTCAGCGCCGTCATGGTGCTGGACAGGCGGCAGCGGTAGGACACGCCCATCTGCTCACCCAGCCAGCCGTAGAACTCCGCCACAGGCCCCATCTCGCCGTCGGTGCGCAGCACCAGCAGGCTGGGGACGCCGTCGCCGTTCAGATCCTGAATGGTGAAGCGGCTGTAGCTACAGGACATAAGCGCCACCGGCTCCGGCTCGATGGTGTAGGCCGCCAGCGTCTGGACATCGGCGCTGATGCGCCAGCCCACGATCAACTCCCGGCGGCCATCGCCGTTCAGATCCTGATAGTATACGCTCTCCACGGCGGTGCCGCTGCTCTCGATGGTGCAGAGCAGGCGGTAGCCCTCGTCCTCATCCAGCCGGAATACCATGATCTTCAGCGGTTTTTCATCGGCGCCGCGGCGCATGAACACCATGGCCTCCTGCCGGCCATCATCCTCCAGATCCAGCATCTGCACGGACTGGATGTTCCGCCCGCCGGAGGGCGATGCGTATTCGTAGCCCTGGGCGATCAGGCTGTCCAGCTGCTGGGACAGGCCGGTATATTCCGGCGCCATGCGGGGCAGGGTGAACAGCTGCTCCACCGAGGCGTCAAAGAAATTGCAGCCGGTCAGCAGGGCGGCAGCCGCCCACGCCATCAGCAGCAGGATGCACTTTTTCAGGGTACGCTTCACGGCGGCTCCCTCCTTTTCCGGCAGTACAGCCAATATACAGTATATTGTATCACACTCCGCGCTGATTTGGTAGTGCTTTTTTGCGGCTTTTGCGCCGCTGCAAAAGGGACGGGCCGCCCTTGCGACCCGTCCCTTGCAGTCCTTTACATTCAGCGGATGCGGATGATGGCCTTCACCGTTCCGCCTCCCACCGAGCCGACAACGGTGGCATACCGTCCGCTGGTGGTGCCGGTGACGGTGAGCTTGTCGCCGTCCAGCGTGCATACGCCGCTGCTGTCACCGTCAATGCTCCATGTGACGGCGGCGGTGGTTCCCTTGATGCCCAGCTTCCAGACCTCGCCCTTCTTGGCGCTCATCTCAAACACGCCCGTCTCGGAGGTGGCGGCCAGCTCACCGACATAGCCGCCCTCGGAGGTAGCTGTGATGACCAGCTTGCTCACATCCACCTTCTGGGTATCTGTGGGCTTGTTGGTGTCTGTGGGCTTCGTCGTATCCGTAGGCTTATTGGTATCCGTAGGCTTATTGGTATCCGTGGGTTTCGTGGTATCCGTAGGTTTCGTGGTATCCGTAGGCTCCGTGCCGTCCTCGGCGGCCTTTACCGTCAGGCTGCACGCGGCCTCCGCATCGCCCACCTTGGCGGTGATGACCGCATTGCCGGCGGCGACAGCCGTGACCTCGCCGCTGTCGCTGACGGTGGCCACGGTGGGATCACTGCTGCTCCACGCGCAGGTCCCCTCCGTCTCCTCGTTGACCTTCAGCGTCTCTCTGTCCCCTACGGTCAGCGCCAGCACGGCGCGGTTCAGGGTGATGACGTTCTTCGGCTCTGCCGGGCCAGGGGTATTGGGATCCGGCGCGGGGGTCACGTTCTCCACCGGCGTCTTCTCGCCGCCGATGGCGTCCTTGATCTGGTCGCCAAACACCAGCCACACCACCAGCAGCACCAGCAGGGCCAGCACCAGCACCATCACGGGGCCGAGGATGCTGGGCGCCCGGCGGCGGGACGTATCCTCCCGGCGGCTGCGGCGCTTCTTCACGCGGCCGCTGTAATAGGCATCGTCCTCCTCGCAGAAGGGACAGGTCTTATAGCTATCGGAGAACATCTCTCCGCATCGTCTGCACTTGATCAAGCTCATGTGAAAAACCTCCGGGGAAAAATCTATTTTACATAATATCCGCTTTCCCTCTCCGCGTCAACCGCCTGATGGCGAAATTCATTCTTTTTTTACAAGCAAACGCCGCACCGCTTGCTTTTCTCCCTCATATTTCCTATAATAATGGGCAAAGCATTTGGGAGGACGCAGGCTATGAACACCATTTTTATCGGCATCGCCGGCGGCACCGGCAGCGGCAAGACCACTCTCACTGAGCATCTGGCCGCCCGGTTCGGCAGCGACATCAGCGTGGTACACCACGACAACTACTACAAGCGGCAGGATCGGCCCTTTGCGGAGCGGTGTCAGCAGAACTACGACCACCCCGACGCCTTCGACACCGATCTGATGATCGCCGATCTGAAGGCGCTGAAGCGCGGCGAGACCATCCACTGCCCCGTGTACGACTACTCCATCCACAACCGCACCGACGAGACGGTGGAGGTGCGCCCCACCAAGGTGGTGATCGTGGAGGGCATCCTCATTTTTCAGAACAAGGCGCTGCGGGATCTGCTGGACATCAAGATCTTCGTGGAAACCGACGCCGATGTGCGCATCCTGCGCCGCGCCCTGCGGGACGTGGAGGAGCGGGGCCGCTCGCTGGAGTCGGTGGTGAACCAGTATCTCACCACCGTGAAGCCCATGCACGAGCAATTCGTGGAGCCCACCCGGAAGTTCGCCGACATCATCGTGCTGGAGGGCGGCCACAATCTGGTGGCGCTGGACATGATCATGCAGCGCATCGCCAGCCACATCCGGGAGAGCTGACATGAAGCGCGCGCTCTCCTGTGCCGCCGCCGGACTGTGTCTCGCGCTGGCACTGTTCTTCCTGCTGCCGCTGTGCGCCGGGATCCTCCATTTCGGTATGCTCTGGCCGGCGGCGGCGCTGACGGGCGCGGCGGCTGTTTTGCTGTGGCCGGACTTTTTCCGGCGTCTGCTGCGCCCCAAATGGCTGCGGCGGACCATCGCCTGCGCGGTGGCGATCTGCCTTACGGCGGTGCTGGTAACGCTGGGCAAAATGGTGCAGAGCGCCGGGCACCGGCCTACGGGCGATGCGCCCTGCACCGTGGTGGTGCTGGGCTGTCAGGTGTACCCGGACGGGCACCCCAGTTTGATGCTGCAAAACCGCATTCACGCCGCCTACGACTACCTGACCGCCCATCCGGAGGCGGTCTGCATCGCCTCCGGCGGGCAGAATGACCGGGAGACGATCTCTGAGGCCGCCTGCATCCGAAACACGCTGGTGGAGATGGGCATCGCCCCGGCGCGCATCTATACGGAGGCGCGTTCCACCTCCACCGAGGAGAACCTGGCCTTCGCCGCCCGCATCATTGAGGAGGAGGGGCTTCCCGCACAGGTGGCCATCGCCTCGGATAATTTCCACCAGCTTCGCGCCGCCATCTGGGCGGAGCGGGCGGGGCTGACGCCCTATGCCGCGGGCTGCGCCAGCCCGTGGTTCCTCGCCCCCGGCTACTGGGCGCGGGAGGCCGCCGCCCTGCTGTACATGGTCTGTACCGGGCAATGAGCCCTCCCTGTGGAAAATCCAAATACCGCCGGAATTGCCAGTTTTTCATCCGGCGGAAAATGCTCTTGCATTTTCAGATTTTCATGATAAAATAAGCTTACAAATCTTTATGGAGGTGCTACTATGGCTTATCAGATCGGTTCCGCTTGCGTCAGCTGCGGCGCTTGTGCAGATGCTTGCCCCGTGGGTGCTATTTCCCAGGGTGATGATCGTTACGTGATCGACGCCGGTGCCTGCCTGGACTGCGGTTCTTGCAGCGATACCTGCCCCAACGGCGCTATCAGCCCCGCTGAGTAATCTTACATACGCGCGGCAAAGTGACCGGCCTTCTGGCCGGTCACTTTTTCTGTTGCGGCGGCGGGCTTTTTATATTACAATAGCCCCAGTATCTATGCAGGAGGGCGGCATATGGAGCGATGGGATACCCTGTGGGACGGCGGCTGGACGTTCTGCTTTGACGACAGCGCCTTCATGCCCTCCACCGACTCCTTTCTGCTGGGCAGCTTTCCCACGCTGCGGCAGGGCTGGCGGGTCTGCGATCTGGGGGCCGGTACCGGGCTGCTGGGCCTTTTGCTGCTGGCGCGGGAGCCCGCACTCACCGTCACCGGGCTGGAGCTGTCCCCGGACGCCTGTGAGCTGGCGGCGCAGACAGCGGCGGCCAACGGCCTGACCGACCGGTTGGTGACGCTGCCCTGCGACCTGCGGGAGCGCTCTCAGCTTCCGGCGGCGGGCAGCTTCGATCTGGCGGTGTCCAACCCGCCCTACTTCCCCGCCGGCGGCGGCAGGACGGCGGCAGGCAGCCGGGGCACGGCACGCTCGGAGCTGACCTGCACCATGGAGCAGCTCTGCGCCGCCGCGTCCTACCTGCTGCGCAGCGGCGGGCATTTCTGCCTCGTCTACCGCCCGGAGCGGCTGGCGGAGCTGATGGAGACGCTGCGCCGGTACAGACTGGAGCCGAAAACGCTGCGGTTCGTCCAAAAAAACGGCACATCCGCGCCGAGCGAGAGCGCAGCGCCGTACAGTCGCTCCTTATCTACAGTGCCTATCAGGCTATCAAGTCCGCGCAGCACCGCAGCCGCATCGGCACTTCCGCCCGCCATTCCGCCGGAGACCGGGATATGCTTTTCTATCGCTATATGTACGCCCGTCTCCGCTCCGCATGCGTCAATATATGCGCACGCTGCACGGTAGGCAAGATTGCTTTGCGGTTCGATATCACCGGGACAGTCGACGGTAATGCCTTCGCCGCCGAGCGTTACCGTGATCGTGTCATGAAGCCCTGTCTCATGCATTACCGTATCAATGGTATG
>ENA-OPEC01001854-OPEC01001854.1-human-gut-metagenome-genome-assembly--contig:-NODE-1854-length-12999-cov-2.536388_pt1 | contig 12999 bp, 10 predicted proteins | sample MGYA00241622_ERZ501507 | MGnify/ENA primary metagenome ERZ501507 (study PRJEB25962, sample SAMEA2042582) | human gut metagenome | biome: human gut; feature: human-associated habitat; material: faeces... | reverse complement strand
TGGTCAGACTTATCCATACAAATTTATGCAATGTTAAGGAGAAAAAAATGTCGATTTATATTGTGACACATAAAAAATATAACTTTCCCGGAATGAAAAATTACATTCCAATTCAAGTAGGTGCTGCATATCATGAAGATTTAGGATTCTGTAAAGACTCGGAAGGGGATAATATCTCTCTCAAAAATCCACATTATTGTGAATTGACGGCATTATACTTTATGTGGAAAAACACGAATGACAATATTATAGGACTTACACATTATAGAAGATATTTTTGCAATAAAAAAACACTGACTCCATTAAAGCATATTCTTTCATATGATGATGCCGCAAATATTCTAAAAAAATACGATATAATTGTGCCTTACAAAATGCACCGACAAGGGAAAACCATTAGACAAGACTATGAGATAAATCATAATATTCGGGATTATGATGAATGTAGAAAAATTATAATTAAATATTTTCCGAAATACAAAGAGTCATTTGATAGAGTTTCCGATTCTAAAGACCTTTACCAATATAATATGTTTATAACCAAAAGAGCGGTTTTTGATTCATATTGTAGCTGGCTGTTTAAAATTTTATTTGAATTAGAAAAAAGAATAGATATAAGCAACTATGATAAGTATAACAGTCGAGTATATGGATTTCTTTCAGAACGGCTATTTAATGTTTGGTTGGACTATAACAAACAGCTTAAAGTAAAAAAATTTGAAGTTTACAATATCGAAGAAAACAAATTATCTTTGCTAAAAGCCAATATAAAAAATATTATTAAGCCAATTATAGGTATAGAAAGATAAATGGGGTATATACATGAAAAATGCCCCTTTGATATTAAAATGGGCTAATATAGAGCATTTCTATTTAAAACATCTACACAAATATAGAATTTAAATAGGAGGATAAGATATGAAAACAAATAATATAATTTTAAACTCGCTTATTCTTAAATTTCTTGAACGTTGTGGATATCAGGGAATTGCTTTTGTTATTCAACTAATACTTGCTCGAATCTTACTACCTTCAGATTACGGTGTTATAACCATGCTTACTGTATTTATTGCAATATCCCAAGTGTTTGTTCAAAGCGGACTAAATACCGCTCTTGTTCAACGAAAGGACACCACTGAAGACGATTACACCTCAGTTTTCTGGATTAGCTTATTAATTGCAGTAATTTTGTATTTGTTTTTTACTTCACCCCTCATTGCATCCTTCTATAAAATGCCTGAATTGTCATCAGTTTTGAGAGTATTAGCGTTGATATTAATTCCAGGTGCTTTTAATTCTATACAAAATGCAAAAGTTCAACGAGAAATGAAATTCAAACAATTACTTTATTGTACTATAACAGCTGCTGTTGCATCTGGCATTGTAGGGATTACAATGGCATATGCTGGTTTAAGATTTTGGGCTTTAGTTGGACAACAGTTAACTAATCAAATTGTAGTATGCGTAACTTTAATGTTTTTTATTAAATGGCATCCTAGAATGAAATTTAACTACAATAGAATAAAGCTCTTCTTCTCGTTTGGTTGGAAATTGCTGGTTTCAGCACTCATAGATACGGTATATCAGAATTTAACAAATCTTGTTGTCGGCAAAAAATATGATTCCCAAACACTTGGCTTTTATAATAGAGGCAATCAGTTTCCAAATTTATTTGTTACTAATATAAATGGATCTATACAGTCAGTTATGTTACCTGCATTGTCAAAGGAACAGGACAATAAAACAAAAATGAAAAGTATGGTGAGACGTTCTATTGTTACTAGTTCATACATTCTTTTTCCTTTACTCATGGGGCTTGCTGTGTGTGCTGAGCCTCTAATATCATTACTTCTAACTGAAAAATGGTTGCCCTGTGTTCCATACTTGAGAATTTTTTGTTTTATTTATGCTTTTTGGCCGATACATACAGCTAATTTGCAAGCAATTAACGCACTTGGCAGAAGTGACAAATTTCTCCAACTTGAAATTATTAAAAAGATTTATGGCTTAATTGCTTTGATGATCACGGTGTTTTGCTTTAAATCTCCTATGGCAATTGCGATTGGAAGTGCCTGCACAGCTATTATTTCGTCCTTTGTAAATGCACATCCAAATAAAAAATTACTAAATTACAGCTATATTGAACAAATGAAAGATATTTTGCCTCCAATTGCAATGGCAACAATTATGGGGGCACTTGTGTATACAGTTACTTTATTGCATCTCAATAGCATTATAACCCTCTTAATTCAAGTTTTTGTTGGTATAATTGTATATTGGGGTGAGTCCAAAATTTTTCACATAGAGAGCTATGAATACATTGTAGGCATAATGAAAAAAATCAAAAAAAAGAAGGGAAAAGGATGAAAAAACTACTTTTACTCGGAGGTTCCGCACAACAAGTAGTCGCTATAGAAACTGCAAAAAGACTTGGATATTATACAATTCTATGCGATTATCTCTCGGATAATCCTGGGCAATATGTTGCTGACAAGTTCTACTTGGAAAGCACTACAAACAAAGAAAAAATCCTTGAAATTGCTGCGAAAGAAAAAATTGATGGGATTGTTGCATATGCATCAGATCCTGCAGCACCTACTGCAGCATATGTTGCTGAAAAGCTCAATTTATATACAAACCCATATGAATCTGTAAAAACTCTCTGCAACACAGATGAGTTTAGATCCTTTTTAAAAAATAATGGATTTAACACTCCTAGATCATGCGGATATACTGATGTAACAACAATTTTGAATGAAATAACAAAATTTGAATTTCCTGTAATAATAAAACCTGTTGACTCATCTGGAAGTAAAGGAACTACTGTGTTACGAAACTTTAATAATGTTAAAGAAGCTGCAGAGTTTGCATTTTCATTTTCCAGGTGCAAACGAGTAATTGTTGAAGAGTATATCGAAAAAAATCATCCATATCTTATTGGCGGTGATTTATTTATTTGGAATGGAAAAGTTATCTTATGGGGACTAATGAACTGCCATAGAGATAACAATGTAAATCCATTAGTCCCAGTTGGGAAAAGTTATCCCCCATGTGTTTCTGATGTCTATCTGCAAGCTATAAAAGACACTCTCCAAAACATGATTGACAAACTTTGTATAAAAAGCGGGGCCATGAATGTTGAACTTATTGTTGATCATAGAGGAAGAGTTTTTCCTATAGACATTGGTCCTCGAAACGGTGGAAATATGATTCCTGATTTGTTAGGATATATATTTGGTATCAATGTTGTAGAAATGACAATTAAAGCAGCTATGGGAGAATTACCTATATTGAATATAAGTGATCCAAAGCCATATTATGCAACACATAACCTCCATAGCACAAAAAATGGCATATATGATCACATAGAGTATTCACCAGAAATAGAACCATATATTATTCGCAAGTGTGAATACAAAAAATGTGGTGATGAAATTGAGTATTTTGACAACGCCTCCAAAGCATTGGGCATAGTTTTTTTGAAATTCAATTCTGAAAAACAAATGATAAAAGTACTTGATAATGCCACCTCATTATATAAAGTAATGCTAAAAGAGGAACTATAATGAAAGAAATTGGCGGATACATAGAATTAGATGACTTTCATGGAAAAATGCTCCACGAAAATGCAAAGCATCTAAATTGCGGACGTACTGCACTAATGTATTTAATTGAATCAAGAAATATCAAAAAACTATGGTTACCCTATTTTATGTGTGATTCAGTTTTTGATGTTTGCAAAAAATGTGATGTTGAGATCAGATACTACCATGTGGATCGCGATTTTAAAATTGAAGAGCCTAATATACATATTGATGAGTGGCTTTATATTGTAAATTACTATGGTCAATTGTCAGATGAATATATCTTTAATCTAAAAGAAAAGTATAAAAATATTATTCTTGATAATGCACAAGCATATTTTGCGATGCCTCTAAATGGAATAGACACTCTTTATACCTGCAGAAAATTCTTTGGCGTTTCTGATGGTGCTATATTGTATACTAATGCTAAAATAGATAGAGTTCTTCCTGTAGATGAGTCATTTGAAAGAATACATTATATTCTTGGACGTTACGAAAGAACAGCTGGTGAATTCTATAAAGAGTCATCGGATAATAATGTTTTTTTTAAAAATGAGCCTATAAAGCAGATGTCAAAACTAACAAAAAATATTCTTCATGGAATAGATTATGATTATATCGAAAAGCGTCGAACTGAAAACTTTGCTTACCTTAACAAGCAGTTTTCAAATATAAACATACTTAATGTTAAGAATATCAATGGAGCATTTATGTACCCTCTTATGGTTAAAAATGCTGAATATATAAGAAAGCGGCTAGTTGAGAAAAAGATATTTATACCTGTCCTTTGGCCCAATGTTTTAAAGAAAATGACAGAGAATTCAATTGAATATCACTTAGCTAGTGATATTTTGCCATTGCCATGTGATCAAAGATATGGCATAGATGAAATGAGCTATATTGTTGAGGTGATAAAAAATGGATAATAACAAAAAAAAATTATTGGTTTTAGGTGCAACTGCAGGAGAAATATCGTTGGTAAAACGAGCTAAGGCTTTTGGCATATATGTCATTGTAACTGATAATCATACTGACTATACATTGTCTCCTGCAAAATATGAAGCAGATGAAGCTTGGGATATTAGTTGGTCTAATATAGATGCACTCGAAGAAGCTTGCAAAAAAAATAAAGTTGATGGAGTAATTGCTGGTTATAGTGAATTTAGAGTCGAAAATATGATTAAATTGACTAAAAGGCTTGAATTACCTTGTTATATAACGGAAGAGCAACTTGAAATTACTCGAGATAAAATAAAATTTAAAGATTGCTGTAGAAAATATGGCGTTCCTGTTGTAAAAGAGTACAAAACCATTGAAGAAGTAAACGAATATCCTGTTATAGTAAAACCAACTGATAGAGCGGGGTCAATAGGGATAAGTATAGCAAATAATTATGACGAATTATTAAAAGCATATAAATATGCTTGGGATTTATCTGTAAATAAACGTGTAATTATTGAAAAATACATTCAAAACGCTGACAAAGTTGACTTTTATTACTTGATAGAATCTGGAAAAATTTCTTTACTCACGTCCTGTGATACAATTAATGCAAGAAATAATGGTACTTCAAAAGTAGTTCAAAGTGCGTGGCTGTACCCAGAAAAGTATCTTAACGTTTTTCTTAGAAAAGTTAATGATAAGATAACTGCAATGATTAAAGGAATGCAAATTCAAAATGGTTGCATCTTCTTTTCAGGCTTTTTAGACAAAAATCAAAATTATACATTTTTCGAATGCGGCTTCAGATTAGAAGGAGCACATCAATACTTTTATACACAAAAAAAAGGACCTTTAAATTTCTTGGATATTTTTATCTATCACTCTTTATATGGAAATACTTTGAATGTCAAAAGAAAAGAAGTAAATGAAAATATGAAATGTATAACTGTAAATGTCTTTGCTAAATCTGGAGTAATTGCACACATAAAAGGAACTAGTAAAATAGAAAAAATGGAAGATTGCACTCTGTCTCTAGTTCATGGACATGTTGGACAACAATGTGATGATAGTAAAGCAATATTAGATAAAATATATGTTTTTGCTTTTAGTAATACAAGTGCTGAAAAATTAAAAAAAGATGTGGATAAGGCTTACAATCTATTAGAAATATCAGATGCCAATGGACATGATATGATTTATGATAGAATTGATACAAATAAAATCTTAAAATGGTGGGAGATGAATTAACTTTGTCAAAAATAGGTATTATAACTTTTCATTCTGCTTATAATTATGGATCAGTATTACAGGCTTTTGCAACACAAACTTTCATAAAAAAATTAGGATCTGAAAATGAAATTATTAACTATCGATTGGATGAACAGAGAAGAGTTTACTCAAATCTAAGATTTAACTATGGATATAAAGAATTTATAAAAGATTTGAGTTTACTGCCGATTTACGGAAGAAGAAATATAAGGAAAGAAAAATTTGAAACATTTTTATTTGAAAACATTGATGCTTCCGATATTTGCAGAACGCCAGAAGACGTTAGAAAAATATGGGATAAATATCCGACTATTATAAGCGGAAGTGATCAAATATGGAATAAACATTCGCTTGAATTAGAACATATTGACTGGAATTTCATGGATCCCTATTTGCTTAAAGGCTATCATGGGAAAAAAATATCCTATGCATCGTCTATAGCCAATATGAACGATTGGGAAATAAAAAGAATTCTTCCCGAAATTAATGATTTTGCGTTGCTTTCTATGAGAGAAGAAACAAGTGCAAAAAAAGTGTCTAACTATTTGAAGAGAAATGTTATCTCGGTTTTGGATCCAACATTTCTTCTGACAAAAGAGGAATGGATACAAACGCTTCATTTAAATCGTGATAATAAAAAATTTATTTTATTTTATTCTCTTCATGGAATAACTAAATTTAACAAAATAAAAAATACTCTTATTGAATTATCAAAAGCAAGAAACTGCAAAATTCTTACTATTACTCCTTTCTGCTATATAAAAAAGAGTAAGTATTTTGAGCCTCATCCCGAATTTGGACCACATGAGTTTATTGAAAGCGTGTATAACTCTAACACAGTCATCACAGATTCTTTTCATGGTACAATTCTTTCAATTAATTTTGGAAAAGATGTCTATTCTCTTTGCGACAAAAACGGCTCAGAGTTCAGAAAAATTGATGTACTCAAACAACTGGGTATGAATGAACGAATTATTTTTAATGCCAGCAACTTGATTCGTAAAAATTTTCAAGAACTTGATTATAAAAAAATTTATTCTGTATTAGAAGATATGAGAAACAAGAGCATATTATATTTGAAAAAGGCATTAGAGGACTAAGTTATGAAATTAATATGTGACGAGAAAAATTGTACAGGCTGTGGAGCGTGCAAATACATTTGCCCAAAAAAATGCATAGAATTAAAAGAAAATTGTGAGGGCTTTTTGTATCCATATATTAAGTCTGACGCTTGTACTGCATGTGGATTGTGCAAAAAAGTGTGCCCAATACTAAATCCGGTCTCTAAAAAACAAAGTCAATTTTATATGTGCTGGAATCAAGATGACAATGCTATAAAAAACAGCTCATCAGGAGGAGCATTTTCCGCATTAGCTAAGGTAATATTTAATAAAAATGGGGTAGTGATTGGTGCATATCAATCATATAATCCAAATAGCGTTTATCATACTATTATTGAAAGCTACGAAGAAATAGATAAAGTTAGATTAAGCAAATATAACCAAAGTGATTTGAAAGATTGTTTTATACAAATTCGAAATTATATGCTTAACGGTATTCCTGTCTTATTTTGCGGAACAGCCTGTCAAATAGGAGGACTTTTAAATTATATTAACTTATCAAAAGCGAGAAATTGCCATTCTCTACTTTATACTGTTGATGTATTATGCCATGGTGTAACAAGTCAAACAGTTGTGAATAGCTTCTTAGCATGTAAAGAAAACAAATATAGAAAAAAAATATCTATGTATTTTTTCAGAGTAAAAACAACCAAGGAAGGCTGGAAATCCGGCAACAGCACAAGGATGAAACTTATATTTGAAGACGGTACAGAAAAAATTTCTTCACCTACAACAGACACCTTTTTTATTGGTTTTAATAACAATACCTTCTTACGTGAATCGTGCTATAATTGCAAATATTGCGGTCAAAATAGAGTATCTGATTTCACTATTGCAGATTATTGGGGGGTACCTGAGGACACGGTACCTAAAGAACAATTACTTAAGGGAATCAGTATTTTAACTGTTAATAATGAAAGGGCTTTAAATATAATTTGCGAACTGAAGAAGTATATGTTTATAAAAAAAATTGATTCGTCTATTGCAATAAAAAATAATCGTTCTTTTTCAGAGCCAAATTGTAGACCAAAAGAAAGAGATCAATTTTTTCAGTTGCTTAATGTAAAACCATATGATAATATTATAAAAGAACTTTTTTTCAAGCAATATATATATGGCAAAATAAAATCTATTATAGGCCCAAACAATGTGCGAAGAATAAAGCTCTTACTAAAGAGGAGAAAAAGCAATGAAAAATAATAAAATTCTTGCTATAAGATGTCTTGCTTACAATCATGAAAGAACAATAAGACAATGCCTTGAAGGTTTTGTCAATCAAAAAACGAAATATCGTTTTGATGTAATTGTCCATGATGATGCCTCCACAGATAATACTGCCTCTATAATAAGGGAATATGAGAAAAAATATCCTGATATTATTAAGCCTATTTATGAAAAAGAAAATCAGTATGCACATCCAGGTTCATTAGATAAAATTATGGACAATGCTGCCAAAGACTATAAATATGTGGCTATATGTGAGGGTGATGATTATTGGACAGACCCCTATAAATTGCAAAAACAAATAAGCTTCCTAGAAAAGCATTTGGAATACTCTATGTGCTGTTCAAATGCCATAATAGTAACTCCAAATGGCGAAAAAGACTGGTCAATTTCTAAAAATGACATAGATTTAAAAATTGAAGACCTTATAAAAAAAGGTGGATTATACATTGCAACAGCTAGTATTGTTTACAGACGAGAAGTCAAGGATGATTATCCAGAATATTGTAAAAAATGCAGAGTAGGGGATCATCCACTTCAGATTATGTGTGGTTTAAAAGGAAAAGTACGTTATTTGAGTAGTAAAATGGTTGCTTACAGGTATGGGATTGGAGATTCTTGGTCTGCAACAAGAAAAAAACAAGATATACATAAACTTATTGAAGATTGGAAAAGCTCCATATATATGCTTGAAGGGCTCAATGAATATAGCAATCATAAGTATGAACGCTATTTTTATGAAGGAGAACTGCAAATCATTCTTTCAAATGCAGGGAACTACCTTGAATACGCTAAATTAATATTTGAAGAAATGACTAAAATAGCTCCAAACTGTCTAAAGCATACTGACTTAAAATCAAAAATTAAAATTTTTTTGATAAAAAGCAGAATGTCTTTTGTTTGGGGCTTATTAAAAAAACGGAAGAATGATTATTGATGATCCATGTACTCTGTATTTTTGTTGAGAGGTGTTTTCATTGAATAAAATCTTAGTAACCCGTTCCTCAATGCCAGACTACGAGGAATACTGTGAAGAAATTAAAGAACTCTGGGACAGCCATTGGCTGACCAATATGGGAAAAAAGCACAAGCAGTTACAAGCAGAACTGGAAACAATGCTGAATGTGCCTCATGTAACTCTTTATGTTAACGGACACCTTGCATTGGAAAATGTAATCGCTTCGTTTAATTTTCCCAAAGGCAGCGAAGTAATCACCACACCGTTTACATTTGCATCTACAACACATGCAATTGTGAGAAACGGTCTTGAACCAGTATTCTGCGACATCAATCCAAAGGATTATACCATTGATGTGACTAAAATTGAATCTTTGATTACTGACAAAACAGTAGCAATTGTTCCAGTCCATGTTTATGGCAATATGTGTGATGTGGAAGAAATTGAAAGAATTGCAAAGAAATATGAGCTGAAAGTCATCTACGATGCAGCACACGCATTTGGCGTTACATACAAGGGGAAATCTAGTGCTTCATTTGGTGACGCATCCATGTTCAGCTTCCATGCAACAAAGGTTTTCAATACCATCGAAGGCGGCGCAGTTTGCTATCACGATGACAGCTTGACACAAAAGCTCAACGACTTGAAAAACTTTGGTATTCACGGACCGGAGGAAGTCGCATACATCGGCGGCAATGCCAAAATGAATGAATTTCAAGCTGCTATGGGGATTTGCAACTTGCGTCATCTGGAATCCGAAATTGCAAAGCGTCAAGCTGTTGTAGAAAGATACCGCAGCAATCTTAAAAATATTGATGGCATAAAACTGTGTGATCCCAAGTCTGATGTAAAATCCAATTATGCCTACTTCCCTGTTGTATTTGATGAAAAGGTATTTGGAGCAAGCCGAAATGAAGTTATGGAGAAACTTGCTGAGAATGGAATTGGAGCAAGAAAGTATTTCTACCCACTGACAAGTGTTTCTCCTGCATTCAACGAAAAGTATGATCCATCTGATACACCTGTTGCTCTGCACCTCAGCAAGCGTGTATTAACATTGCCTTTGTATGCAGATTTGTCATTGGATGATGTCGATAGAATATGCAATATCATTAAATCTTGTAAAATGTGAGGGATTAACATGAAAGGAATAATATTAGCCGGTGGCTCTGGAACAAGACTCTATCCCTTGACAAAAGTGTGTTCAAAACAGCTTTTGCCAATCTACGACAAGCCAATGATATTCTATTCGATGTCCACACTTATGCTTGCAGGCATCAGGGATATTCTCATTATATCTACCCCAACGGACACTCCTAGATTTCAAGAATTGCTTGGTGACGGAAGTAATTTTGGAGTACATCTTTCCTATGCTGTTCAAAAAAATCCTGACGGACTTGCACAGGCATTTATTATCGGAGAAGAATTTATTGGAAATGAGCCTTGTGCCATGATACTTGGCGATAATATCTTCTATGGTGGTTGGTTTAGAAAAAACCTTATGGAAGCAAAGAAAAATGCTGAAAACGGCATGGCTACCATATTTGGTTACTACGTAAAAGATCCTGAAAGATTTGGAATCGTTGAGTTTGATGCAAACAAAAATGTTATTTCACTGGAAGAAAAACCACAACAGCCAAAGTCTAATTACTGCATTACCGGTTTGTACTTTTATCCCGCAGGTGTTTCTTCAAAAGCAAAAGCAGTAAAGCCATCTGCAAGAGGAGAATTAGAAATTACTGACCTGAATCAGCTTTATCTGAATGAAGATGCACTGAAAGTTCAGATTCTCGGCAGAGGATTTGCTTGGATGGATACAGGAACTATGGACAGTCTTATGGAGGCATCTATATTTATTCAGACAATTCAAAACAAGCAAGGCGTTGTCATATCTGCACCTGAAGAAATTGCATATCATGAAAAGTGGATTAGCAAAGAAAAACTTCTCGAATCAGCAGATGCATATGGTAAATCACCATATGGCGAACACTTGAAGAGAGTAGCTGAAGACAAGCTTGTTTTCTAATGGCGGAGGATTAAAAATGAATGTATTTGTAACTGGCGGTGCCGGCTTTATCGGCTCCAATTTCGTTTTTCATATGCTGAAAGCACACCCAGACTACCGCATTGTTTGTCTGGACAAGCTGACCTATGCTGGCAATCTGTCCACACTGGAACCGGTGATGGACAATCCGAACTTCCGATTTGTCAAGCTGGACATCTGCGACCGTGAGGGCGTGTACAAGCTCTTCGAGGAAGAAAAGCCCGACATCGTTGTCAACTTTGCAGCTGAATCTCACGTAGACCGCTCTATCGAAAACCCGGAGATCTTCCTCCAGACCAATATCCTCGGCACAGCGGTTATGATGGACGCTTGCCGGAAATATGGCATCCAGCGTTATCACCAGGTTTCTACCGACGAAGTCTACGGCGATCTGCCGTTGGACAGACCAGACCTGTTCTTTACCGAAGAGACTCCCATCCACACCAGCAGCCCGTATTCCTCTTCTAAAGCAGGCGCAGATCTGCTGGTGCTGGCTTATCACAGAACTTATGGTCTCCCGGTAACGGTTTCCAGATGCTCCAACAACTATGGTCCATATCACTTCCCGGAAAAGCTGATTCCGCTGATGATCGCCAATGCCCTGGCAGACAAGCCGCTGCCGGTTTACGGCAAGGGCGAAAACGTGCGTGACTGGCTGTATGTGGAGGATCACTGCAAGGCGATCGACCTCATCATCCACAACGGCAAGGTCGGCGAAGTCTACAATGTGGGCGGCCACAACGAGATGAAGAACATCGACATTGTCAAGCTGATCTGCAAGGAACTGGGCAAGCCGGAGAGTCTGATTACCTATGTCACCGACCGTAAGGGCCACGATATGCGTTATGCCATCGACCCGACCAAGATCCACAACGAACTGGGCTGGCTGCCGGAGACAAAGTTTGCAGACGGTATCAAAAAGACCATTCAGTGGTATCTGGACAATCAGAAGTGGTGGAAGGATATCATTTCCGGCGAGTATCAGGACTACTATGAAAAAATGTACAGCAATCGGTGAGGGATACATAAAATGAACTACAACTACCTTATCGTCGGCTCCGGTCTATACGGAGCAACAATTGCCCAGCAGGCAAAAAAAGCCGGAAAAAGCGTGCTTGTAATAGATAAGCGCCCCAATGTAGGCGGAAATATCTATACAGAAAAGGTCGAGGGCATCAATGTACACAAGTACGGTGCACACATTTTCCATACTAATAACAAAGAGGTATGGGACTATGTCACAAGCTTTGTTGACTTCAACCGTTTCACAAACTCTCCGGTGGTCAATTACAAGGGAGAACTCTATTCCATGCCATTCAACATGTACACATTTAATAAAATGTGGGGTGTTGTGACTCCCGAAGAAGCCGCAGCCAAAATTGAAGAGCAGAAAAAAGAAATCACTGGTGAGCCGAAAAATCTGGAAGAACAGGCAATCTCGCTTGTTGGACGAGAGAGTATTCTTCGGAATGGAAACTTGGAGATGAACCCTACTACCCCGTCAACGACACTAAAATCAGCACACTGTATGAACAGTACAAAGCCCTTGCAGAAGCAGAAGACAATGTCATTTTCGGTGGCCGCCTCGGCGAATACAAATACTACGACATGGATAAAACCATAGAAGTCGCCCTCGTTGCAGCAAAGAAAGAACTCTCCTGAATTATCGATACCATTTCAGATATTGCCTATCCCCACATCCCCCAATGTACCGCCCACCAGCGGTACATTTTTTATTGCAATTCCCCCAAAAGTATGATATAATAAAAACAACACACTTCATCCTAAGAAGTATCTATCATGACCATTATCGTAACTGGCGGCGCCGGCTTTATCGGCTCCAATTTCGTTTTTCAT
>ENA-OPEC01001848-OPEC01001848.1-human-gut-metagenome-genome-assembly--contig:-NODE-1848-length-13025-cov-2.225212_pt1 | contig 13025 bp, 11 predicted proteins | sample MGYA00241622_ERZ501507 | MGnify/ENA primary metagenome ERZ501507 (study PRJEB25962, sample SAMEA2042582) | human gut metagenome | biome: human gut; feature: human-associated habitat; material: faeces... | reverse complement strand
CGGTATTTTTAACGGCATTGCCATGTCAGACAAAGAGAAAAAAGTTCCGTTTCAGAAGCGGCATCTGTGGAATTATGTGAGAATTCAGGTGCAGCTCTGGGTGAATGTCGTTCGAAGATTTGTGATGTAATAAAGATAAAAAATAGAAATACAAAACGTAAATTATTTGTAAAACGCTGCCAAAACGGGCAAAAAAGAATTGCCCTTTTTCGGCGTATGCGTTATGATAAGGCAAGCAAACAGGGAGAGGATAACCATGATCAAAGACAATCAAACGCTTCTGAACCGCATCCATGTGGTGGTAGACGCACTGGTGATCGCATGTACCTATATCGCAGCCTGGTTTATTCAGTTTGAGTTTTTCGCACCGGATGTTGCCGGAAAACTTCCGCTTGAGACGTATATGTCAGCCCTGGTCATTCTGATACCGGGGCTGCTGTTGCTCTATCATGCATTCAGCCTGTACACGCCAAAACGGGTGCAGGGACGAAGACTTGAGTTTGGCAACATCGTAAAGGCAAACACCATAGCACTGCTGCTGTTTTTTACGATTGCATATATGCAGCATGAAATCGACTTTTCCAGAAAGATGCTCTGCATTTTCTATGCACTGAACATCGTTGTGGAAACGCTGGTGCGGAATCTGATCCGCATGGTGCTGATGAGCCTTCGCAGACGCGGGCTGAACCAGAAACAGATCCTGCTTGTCGGCTACAGCCGGGCGGCAGAGCAGTATATCGACCGTATCATTGCGAATCCGCAGTGGGGCTACTGTGTCCGGGGCATCTTAGATGACAATGTGGCACGCGGGACGATGTACAAAGGCATCAAAGTGATCGGAAGGATCGAGAATCTGGTCGTGATCCTGCCGGAAAACTGTTTGGATGAGATTGCGATCACGCTGGGACTTGGGGAATACGAGAAACTGCAGCACATCGTTGCACTGTGCGAAAAGTCCGGGGTGCACACCAAATTTATCCCGGACTACAACAACATCATTCCGACCAGACCTTACACCGAGGATCTGCTCGGACTTCCGGTGATCAACATCCGTCATGTGCCGCTGACCAATACCTTCAACAGCATGGTCAAACGCAGCATCGATATTTTCGGGGCACTGGTGGCCATTATCCTGTTTTCACCGATTATGCTGATTTCGGCAATCCTGGTGAAAACAACTTCGAAAGGACCGCTGATCTTCAGGCAGGAACGTGTCGGACTGCACAACAAGCCGTTCTATATGTATAAATTCCGCTCGATGGCGGTGCAGGAGATAAAGGATGAAAAGGCAGCCTGGACGACAAAGAACGATCCGAGAGTGACAGGCATCGGCAAGATCATGCGAAAGACGAGTATTGATGAACTGCCGCAGCTGTTCAACGTCCGGAAAGGAGATATGAGCCTGGTCGGTCCGAGACCGGAGCGGCCTCAGTTTGTGGAGAAGTTCCGGGAGGAGATCCCACGTTATATGGTAAAACATCAGGTGCGTCCGGGGATGACCGGATGGGCACAGATAAACGGATACCGGGGAGATACATCCATCAAACGCAGGATCGAGTTTGACCTGTACTATATAGAGAACTGGACCGTGGGACTGGATATCAAGATTTTGATTCTTACAATTTTTAAGGGCTTTATCAACAAGAATGCATACTAGAAGGGGGATTTGAGATGGCAAGAAAAAGCAAAAGAGAGTCAGATGACCGCAGGTTTGATGACAGAGAGTACCGACGGGATCCATATTACCGGGACGATTACCGCCGTCAGAGCAGGGGAAACTACCGCAGCGAAGAGAACAGAGGCTATCAGCAGGAAGAATACCGCCGGGATTACGGCAGACAGTATGACCGACGTTACGAGCAGGGATACCGTCAGGACGGATACGGAAGAGACGGCGGCTACCGTCATGGTTATCCGGGCGGCGGCTATGACGACCGGTACTATGAACAGAATGACAGAAGAAAACGTGCAGCAAAGAAAAAGAAGAGAAAACGGATCACGTTTATCATTGAAATCCTGATCCTTGTACTTCTGGCAGCCGGACTGTTTGTTGCTGCAAAGGTCGGCAAGATCAAACGTGCCGATGTATCAAAAGGTGACATTGTGATCAATGACAATGTCAACCTGAAAGGCTATACAAACATTGCACTGTTCGGTGTGGACTCCAGAGAGGGAAGCCTTGACAAAGAGGCTCACAGTGATACCATTCTGATCGCAAGCATCAACAACAAGACAAAAGATGTCAAACTGGTGTCTGTTTACCGCGATACTTACCTGGACAATACAAACGGAGAGTACCGCAAGGCGACCGAATGTTATTATTTCGGCGGACCTTCCCGTGCGATCAGCATGCTGAACAAAAACCTGGATCTGGATATCACAGATTTTGTCACCGTAGATTTCACGGCAGTTGCCGATGTGGTCGATGCACTTGGCGGCATTGACATCGATGTGCAGGAGGATGAGATTGTACATCTGAACAATTATCAGGTAGAGGGTTCCCAGGTGACCGGCAAAGAGATCATTCCGGTCGAATATGCAGGACTTCAGACCTTAAACGGACTTCAGGCACTGTCTTACTGCCGTATCCGTTACACGGAAGGAAGCGATTTCAAACGTACCGAAAGACAGCGTACCGTTCTTCAGAAGATCCTGGAGAAGGCAAAAAGTGCCGATCTTCTGACACTGAACAATCTGATCGACAACGTGGCCGGCAATATGATGACAAGCCTTGGCAACACGGAGCTGCTCTCCCTGGCAAAAGATGTTTCTTCTTATAACCTGACAGACCAGACAGGATTTCCATTTAATTTAACGGCAGCAAATCTTCAGGCAGGAGACTGCGTGGTGGCAGTCGATCTGGCAGACAATGTACGTCAGCTTCACCAGTGGCTGTTCGATGACGGCAGTTATGAGCCGTCCGATTCCGTGCAGGAGATCAGCTGGCAGATCATCAACGATACAGGAATACAGTAAACAAGAAAGTAGGGAGAATGTGAAAAAAACGGTAGATGTTGTGATTCCGAGCTATAAACCGGATCATAAATTTGACCGGCTGATGCATATGCTTCAGAAACAGACTTATCCGATCGGGACGATCCTGATCGTAAATACGGAAGAAAAGTTCTTTCCGGAAAAAGGATATGAAACGTGGCAGAATGTACAGATCCGGCATATAGAGACAGAAGATTTTGACCACGGCGGTACCAGAGATGGTGCCGCCTCCCTGCTTGACGGGGATCTGATCTTATTTATGACGCAGGATGCCGTCCCGGCAGATGTTTATCTGGTGGAAAAACTGGTATCCGCTTTTGAAAAGGAAAAGGTGGCGGCAGCCTATGCAAGACAGCTGCCGGACAAAGACTGCGATATCATCGAGCGTTATACGAGAAGTTTTAATTATCCGAAAGAGAGCAGCGTAAAAACAAAAGCAGACTTAGACCGTCTGGGGATCAAAACGTTTTTCTGTTCGAATGTCTGTGCGATGTACCGCAGAAACATTTACGAAAAGCTGGGAGGTTTCGTAAAGCACACTATTTTCAATGAAGATATGATATTTGCGGGAAAACTGATCCAGGAAGGTTATGCCATTGCCTATGTTGCAGAAGCAAGAGTGGTTCATTCCCACAACTATACAAATCGCCAGCAGCTGCACCGGAACTTTGATCTGGCAGTGTCCCAGGCGGATCACCCGGAGATTTTTGCCATGGCAAAATCAGAAAGTGAAGGGATTCGCATGGTGAAGGCGACCGCAGCGTATCTGATCTCACAGAGAAAGCCGTATCTCATTCCGGTTCTGGGGATGCGAAGTGCAAGCAAACTGCTCGGTTATAGGCTTGGCAGGTCCTATCAGAAACTGCCGGAAAACATAGTTTTACACCTTACAGGAAATAAGAGTTATTGGGAGAAGAAAAAGAAACTCCAGTCAAGATGTAAAAATTAAGCGATTTTGTCACACTTTGAACACAAACGACTGCTATACTTTCATACCATACAGAAAAAATGTGGCCTGATAGAAAAGTCAGACGCAAAATAGCGATAAGAGGAGGATTTGGTCATGTATGATGAATTTGATAATAAAGAAAATGAAGACCGCTACGATCCAAAGCAGCCATCCGCAGAGGATGAAGTGAAAACCGGGCAGATGTACGGGGAAGAAGATCAGCTGTCAGAAACCGAAGAGGTACAGGCATCGACAGCGGAAGAAACCGAAGCATCCGCAGAATCCGGGGAGCAGTCATCTGTTTACCATTACAGCTACGAAAGAGGCGAACAGGCAGAGCCGACAGGCAGCACACAGAACTCACAGCAGTATGGTTCATCAGAGCATCATGCAGAAGAGCATATTAACGAAGAAAAGAAAGGATACCGTCAGTACTATCAGAATGGCGAGTATCACCAGAGAGAAGACGGATGGCATGACGGCGTTTACCAAAATCATCCGCAGCAGAAACATTCGCTGGAAAGCGGCGGGAAAAAGCCGTTTGGCACAGGCAAGAAGATCGCAGTTGCTTTCGGATGTGCAGCCGTATTCGGTCTGGTGCTTGGTGTGACGTTCGGAACGATCGATTCCAAAAAATCCGTGAGCAGTCTTGTGGCAGAAAGCGAGACTATCTCATCCGGTGAGACTGAGCAGAGAGCAGAGCTGCAGACACAGGCAGCCGGTGATGCAGATAACAGCCAGAGTGTCACACAGAGCGTCTCAGCAGCCGGCGATGTTTCTGAGATCGCAGAGAATGCGATGCCATCCATCGTAGCGATCACAAACAAAGGCGTAGAAGAAGTACAGAGCATGTTTTTCGGAACAACACAGTATCAGGAAACAGAAAGTGCCGGTTCCGGTGTGATCATTGCCAAGACAGATAAAGAGCTTCTGATCGCTACCAACAACCATGTGGTGGACGGAGCAGAAGAACTGAGCGTCTGCTTTACCGTGGATACGGAAAACACCGATGATGCCGTCGTAAAAGCACAGGTAAAAGGTACGGATTCGGACCATGACCTGGCCGTTGTGGCAGTCAGCCTTTCTGATATTTCCGAAGATGTACAGAGCAAACTGAAAGTTGCTGTTATGGGTGACTCCGATAAACTGAAAATCGGCAATCAAGTGATCGCGATCGGTAATGCACTCGGATACGGACAGTCTCTGACGGTAGGTTACATCAGTGCCCTGAACCGGGAAGTGACGATCGATAATGTCAGCAACAATATGATCCAGACGGATGCAGCGATCAACTTTGGCAACAGCGGCGGTGCACTGCTCGATGCGAACGGCAATTTGATCGGTATCAATTCCGCAAAGGCAGCAGATACCGGCGTGGAGGGTATGGGATATGCGATCCCGATCAATACAGCTTCTCCGATCCTGGATGAGCTGATGAACCGTACGACCAGAGCAAAAGTAACGGACAGCGAAGAACTTGGTTTCCTCGGTGTTGATGCAAGAGATGTATCCGAAGAAGCACGTCAGATCTACAATCTGCCGGCAGGTGCATTTGTATACAGCGTAGTAGAAGGTTCTCCGGCAGAAAAAGCAGGCATCAAGAAAGGTGACATCATCACAAAACTGGATGGCATCACGATTTCTTCCAGAAATGAACTGTTTTCACGCATGGAGTATTACAAAGCAGGTGAGACGATCGATGTGGTTGTCAAGACAGCACAGGGCGGAGAATATGTAGAGAATACCTTCTCTGTCACACTGGCAAAGAAGAGTGAGTACACTTCTTCCTCAGATGGTAGCTCAGATTCTTCAGGTTCACAGAGTCAGGATCAGGGAAACAGCCAGGATAACAGTCAGGGACAGGATAATGGACAGAGCCAGCCGCGTCAGTATTATGAATATGACGGCAATGGAAGCGATGGATACAGCGGAAACGGAGGAAACAGCGGAAGCGACAGTTACGATTCCCTTGAAGATTTCTTCCGTCAGTTCCAGCAGTAATCTTAAGCCGACAGAAAATATGTAAAAAGAAAAGGAGCTCACATTCAAGTGAACTCCTTTTCCTGTGTCCGTCAGGCTTTTCCAGAAGAAAAGCTGACGCATACACAAGTGTACCACACAACTATAGTAATTTGTAATATTCATACGTACTCTTGCACTCCCCTCTGAATGGCTATTTTACAGTATCATTCAGAATAGCGATAATTGCGTCAGCATCTTCTTTTGTGATATTATCGCTCTTTGCATAAGCTGTTACAAATTTTACAAGAGAATTGTCATAAGCATCCTCCAGAATCTCCTTTGCATGGAACTCACGGTAAGCATCGCGGGAAATTGCCGGGATGTAAGTAGTTCTGCGACGGGAGCCTTCTGTTCTCAGGAAACCCTGCTCCATCAGGATCGTCAGGTAAGTGTAAAGAGTCTGGCGTTTCCAGTCTCTTCCTTTCACTTCTGTGAAATGTTTGTAAATTTCACGGAAAGAAGTACCTTCTGGGAAATCCCACAGATAATCCATGATCAGCTTGGTTGTAGCAGTAAGATTGTAAGTAGAAATAGAAATCACCTCCTAAAATTTTATATCCCTATACTACTATTCTGATAAGGGAAATGCAAGTATAATTTGCAATTTTTGTGAAAAATTTTTGAAATTGTGTACAAAAAAGAAGCATTGCTATAGGATTTATAGTATATGGAGATCGGGGGGCAAAATGTAAAATAAAAATGGAAGAAGGAGCGATCCGCAGGCTGGTCTGGAACGCAATCGCTGATATGCACTGGAAAAAAGCGAAGGGACATGGTATAGTATACATCGGACGTGAGATGCCCCGCTTCTGCAGGCGGTGAGCAGCAGGTTTTCTTGAACAGGCTGTCATGAAAAAACTGCAGAGATAGGAGTTTTGTTTTATGAGTAATTTGATGTTTTGCCTGAATGCAACGATGCCGATCTTCCTGACGATGATGCTCGGATATGCATTTCGAAAGTGGCATATCATGGACGGATCGTTTGTCGATAAGATGAACAGCTTTGTATTTAAGGTGGCACTTCCGGTGCTGGTATTCCAGGATCTGGCGACCGTTGATTTTTTTGAAGCCTGGGACTGGAAATTTGTAGTGTTTTGTTTCCTTGCTACGTTAATCAGTATTACAGCGGTAACATTACTGTCCTTTCTTTTGAAAGATAAGAGCCTACAGGGTGAGTTTATCCAGGCATCTTACCGGAGCAGTGCGGCGATCTTCGGAATTGCCTTTATCCAGAACATTTACGGTGAGGCAGGCATGGGACCTTTGATGATTGTGGCAAGTGTGCCGCTTTATAACATTATGGCGGTTGTAGTACTGACCGTAATGCGGCCGGAACGCGGCAGGGTAAACGGAGCACTGATACGCAAAACGTTACACGGGATCATCACCAATCCGATCATTGTCGGGATCCTGACGGGCGTTGTGTGGTCTGTTTTAAAACTTCCGATGCCGGTGATCCTTGAAAAAACAGTAAAAAATGTAGCAGTGCTTGCAACACCGCTCGGACTGATGGCGATGGGAGCATCGATCGAGTTCAAAGGAGCTTTCGAAAATATGCGGCCGGTGATCCTGGCCGTTCTCTTAAAGCTGGTGATCCTGGCGGGCGTATTTCTGCCGATCGCAGTGACACTTGGTTTCCGGACGGAAAAGCTGATCGCAATCCTTGTGATGCTCGGCTCGGCGACAACGGTCAGTTCCTATGTTATGGCAAGAAATATGGGGCATAAAGGAGTGCTCACTTCCAGTGTTGTCATGCTGACGACGCTGCTCAGTGCATTTACACTGACCGGATGGCTCTATCTTCTGAAAGTACAGGGACTGGTATAATTATTTTTCCATTTTCTTTCGAAAAAGTTTACTTGTTTCTTGCGAACATATGAGCTATAATGATGAACAGTAAAATTACTGGAGGTTTATGACAATGCCAGATGAAAAAAACATTGATGTTGATGTAGTAGACGAAGAAAAGAAAGAAGATTTTGAAGATATTTGCTTTCTGTGCCGCAGACCGGAGAGCAAAGTAGGAAAGATGGTACATTTGCCGAACGATATCCATATCTGTCAGAATTGTATGCAGAAGGTTTTTGATTCCATGGGAAAAGGCGGTATGAATTTCCAGGATATGTCAAATATGCCGAATATCAGCATGATCAATCTGTCGGATCTGCAGGATCACATTCCACAGAAACAGAAGATTCGCAAAAAGAAGAGCAAAGAAGAGGCAAAACCGGCATTTGATCTGAAATCTGTCCCGGCACCGCATAAGATCAAGGCAAAACTTGATGAGTATGTGATCGGTCAGGACTATGCAAAGAAAGTGGTTTCTGTTGCCGTTTACAATCACTATAAACGTGTGGCGACCGGCACGATGGATGATATTGAGATTGAAAAGTCCAATATGCTGATGATCGGACCGACCGGAAGCGGTAAAACCTATCTGGTTAAGACCCTTGCAAAACTTCTGGATGTGCCGCTGGCGATCGCCGATGCGACTTCGCTCACAGAGGCAGGTTACATAGGAGACGATATCGAGAGCGTTGTCAGCAAGCTGCTTGCAGCTGCAGACAACGATGTGGAAAAAGCAGAACAGGGCATTATTTTTATAGATGAGATCGACAAGATCGCAAAGAAAAAGAACACCAATCAGAGAGACGTCAGCGGAGAGTCTGTTCAGCAGGGTATGTTAAAGCTTTTAGAAGGTGCCAATGTGGAAGTACCGGTCGGAGCCAACAGCAAAAATGCGATGGTGCCGCTGGCCACAGTAAATACCAGAAATATTCTTTTTATCTGCGGCGGAGCTTTCCCGGGACTGGAGGATATTATCAAGGAGCGTCTGAACAAACAGGCATCCATCGGATTTCGTGCAGATTTAAAGGACAAGTATGACAACGATCCGGATATCCTCGAAAAAGTGACACTGGAAGATATCCGCAATTTCGGCATGATCCCGGAATTTATCGGAAGACTGCCGATCGTCTTTACACTGAGGGGACTGACAAAAGAGATGCTGGTCAAGATCTTAAAAGAGCCGAAAAATGCCATCCTCAAGCAGTATCAGAAACTGCTGGCACTTGATGAAGTGCAGCTTGTTTTTGAGGATGGAGCACTGGAGGCGATCGCAGAGAAAGCTCTGGAGAAAAAAACCGGAGCGAGGGCACTGCGAGCGATCATCGAAGATTTCATGCTGGATATCATGTATGAGATCCCGAAAGATGACAGCATCGGCAAAGTTACGATCACAAGGGATTATATTGAACATAAAGGCGGACCTCTGATTGAGATGAGAGGTGTGCCGGCACTGGAGGAATAGTATGAAGTGGATGCTATTGCCGGCAGGCATTTTTACGGCGGATTATATTATGAAGAAGAGAGCGGAAAGCTGGAATGAGGAGGAGGCGCCAGAAAAAATGCTCGGAGGGCATATCATCCTTCAGAAGCTGCATAACCGGGGAGCTGCACTGAGCTTCATGGAGAAAACTCCAAAACTGCTCACAGGTGTTACAACAGTTGTTACAGCAGGAATGACGGCGTTTTACGCTTATCTTATAAAGAAACCAAAACAGCTGTTTTTGAAGACAGGTGTTGGAATGATCCTTGGAGGAGCATGGAGTAACGTTTGGGATCGTATCACACGAAAATATGTGGTTGACTATTTCAGCTTCCACACAAAGTGCAGAAAACTGGAACGTGTAGTGTTTAATCTGGCAGATATGTTTATCTTTTTGGGAGGATTTCTTGTGATTTTCTGGAATATGCTCCGGAAAAGTTGACAGAAGATGTCAAAAATGGTATCTTATTAAATGCAGCAAAATGAGTTGCCAGAAGGCAAGAGCATTAGGAGAAATTGTAGTATGGATGAATTACAGCAGGAACAGTTTACAAAAGCATTGCTTGGACTTGTAGATTTAGCAAAGACAAAGAAAAATGTCTTACAGTACGGTGAGATTAATGATGCCTTTAAAGGACTGGAACTTACCGAAGATAAGATGGATCTGGTACTGGAGTATCTGGAAAAGCAGAAGATTGATATTGTAAATGCCGAAGTTGGCGTGGACAATGCAGAAGATCTGATCCTCGACAATGATGATATCATTCTGGATGACGAGGACGAGGGTGAGATCATCGATGATGTGGACGTGCTGGAAGGTGTCAGCACAGAAGATCCGGTGCGTATGTATCTGAAAGAGATCGGAAACGTGCCGCTGCTGACCACCGAGCAGGAGGTAGAGCTTGCAAAGCGTGTGGAAGCAGGAGATGAAGAAGCAAAGAAACAGCTGACGGAAGCCAATCTTCGTCTGGTAGTCAGCATTGCTAAAAAATATGTCGGTCGTGGAATGCCGTTTCTGGATCTGATCCAGGAAGGAAATATGGGACTGATGAAAGCCGTTGACAAGTTTGACTATACCAAAGGTTATAAGTTCAGTACCTATGCGACATGGTGGATCCGTCAGGCGATCACCAGAGGTATCGCAGATACCGGAAGAACGATCCGTGTGCCGGTACATATGGTAGAGACCATCAACAAGACACTTCGTATGACCAGAACGCTGCTTCAGGAGCTTGGCCGTGAACCGACCCCGGAAGAAGTTGCAGAGAGACTGAATGTCTCCGTGTCACGTGTAAGAGAAGTTCTCAAGATCTCCAGAGATCCGGTATCACTGGATACTCGATCGGAGAAGAGGATGACAGTCATCTGGGAGACTTTATCGAGGATGATTCCGCACTTTCACCGGCAGATTCCGCAGCATTTTCCATGCTCAGAGCAGAGCTTGCAACAGCACTGGAGTCTCTGACAGACAGAGAGCGTCAGGTTGTTAAACTGAGATTTGGTCTGGAAGACGGAAGAGCAAGAACACTCGAAGAAGTCGGAAAAGAGTTCAACGTAACACGTGAGCGTATCCGTCAGATCGAAGCCAAGGCTTTGCGGAAACTGCGTCACCCGTCCAGAAGTAAGCGATTAAAAGATTTTCTGATCTGAGAGCTGAAGTCCGGCAAACCGCAGACAGGAAATAAAAGAGGGCACAGGATTTTACTCCTGTGCCTTTTTCAGTTAACCATCAATACGTTTTTTGAAAGCAGGCAGCTGCTCACGGCGAAGCGGCAGGGCAGTACTGGTCGGATTTAACAAAAAACCTTTTGCATCTTTCACCAGGAACTTCTCCAGATCATCAAATTTCACGACAACCGGACGAAGTCTTTTCTTCGGATCAAACCTCTGAAGCTCGTATCCGTCTGTGAAGATAGCCTGATACATCTCGCCGTTCTGATTGTTGACATACGGAACACGGATGTTATTTTTTTTCTTTGGCTGTTCTTCTTCTGTTTCTGATTCTTTGGCTTCTTCGATGTTTCCGTCTTCCGTGTTACCGTCAGGATTTTCTGCTTTACTGTCAGCATCTTTTTCGCTTTCGTCTACAATAATACCGCTTAAGAAACGGCCGCGTACCAGATTGGCAACCAGTTCTTCGTCCATTGCCCGCAGATCAGCTTTTTCTTTTTCTTCCTCGCTGACCGGACGACGCATCTCCTGCAGGAAATACAGGGAAGTGAGCATCAGCTCCGGATTGATGACAGGACGCTGTTTTTCCGGAAGTTCGTCCGGATTATGTCTTCTGTGAACGATCGCTTCAAGAGCGAGAGAGGTTTCCGTATCATTGTCATGCAGTACCACGCCGTTGACACCGAGAGCGTAGAGTGTACCATAGAAATGAAGGAACTGCTCTGCTGCTACTCTTACGGATACCACCGGGATTTTTTCCTGCTCATTTTTTGCAACAACATAAGCATGTGCTGCCTCAGCGTCTGAGAAGATATGTATCTGGTCATCGAAAGATTCTTCGTTACAGGTTACATAAGGATGCTTGGTGGACTGGGAGAAAATAACGAACATCTCTGGAAGTCCCTGAAGTTTTTTGATGATAAAGCTGTTATCTATTGCCATTTGTGTACACCTCATATTCTTTCTGTTATAGTGATTTTGGGATGTGAAAGATGCCGGTATTTATGCAACTTTCACAATTATTGAGACCCTACTGACAGTCATTGTACCATATTTCCCAATAAAAGAAAATATAAAAATTTATGATATTTCGTTGAAAAACATAAAGAAATCCGCCATTGACTTTCGAAAAAGAAAAGAATATGATGAAAGCTAATGAAATAAGGAAGGAATTGTAAAAATGAAAAAAGGAAATCTGAGAAGTTCCGCATTGCTTTTACTGACGGCATGCATCTGGGGCGTGGCGTTTGTTGCCCAGAGCGTGGGGATGGAGTATGTCGGACCGTTTACCTTCAACTTTGTGAGAAGTATTCTGGGAGGACTGGTGCTGATCCCGTGTATTTTTTTCCTGAAGCGGGAAAAAAAGGCAAAGGCAGAAAAAGTCAGCGAAGAGGAAAAAAAAGCACAGCGAAAAACACTGCTGGCCGGCGGGATCTGCTGTGGTGTCGCCCTGTGCCTGGCAAGCAATTTCCAGCAGATCGGCATCCAATATACAACCGTCGGAAAAGCCGGTTTCATTACAGCGTGTTATATTGTGATCGTTCCGGTGATCGGACTTTTTATGAAGAAGAAATGCAGTCCGATGATCTGGCTGTCGGTGCTTCTGGCAGTTGTGGGTTTGTATCTGCTCTGCATAAACGAACAGTTTTCAATCGGATACGGAGATATTCTGGTATTTGTCTGTGCGATTCTGTTTTCAGTACATATCCTGATCGTGGATTATTTTTCGCCGAAGGTGGACGGTGTGAAGATGTCCTGCATCCAGTTTCTGGTGTGCGGTCTGTTATCCGGCATTGCGATGCTCTTTGCGGAACAGCCGCAGTTATCCGCAGTGCTTCTGGCGTGGAAACCGATCGCTTATGCCGGTATCATGTCCTGCGGTGTCGGTTATACCCTTCAGATCGTCGGTCAGAAAGGGATGGATCCGACCATTGCATCGCTGATCCTCAGCCTAGAGTCCTGTATTTCTGTGCTGGCTGGCTGGCTGCTGCTTGGCCAGACCTTAAGTATGCGGGAAGGACTTGGCTGTGTTGCCATGTTTGCGGCGATCATTCTGGCTCA
>ENA-OPEC01001844-OPEC01001844.1-human-gut-metagenome-genome-assembly--contig:-NODE-1844-length-13053-cov-2.904601_pt1 | contig 13053 bp, 12 predicted proteins | sample MGYA00241622_ERZ501507 | MGnify/ENA primary metagenome ERZ501507 (study PRJEB25962, sample SAMEA2042582) | human gut metagenome | biome: human gut; feature: human-associated habitat; material: faeces... | reverse complement strand
GCGCGAAGACGGAATTTGCGTTCAGAAGCGAGGGATTCAAGGGGACGGATTGGTTAAGCGGTGCGTTCTTCTGGCTGGCATCTCGCCGGAGCGCGGAACACACCTGCTGATGGATGCAGAGCCCGGCGAAGGGCCGGAACAGTGGGGAACGCTGGGGATCAAACTCCCGCATGGCACTGATCAGGCCGAACATCCCCTCCTGCATCAGGTCCTCGCTGTCACCGCCGATGAGAAAATACGGGCGGGCGCAGGAACGGACCAGCCAATGATACCGGGTGGCTAAAACGTCCTCCGCCTGACGCTGCCCTGCACGACTCAAGGAACAAAGTTCCTCGTCGGACAGGTTTTCTAATTGGTCATAGCGAAGTCCAGTATCCAAAACCATGGACATTATACCTTTTCACTAAATAATTTGTCAAGCCTTCTTGGGAAATTTGTGTATCCTGTGATGAAAATCACAGTTTTTTTATGAAATCAGCCAAAACGGAGGCCACCTGATGGGCAATTTCCGTGGTTTTCGCCTCCACCATCACCCGGATCAGCGGTTCGGTGCCGCTTGCCCGAATCAAAATCCTGCCGGTATCGCCCAGCCGGTGCTCGCACTCCTCGATGAGCGCCTCCATTTCGGGGCTTTCGTGCAGCGCCTCCTTCATATCCCGGTCGGCCGCCACATTCAGCAGCACCTGCGGGGTAATGGGCATCCGGCCCGCCAGCACGCTCAGCGGCTCGCCGGTCTTTTTCATCACCCGCATCAGCTGGATGGCTGAAAGCTCTCCATCACCGGTGGGCATATACTCCCGGAAGATGATATGCCCCGATTGCTCCCCGCCGATGTTATAGCCGTTTTTGCGCATATTTTCCAGCACATAGCGGTCGCCCACCTTGGTGGTCTCGGCGTGGATGCCATTCTCCCTGGCAAAGCGGAAAAAGCCGAAGCTGCTCATCACCGTCACCACGGCGGCATCGCCGGGCAGGCGGCCCTCCGCCTTCATCTGCCGGGCAAAAATAGCGATCATCTGGTCGCCGTTTACCACATGGCCCTTTTCATCCACCGCCAGGCACCGGTCGGCGTCCCCATCAAAGGCCACCGCCAGGTCATATTTTCCCTCGGCCATCAGGCTGGCCAGGTGCTCCACATGGGTGCTGCCGCACTCCCGGTTGATGTTGGTCCCATCGGGGGCATCGCACAGGATGGTCGCCTCCGCCCCCAGCAGGGAAAACAACTCCTCCGCCGTTCTTACCGCCGCGCCGTTGGAGCAATCCACCAGCACCTTCATGCCGGTCAGCTTTTCCGGCACGGTGGAGGCCAGATACCCGGCATACTGCACCGCCGCCTCACGGTCCTCGCGGCAGGTGCCTATCTCCTCCGGCTCCACCGGGATCATGGGGATATCCCGGTCCAGCAGCATCCGCTCTATCTCGTCCTCCTCGTCATCGGTCAGCTTGTAGCCCTCCGGGCCAAAGATCTTGATGCCGTTGAACTCGTAGGGGTTGTGGGAGGCCGAAATGACCACACCGGCCGCGGCCTTTTTCTGCACGGTCAGGTAGGCCACCGCCGGGGTAGGAACCACCCCCAACAGCACCACATCGGCGCCGCCGGCCATCAGGCCGCCCGCCAGGGCCGCCTGCAGCATCTCTCCGGAAAGCCGGGTATCCCGGCCGATGACTACGGTGGGGCGCTTTTCGGGGTGCTCTCCCCGGATGACCTCGGCCAGGGCCATGCCTACCTCCTCCGCCCGGCGGATGGAAAGATCCCGGTTGGCAATGCCGCGGATACCGTCTGTTCCAAACAGTCTGCCCATATCAATTCGTCTCGCTTTCTCAGTTGGTTTCGGTGCCGCCATTCCAGCGGAAGTGCCCCGAAATGGGGTGGTTGCGGTGGCAGCGCAGCAGGGCGTCCTCCTCCCTTTTGGGCTGGCCGCTGTTGTGGATGAGGTACGGGATGCCGTCCCTGTTCCGTTTATCGGAGATGATGCCGATGTGGCTCCCCTCAAAGGTCACGATATCCCCAGGCTGCCACTCGGCGATCTCATAGGGGTCGATGGTCAGGCTTTCGGCATATCTCTCAAAAAACACCCGCAAATTGGGGACCCGGCGGAAATCGATGTTGGGATCGGGCGTGCCCTGCACCCGCGGCAGGCAGCACAGTCGGCTCCTGAAGCTTGTTATCGTAATTCGGCGTGAAATCGACGGTATTTTCGGCGATATCGGCATCAATGAGCGCCTTGAGGTCGTACCCGGCGTTTTGGAAGGCCCGCCACACCACATCGGTGCAGACGCCCCTGTCCTCCGGCGGGTAACCCCCGGCAAAGTAGCCGGGGTCATAGGCGGGGTGATTTTCGGCATCCTGCCGGGCCCCCAGCATCAGGTCGGTGTAATCGTCGACGCCGTCGCCGTCGGCGTCCAGCGGGCTTTGCAGCGTTTCAATGCCGAAATGCTCCGCGGTATAAGTTCTATGGGGCAAAAGATTCCAATAGTCCAGCCCCAGCAGAATAAGCACAAGGGCCAGCATGGCCAAAAGCCACGGCCAGCGGCGTTTTTTCCGTTTTTCCATTCTCATCTCCGTCATCAAATTGCTTTAATGAACCGATCCTGCGGCTTATTTGCGTCAAAGTCACAGTGTCCGCCGGCATCAGCATTGCAGCGTCATCTGAGCGTCCGCCGCCCCGTCCGGGGCCTCCAGATGGAGGTGGTTATAGGCCAGCCGGGTCACACAGCGGCCCCGGGGCGTCCGGGTCAGAAAGCCCATCTGCATCAGATACGGCTCGCACAGGTCTTCCAGCGTGACGGCTTCCTCACCGAGGGCCGCCGCCAGCGTTTCCAGACCCACCGGGCCGCCGTTGTACATCTCAATGATGGCGCGCAGCAGGCTGCGGTCCAGTTCGTCCAGACCCAGCGCGTCCACGTCCATCCGCTTCAGGCCCATCAGGGCCACATCCCGGTCAATGACGCCGTCGCCCAGCACCGTGGCAAAGTCGCGGATGCGCTTTAAAAAGCGGTTCGCCACGCGGGGCGTGCCCCGGCTGCACTTTGCCAGCTCGTAAGCGCCTTCCGGGGTGATGGGCTGATCCAGAATGCCCGCCGACCGCATGATGATGCGGGAAAGCTCGTCCGGGCTGTACAGTTCCAGCTTGAGCAGCACGCCAAAGCGGTCGCGCAAAGGCGCAGCAATAGCGCCAAGGCGGGTAGTTGCGCCAATAAGCGTAAACTTCGGCAAATCAAGGCGTACACTGCGCGCGCTCGGCCCTTTGCCGATAATAATATCCAGCGCAAAATCCTCCATGGCAGAATACAAAATTTCTTCTACCGTTTTGGAAAGGCGGTGAATTTCGTCGATAAAAAGCACGTCGTTTTCGCCAAGGTTCGTCAGTATCGCCGCCAGGTCGCCCTGCCGTTCAATTGCCGGGCCGCTTGTTATGCGGATATTTACGTTAAGCTCGTTGGCAATAATGTTGGCAAGCGTGGTTTTGCCAAGGCCCGGAGGCCCGAACAAAAGCACATGGTCAAGCGCTTCGCCGCGCTCTGCCGCCGCCTTTATAAAAACCTGCATATTCTGTTTTACCTGGTTTTGCCCGATATATTCGGCAAGACGGCGCGGACGCAGGCTGTACTGCCAGCCGTCGGCATCCTGTTCCCTGCCGGTAATAATTCTTTCCTGCTCGTTCATTATTTCCTCCCGGCAAATACCTTAAGCACATGTTTAATAATTTCTTCGCACGGCATTTTTTCGTAGCCTTCAACTGTTTTCAGTGCCGGTACAATCTCGCTGTTACTATAACCAAGCGCCTGCAAAGCCTCAATGGCTTCGCCCACTGCCGTTTCCGGCACATCGCCGCCCTGCGGGTAAAATACCGTATCAATAATTTCATCTCCGCCGGAAATTTTATCCTTCAGCTCCAACAGCAACCTTTCCGCCGTTTTTTTGCCAATGCCCGGCAGCTTGGTCAGCGCTTTCATGTCACGGTTCTGCACCGCCATATAAAAATCATACGGCTTTACAGCCGATAAAATGCCCAGCGCCACTTTAGGCCCAACGCCGCTGACAGCTATTAACAGCACGAATAAATCGTAATACTGCTTTTGCAGAAAGCCGAACAGCCAAATGGCGTCCTCGCGCACGGAAGTATAAGTATGCACGCGCACCTCGCTGCCAAGGGAAAGCGCCGCCAGATTGGCCGAAGGCATAAACACGCGGTAGCCTACCCCGCCCGGCGTTTCTATTAAACAATATTCATTTGCCAGTTCTGCAACTTTGCCTTTTATTGAACCAATCATTTACTTTAACTCCGTCCATCTTCTTGTTGCCGCCGTATGCAGCCCGCAAACGGCAATCGCCAGCGCGTCTGCAACGTCATCGGGTTTTGGTTTTTCGCGCAGGTTTAATAAATGCTGCACCATAAACTGCACCTGTTCCTTATTGGCGCTGCCAAAGCCTACAACGGCCTGTTTAACCTGTATCGGCGTAAACTCCATAACAGGCAGCCCGCGGTTGGCAGCAGTTAAAAGCACCACGCCGCGCGCCTGCCCTACGCTGATAGCCGTTGTTACGTTGCGGTTAAAAAAGAGCTGCTCCACGCTCATAATATCCGGGTGATAGGTGTCTATCAGCTCCGTAAGCCCGTCGTAAATCTTTTTTAGCCGCATCTCAGGCAGCATATTTTTATCCGTAAACACTGCGCCGTAATGCACCGGCCGCAGCCTGTTGCCAATCATTTCAACCAGCCCGAAGCCGCAGATTGCCGTACCCGGGTCAATTCCGATTGCCAGCATAACAAAACTCCCGTCTTATATAAAGCAGGCAGGCCTTTTAAGCCTGCCCCCTAAAAAATCAATTATTCTTCATCATCATCCGGCAGGTCTGCATTGGTGTATACATCCTGCACGTCATCAAGGTCATCCAGCAAATCAAGCATTTTCTGCACTTTGGCAACGCCTTCTTCGTCAAGCTCTGCCATAGTATCCGGAATCATGGTGATTTCTGCCATGGCAACTTCAACGTTGTTGTCGGCAAGCGCTTTTTCAACAGCGTCAAAATCTTCCGGCTGGGTAATGATTTCAAAGCCGCCTTCTTCGCTCTTAACGTCCTCGGCGCCAGCGTCAAGGGCAATCATCATCAAATCATCTTCGGTCAGGCTTTCGTTTTCCTCGCCGTCGATAGTAAATACGCCCTTGCGTTTAAACATCCAGTTTACGCAGCCGGTTTCGCCCATGTTGCCGCCGGATTTACTGAATACGTGGCGCACATCGGCAGCGGTACGGTTGCGGTTGTTGGTAAGGGTGGATACCATAACGGCAACGCCTGCCGGGCCGTAGCCTTCGTAGGTAATTTCTTCGTAGTTGCCGCCTTCGGCAGCGCCCTGTCCTTTTTTAATGGCACGCTGAATGTTGTCTTTCGGTATATTGTTGGCCTTAGCTTTGCTGAGTGCCAGTTTTAATCTCATATTGCCGGTAGGGTCAGGGCCTCCCATCTGCACAGCAATGGTAATTTCTCTGCCGATTTTGGTGGTAATTTTACCGCGCGCAGCATCGGCTTTGCCTTTTTTGTGTTTGATATTAGCCCATTTAGAATGTCCGGACATAACTGATTCCTCCTAAAAACTTAACTGGTAATTTACCATAATACATTTAATTATTATACTACAACGTGCCGGGCATTTCAATAAGTTATGCGGCGCGTATTGCCGCGGCATTTTTAATATTTTCTTTAGCCGCGCGCCTTGTACTGTATGCGCAGGCTATTGTATAATAATAACGGTGATGAAATGAAAATATTTTTGTGGCTGCTTGCCGCTGCGTTTTTAGCGGCCGGCATTTACCAAAAAGAATATATGGAAGTGCTGAACAAAGCAATTTTAATCTGCCTGGAGTGCATCGGCATTGGTTAGGCGCGGCGTTGTTCAGCTTTTATCGGCGCTTTTGCATAACGCCAACCTGCCGGGCTTTATCACCGGGCGTATCTGGCAGGCGCAGCCCAAAAGCGTATGCGTGCCGGTATTAAACTGCTATTCGTGCCCCGGCGCGCTTGGTGCCTGCCCCATAGGCTCGCTGCAAAGCACCCTTGCGGGCACGGCGTTAAAGTTTCCGTTTTATGTTGTGGGGCTTCTGCTTTTATTTGCGCTGTGCTTAGGGCGCGTCATCTGCGGCTGGCTGTGCCCCTTCGGATTGGTGCAGGATTTGTTATACAAAATCCCCTCGCCCAAGCTGCGCAAAAACACCTTTACGCAAAAGCTGAGCCTGCTGAAATATGCCGCTGCCGTTATCTTTGTGCTTCTCTTGCCGGTATACTTCTGGTGGCAGGACGGCGTGGGCGCACCGGCGTTCTGCAAATACATCTGCCCCGCAGGCACACTGGAAGCAGGGCTTCCGCTGTTGGCACTTAACGCAAACCTGCGTGACGGCATTGGGCTTTTGTTTGGCTGGAAGTTTTTATTAATGCTTGTAATTTTGGGCGCGTGCATATTTATTTACCGCCCGTTCTGCCGCTTTTTATGCCCGCTCGGCGCATGGTACGGCCTGTTTAACAAACTTTCTGCCTTTGGCATTACGGTAGATAAAGCAAAATGCACCGGCTGCAATGCCTGCGTGCGTTTCTGCAAAATGGACTGCCAAAAAGTAAATGACCGCGAGTGCATCAACTGCGGCGAATGTAAAAAAATCTGCCCGGAAGGGGCTATAAATTTTAAAACTAAATTTTAGGAGTGGTTAAATGTTTACTTTAAAAAAATTCTTGCTCATTACCGCTGCCGCAGCCGTTGTAGGCATTGGCGCAGCACTTGTGTGGACGCATTATCAGGCAGGCAACATAAACGAAGCCGCCGCACAATCAGTTAACACCGAAGCGCCGGATATTACTGTAACAGCCATGGACGGCACAGAAGTTAAACTTTCTTCTTTGCGCGGCAAAACAGTGTTTGTAAACTTCTGGGCAACCTGGTGCGGCCCCTGCATGCAGGAAATGCCAGAAATGAACAAAATTTACCCGGATTACAAAGATAAAATTGAGTTTTTTGCCGTAAGCATTGATGATTCGCGCAGCGATTACGAAAAATATGCAGGCGAAAGCGGCTTTGCCTACCCAATGTACTGGGGCGACAAAAACGCCATTGTTAAAGCCTACGGCTTGCAGGGCATACCTGCCTCCTACATTGTTGACAAGTACGGCACCATTACCAAATCCCATATCGGCGGCATGAAAGAAAAAGAACTGCGCGCCTTTTTGGACAGCGGGCTGTAAAAAATTGGTTACTGCGCAAAATCAAATCACTTAACGCTTTATTTGACTTTTGCGCTATGTTTGTTATAATAACAATAGAAACACAAAAGGCTGCCGATAGACGGTTAGCCCAAAATATTGCTTATAGTTTAAAGTAAACCGTCACAATTGAAGGGCTGTGGCGGTTTACTTGTTTTTGCGGGCAATATCTTTCCCAAGGGTATAGCCCAGGGAAAATACAGCTATTGTATAACCAGTAAAGGTTATTAACAATACTAAAATATCCACGCTATCCCCTCATTCATAGTATTTCCGGCTCAAGCCGGATTTCTATATCATCGAAGGGTCACAGTCCCTCCGCAGAGGGCTAACCGCCTACCGTTATGGCAGCACATTTGCCTGCATATTGTAACAGAAAAATATAAAACTGTAAAGATACTAAAAGCGCGCTTCCGAATTTACGGAAACGCGCTTTGTTTGTTATTTAGAACGTCCAGCGCATGCCGGCATTCCACTGCCACGGTGTTTCAACATCGCCGCCGAAGGTTTTTACTACATCGGCATATACATAGCTGTTTTCGCTTGTTTTGTAGTTAAAGCCAATTCCTGCTTCGCACCAGGTGTCGCCAATATCCTGATGATAACTGTTTGTTAAACCTTTATAGCTTAAATAAGTATCGGCGCTGCCTGCAAAATCGTGCAGCAGGCTTGCTTTGGCGTAAATGCTGCCGCTGTCGCTTATGCGTTTGCCTACTTCAAAGCCTACGCGCCCTACTGCGCTTTCAAGGCTGTCCTGATTAACTTTGATACCGTTGTTGGTGGTATAATCTTCGCCGCCGATACGCATTAAGGTAAGCTGTGCCTGCGGCGTTACATACCAGCCGCCGTCAAGGTCTACTTTCATGCCGTATTCGCCGCTTAAGCTGGTTCCCCACGCGTCATAATCGCCGCTGGTGTGCCCTGCTTCGGTGTAAATGTCAAAATCGTTGCTTAACCTGCCCTGTTTAAGTACGATATCGGCATAATGACCTTTATCGCCCAGCCAGGTGCCGTACAGGCTTAAAGATGTGCTGCGGTTTTCACCGTCGCCATGGGTATAGGTTGTCTGCCCGTCGTTATGGCTTACTGCCGCGCCATAATGCCAGTTACCTGCCGCCCAGTCATAACCCATCTGGAAGAAGTTGTACTGGTTTTTGTATTCGCCGTCATATTCAAATTCGCCGCGGCTCATACGCACCCAAATGCCCTGCCCGCCGTCGCTCTCGCGCAGTTCGCCAAGGCGCTGGCTTAAGGTGCTGTCCTCCTGCCGCCACGCTACAATCGCCGTTGCGGCTACATTTTTAATGTTATCAATCGTTGTTGTACTACTGTTTTGTTTTACATTAGCAACATAACCACGGTTACGGTTTGAATCAAATAACAAATCGCCGCTTACTTCCGGAGTAATAAGGCCTTCTTTAATTATAACTTTACCATTTAGGTTATTCTTATCACCATTATAATATACTTTTCCTGCTAACGTATTCAAACTTTCTTCTGCTTTATTAAAATCTAAAGTATTAATAGCAGCATTAGATACGCCAACATTAATAAAAGAATCTTCTATGGCATCACTAATTATAAACGAACTAGTATTTATATTTACTATACCATCTTCATCTGTATTATCAGCTTTAAAAATGATATTACCCACTCCGGAATACTCATTAATAGTAATTTCGTCAGTAGTGATAGGAGTCTCAACATAAATATTTCCCTGATTCATGGTAAGTTTATTAACTTCGCTATATCCGGTAGCAATCCAGCTGGCATCATTTGCCAAATTTAAAGTTCCGTCATCATCCTCAATGCTCCCAGTTAGAACAGAATCAGCTGTATTAAGGTTTAAATTAACTGCTGCATTGTTTCCTGTCCTAATATCACCATTAATAACAACCTTGTTTATTCTTCCTTGGTTAACATTAACAACAGATGAACGTTCAGCAAAAATAGCATAGCCTATATTATCATCCTCGTTAATGGTTCCATCATTGTTATATACCTGCGCAGAAATTGAACCACCCAGCATAATTACTTCTGCATTTCTTCCATTCGCATAAATACCGTAAGCAGAAGGAGTTTTATTTTCATCATTTACTGATACAGCACTAATATTAACTACATCAAGATTAACTGTAGAATCATAATTACTTACGCCATAAGTAGTTGTTAGTTCCCCGCCTTGTGCAATAGCTGTTATATTACCATTCCCTTTGGTAACAACTGCGCCAGCTTCAGCGTAAATACCTTGTGCCTGTACTTCATAACTGTTGATTCCACCAATTGCTTCCGCTTTAATATCGCCCGTACCTTTTTTTTCAACAGTTCCACCTGCAACACTAACTCCGTTTGCGTTAGTTTTATCTATTCCGCCGTTTGCAGTTGCAGTAATATCGCCGTTACCAGTTATAACTTTCGGATTATAATATCTACCAGACCAATAATCCTCACCATTTGCAACAATACCATTCGCAACAGTTTCACTAATATTTTCATTACCGGTTGCAGTTACCACAATAGCTACATTACCGGTTTCAATCTCCGTATTATCATATGCTGCAATACCATGAGCAAGTACAGAATCATATTCTTCACTTACAGAATTTGCTGTAATATTTATACTGCCGTTGCCCATAATGATTTTATTATTGTCACCAGTACCACCACTATTAAGTCCATATGCCTCAACACCATATTTAGCATTTAACACTTGTACATCAATCTCGGCATTACCAATTTTGATTACATTATTATCAGAATCTGAAAGTGCAGTTAGAAACACACCACTTCCCATTGCAAAAGCATTTAATTCCGAACCATCTACAAGCACATTAATATTTCCGCCGTTACTTCTATCTATTTCCTTGTCACCGTTACCTTGCAAATATATGCCATGTGTTGCATTAGCATTATTTTTATTCGTTATAGATATATCTAATTTATCATTGATAATTATTTTATTAGCAGTACTATTTTCGTTATAATCTAAACTTATGCCACGACTTTCATTGTTAATAACTAACTTTGCTTCTTGACCAAAGTTATAAGTATAATTACCGTTTACATCTGAACTTTTTATTTCAGTACTATAATTTTCATTGCCACTACTAATACTTTCCGTATACTCCTTTGCAAAGGCCGTATTTGCAGCCAGTACGCCGCCTGCCAAAACGCACAACAAAATTTTAGAGCGTAAATTCTTTTTCATAAAAATACCTCCCCCGTTGTTACGTGGAGGAGGAAATTACTCGTCAGGTTCTCTTTTTCATTTCTGCGCGAAGCGCAGTTCCCCCCCAGCGAGATTTTACACTTTTATTATACCATACGCAAGCGGTTTTTAAAAATTTTTGTTTGAAAATTTATGCAATATTGTTTGCATTTTTATATTAAAACAGCTTTGTTGTTAAATTTATTTAACACTGCTGCCATACCATGTACAGTATTGACAAGCCTGTTGTTTACAGCTACACTAACGGTAGCGGCTGTTTTTGGGCAGCAATTTTTATTTTACAGGAGCTAAATAATGCCTGCTTTAACCAGTACTAAAAATAAAACCAAGGATTTAACGCATGGGCCTATCGGCAGGCAGCTGTTTTGGTTTTCGCTGCCGCTTTTTGCGGGCAGTTTAATTCAGCAGCTTTACAGCACGGTCGATTTAATTTTCGTCGGGCGTGTTTTGGGCAAGGATGCGGCCGCCGCAGTAGGCGCCAGCACTTTTATAATCATCATTATACTGGGCTTTTTTATCGGGCTTTCAGTTGGCATAGGCGTTATAGCCGCACGCGAATTTGCCCGCGGCGAGTTTGAAAATCTCAGCCGCGTTGTTCACTGCACGGCGGGGCTTACCATAATATTTTCTATTGTGTTTACCATACTGGGCATAATATTTGCTCCAACTATTTTGGAGCTGATGAACACTCCGCCCGAAATTATGCACTGGGGCACGGTTTACATACGCCTGTTTATGCTGAGCCTGTTTTCCATTGTAAGTTATAACGTTGGCAGCGGCATTTTAAGGGCTTTGGGCAATTCGCTTTCGCCGATGATTTATCAGCTTATAGGCGGCATAGCCAATGTTATAGGCAATTTTTTGTTTGTATATTACTGGAACTTTGGTATTTCAGGTTCTGCCATGGCAACGGTTGTTTCGCAGACGCTGGCGGCAGGGCTTGTAATTTACCATTTATATAATATGGACGCGCGCTACTGCCTGCGTTTTAAAAAGATTACCCTTGATATGCCGCTGGCGCGGGAGATTTTCCGCATTGGCATACCGGCAGCCATTCAAACCATTGTAATTACGCTTTCGAACATTGTTGTGCAAACCAATATTAACGGGCTGGGCGTAAACAGTATTGCGGCTTACGCAGCTTATTTTAAGGTAGAAAACGTTATTTACCTGCCCATTATGGCACTTGGGCAGGCCTGCTCCACCTTTATCAGCCAGAACGTTGGCGTTGGCAAAATTATGCGCAGCAAGCGCGGAACTGCCATTTCCATTTATTTCGGCCTTGCGGTTACTGCAGTAAGCATCAGCCTTGTATTGTTTTTTGCAGATTTTGCTTTCGGCCTGTTTACTGATGACGCCGATGTTATCGCTATCGGCAGCAGCATTGCTTTTGTTATTATGCCGTTTTACTTTTTATATGTTTTCCTCGAGGTGCTCGCTTCGTCAATCCGCGGCAGCGGCAGCACTTTGCCAACGATGTTCATTATTCTGGTAAATATGTGCGTTATCCGCATAGGCGTATTAAAATTAATTATGTATTTTAACCCCACTGCGGACGGCGTGGCCTGGGTATACCCCATTACGTGGGTGTTTACCGTTGCCTGCCTGTACTGGTATTACAGAAGCGAACGCTGGAACCCGGTTAAGGTTCTTGCCAAGCCTGCCGTTTAGTTTATTAAAAAATTTAACCCCGCATACATACAGCAGCAATTTATTTGCCGTATGTGTACGGGGTTTATTTTTTACCGGTTTTTTAAGCTTTTATAAATATAGTGGCAGGCGCCAAAAAGCAGCACCGCATAAACAAGCAGTATTGCCGCCGAAGTTATGCTGAAAGGCGCGCCGCTGTTAATGGCACGCAAAAGGCTGCTGGCGTGCGTTAAGGGCAAAAGCTCTATAACAAACGCTGCGGCATGCGGCAGCCTGTCGGTTTTAAAAAAGGTGCCGCATAAAAAAGACATTGGCAAAAGCAGGTATGTGTTAAAGCGCGCCATGTCTTCAAAATTGCGTACTATAAGGGCTGCGCAAAAACCTGCTTCGGCAAAAATTACACAGTTTAACGCCAAAACAGCTATAAACAAAGGCGTAAGGGCAAGTTTTGCGCCAAAAAGCCATGCCAGCACTACAATAATTGACGACGAAATAAGCCCGCGCAGCACTGCCGCCAAAATTTTGCCAATTATAAACCCGGAGGCGGAAATAGGCGCCAGCAGGTATTCTTCAAGCGATTTATGGTATACCCTTTCCGTGCACAGCGGCGTAAGGCTGTTAAAGGCAATGTTCATGGAATTTAACGCCAAAATGCCCGGCACGATAAAATCGAGATATGAACCGCTGCCCGTGTTAACGCTGCGGGCAAGGCCCCAGCCGAAAGCCACCATATAAAGCACCGGCGCAACCATGCGGCTTAAGATAAATTTTAACAGCCTGTGGCGCAGCACAATCCAGTCGCGCCAAAATACCGTTGCTATATCCTGTATCATTTTATTGCCCTTCCCGTAAGTTCTATAAATACGTCTTCCAGATTGGTGCGGCGTATAAAGGCGGCGCTGTCAAGCTCTGCCGCCAAGGC
>ENA-OPEC01001843-OPEC01001843.1-human-gut-metagenome-genome-assembly--contig:-NODE-1843-length-13055-cov-5.106615_pt1 | contig 13055 bp, 9 predicted proteins | sample MGYA00241622_ERZ501507 | MGnify/ENA primary metagenome ERZ501507 (study PRJEB25962, sample SAMEA2042582) | human gut metagenome | biome: human gut; feature: human-associated habitat; material: faeces... | reverse complement strand
CGGGAGCATCTGCCTGAAGGCTGCCGTGGGCGTCCGATGACTCTTTCCGATGTGGTAGAGCTGGATCACGGCGCCAGACGGGACTATTACTATGTAAATGGACAAGAGCAGTTTAAGCGAATAAAGTTCTCACCAATGCTTGCGAAAAAGGCATGATGAGAGAAGCGTAGGAGAGGTTTTGATGATTGTCGTGAACGGGACGAAGGCGGCCCGGCTTTTGGCGTTTTTGGAACGATGCGCTCATCTGGACGCAGATGTGCAATCCAGCGTAGAAAGGGGCTTTTTCACGGTGACGATACCGCCCCCCGTGGAACGGTCCGGCTAGCAAAGCGGCCCAGGCAGTACAGGATAAGATCAAGGAATGGTCAAAGCAGTACCCCGATGTGGTGTGCTATTGCTTTGACAGCTACAGCACATTACTTTATGTGCTGTGACACAGTGTAACAGAGGCATGGAATGGGCGTTGGCCTGCTCCATGCCTTTTGCTTAACAACAGAAAGGAGATCACTATGGGATATTTTTCGGAAATGTCGCTGAATATGCAGGAGGGGCAAAAGCCCACCACGGAAGGATTTCCGGTGGAAAATCCCTTTGAGGATGAGGAAACCTTTGACGAACTGCCGGTACCGCCGTCTGACGGGGCATCGACGCCCACGCCCGTAGAACCAGTGTCTGCATCCACTGCCGATGTGGATGGCGATTTGCAGGAAGTGGCGAGCGGAACGGAAGAACAGGATGAAGCTGATTCCATAGACACGCAGGACACGGATGGGGATGATGCCGGCCAAGAGCCGGAGACGCCTGCCGAGCCCAATATGGTTGTCGATGAAGATAAGCGCCGGGCGGAACATGAGGCTGCTGAAGCCAAGCGTAAGGCAGAATGGGAAGCCAGGCAGGCCGAAAAGAAAAAAGCCGAGCAGGAGCAGCTGGACCGTCTGGCGGCAATGAGTGATGATGAGGTGGTGAACGCCTCCATGCAGCGGGTCAACGCAGATACAGAAAAACTGACCCGGCGCAACATGAAAGAGTGTGTGGCAGAATTTATCCAGACCAAGTGCCTGGAGGATATTGCTTTCGCACGCCTCACCATGCACCCGCGCAAGTCAATGATCCACTGTTTCCAGTACATCAGCCGCAAGGCGTGGGACTACATTCAGGATGAACTCAAAGCAAGCGGCATTCAGCCAGGTCCGGGCAGCCAAGGGTATGGCTGTGATGTTCCGGACGATTTGTGCTACCAGTGGGCAGAGGATTATTTCCGCGACCCAGACGCCAAAGAGGATCATAAGGAAGAAGAAAAGTTTGTACCGAACCCCTACTATGGAAAAGATTTCGCCAGAACCACCAAAAAGAAGCAGAAGGAAAAGAAAAAGGCAGAAGCCAAACCGAAGCCTGTGCAGAAGGAAAAGCCTGCCAACGATGGTCAACTATCGCTGCTGGATCTCGGCATGACAAAGGCAGGTTAAGGGGGGTGCAGCATGATTGCATATAAAGGATTTCTTCCCGGCCTGATTTGCAGAGGTTACCAGTTCAGGATGGGACTCAATGTAACGGAAAAGGCCAACTGCGCTCATAATGGCTTTCACTGTGCTGAGGACCCGCTGGATTGCTTGCGCTATTACGGAGATATAAACCACGCAGAATACTATATTGTCGATGCTGGCGGAGACATTGACGAAGATGGTGTCGATTCCAAAATTTCCTGTACAGAGTTGACAATTTTGAAACGGCTGACAAAAAAAGAACTCTTCCTCCATGGCCTTGCTTTTATGGCAGACCACCCGAAGCGGAAGTGGAACAGCAATATAAAGGTGGACAAAGCTGAAGCGTGGAATGGCTATGCAGCGGTGCGCGGCGCCGACCCTATTGCAAAAGGGACTCGGAACGGCGATGTACTTGCTTTTGCAAAAGAGGACGGCACTACCGGCGGCATCCAGCAGATCGTGGTGGCGGAGATTGACGGGAAAACGCTCCAACCAGGAATTTGGTATGGAGTGGAGCTTGAAAAAAGGATGGTGAACTAAATTGAAGAAATCTGCACTTCTGGCAATGCCGAAATTGACGGCAACGCCGGAGATGAAACAGGCAGCAATAGCGGATGAGCCGAAACAGCATGAAGGCCCCTATGGCTATCGCTATGTTGAACGGACCTACTATCCATATATGAACTGCGTCGTTCAGGATGGCATCCTCAAAGCGGCTTTTTATCTGCCGGAACATCTGCGGCTGGATGGCAACAATCCTGCTTATGAAGTGTTCCTTGACAAGAAAGCGCACCAGTTTCTGACTTACGACCATTTAGAGAAAAAATGGCGGGACGCCAAACTGGACAGGCTGAATTGGCCGGGGAGAAACTATTATGCCACCTGCTGGGCCAGTGAGAAAGATGCTGCCGTAGTACAGGACTATCTTTGTGGGGAACGCGGCGGTGATCTCGGTATCCTTGATTTTCAGAGAAATGTACGGGACGAACAGTTGGAGCAGAGGCATAAACGAATTACCGGCGCGTGGGATCAGGATCTGGCTCAGGTGCCTGAACTGCCCAAGGATTGGATGCGCTGGATTGATAAGGTGGCTGTGCGGGAAAATTTCATCTTCTATCGCTATAAACGCGGCGGAGCCCAAAACGGTTATTGTACCTTTTGTGGGAAAGAGGTCCCTATATCCGGGCATCCATATCACAATAAGAAAGGACGCTGTGCCTGCTGCCGGCATCCCATTGTATTCAAAGCCCTGGGGCGCGCCGGGTATATTCGGACAGAAAAGGACTATGCTTATCTGATTCAGCGGTGCAAGGATGGCTTTGTTCTCCGTGAATTCTGGGCAGAGAGGACTTACTGGAAAGACAGTCTGCCCTCTGGAAAGCCTTACTGGCATGAGTTTCGCCGTTCGATTTATGACCGCAGTGGAGAAATACGCTCTTACTATTGGGGCGTGTATTGCCAGCGGGAAACACGCTGGATTTCCGGTAATCCCTGCTACTATAGTTACTGTGGCAATCAGACAGGCAGGGTCTATGGCAAGAGCCTTCCCTGCATGGAACAGAAGGAGCTGTTCGGCACTGGCCTTGTGCAGTGGATACGCACCCATCCGGTGACTGATCCGGAAAAGTATTTGGCTGTTTGGAAGCGGATGCCGAAGATGGAGCAGATTTGGAAGGCAGACTTGCCGAGGCTGACAAAAGAATGCTTTGAACATTGTGATTCTGTGCGGGAACGGATACTCTATCCAAATGAGACGCGACTGATTCGAGCATTGGGATTAGACGGCCCCAAATTCCGCCGTCTGCGGCAGATAAATGGCGATACGGAAGACCTGGCATGGTTGCAGCTTGAAAAGCGGACCAATCAACGCATACCGGATGAACTGTTTCGCTGGTTTAAAAAAGAACGGATCAGCGCCAAAGATATTCTGTTCATCGCGGACCGCATGAGTCCGATTCAGATCCGAAACTATCTGCAAAAACAGAAGCCGTATTTTGACGGAAGTTGTCGGCAGGCGTTGACCACATGGCAGGACTACCTTGCTATGGCAGAGCGTCTGCATATCGACACCAGCGATGAAATTATCTATCGTGCGCGTAAATTGCGTCAGCGGCATGATGAACTGGTTATCCAGTGTGAGGCTGGAAGCCTGGAGCTTCAAGCAGAGAACATGGACAAGAAGTACCCCCATGTTCGCTCCATCTGCGAGGAATTGCAGAAAAAGTATGCCTATGCAGATGAAGATTATCTGGTCATTGCCCCTCAAAATACTTTTGATATTATCAAAGAGGGACGGATGCTTCACCATTGTGTCGGAAATGACGGCGCCGGCGAACGGTACTATGACCGCATCGAGCGCCGGGAGAGCTTCATCATGTTTCTGCGCCGAGCGGAGGAACCAGAAGATCCCTATTACACACTGGAGATCGAGCCGGACGGCACTGTGCGTCAAAAACGCACGCTGTTTGACCGCCAGCACGAGGACATCGAGCAGGCGACGGAATTTCTGCAGAAGTGGCAAAAAGTCATTGCGGCACGGCTTACAGGCCAAGATTTGAAGCTGGCCGCGCAGAGCCGCGTCCTGCGCAACGAGGAGTTTATCCAGATGAAGAAAGATCGGGTGGTCATCCATACCGGGCACCTTGCCGGCCATTTGCTGGCAGATGTGCTTTTGGCTGACTTGATGGAAAACAAAGAAATCGTGCAGCAGCAGGAGCTCCCTGCGGCTGCATGATACAGGTGCAATGGCCGGGCGTCCTTTGAGGGCGTCCGGCCAACTGTTGCAAGGAGGCTTTATGAGAAAAACATCTTTTGAGTACCACATCCACGGTTACCGCTATGCACCGGAGAGCTTCCACATCTATAAAGGACTGCCGGGGCAGGAAAAGACGGAACTCCCCCTGTCGGATGAGCAGCGTTATCAGATGGGGTATCTTTATCTAACACAGGGCATCAAGAGCGCCGTAGACTATGTGAAGCATATCGAGCGGGAGCGGGAACGCAAGTGCCGCCTGTATATGACCTACGGCTTTATGCTCAAAGAAAATCCGCGCAGTTATGTGTACTGTGCGGACCTGCGATGCAGGGAGAACGACCCGCCGGCGGTGCGCCTGCAGACCCTGCGCGCATTCCGGGAGCATCTGGCCCAGAGCGAAGGCCGTATTGAGCAGAGCGTGGAGTGCGAACTGGATGGGCGTTACCGCCCTATCCATATGCGAAAGAATTATGTGACTGCGGACTTTGACCGGCCCATTGTGGCCTGGCTGAATATCAGATAGAAGGAGAAGAAAATGAAACAGATTGGAAATTTAGCAATCGTCTGCGCCCAGCGGCCTGATGTGTTGATGCAGATTTACGGTGGGACCGTGAGCATCCATGCGGGCGAAGGGCCGGAGCGGGCCACCCTCTCCACTGCGTGGGAGGATGACGACGCCATTCAGGACATGATCAGGGAATTAAACTTTGGGCGCTATGCCGCCCATCCACGGAAGAAGGAAGAAGGTGCAGCATGATTAAAAATTTGAATCAGCTCAAACGCAGGCTGCGGCCGGGCACACGCCTGGAGGTCACCGGCCACTGCCGGCCCGGATGCATCGGCCAACTGCGGGAGGTCACATGGGTCAATACCCAGGGTGTTTACACCAAAATCCTCAATCCGCCCGATCCGCGCATCAATGCGGCAAACGATGGGCGGGGCTCCATAATGTGGTGGGGTGCAGCCAGCACCTGGTCATTTGAGGACGGTGTGTGCAGTTCATATATGAATCAAACAAAGACGGCGGAAACGCTGATTATGGCGTTCCGCGTTTTGGATGAGGAGGCGGCCTGATGGAACAGAATACTTTGAGAAAGCAGCGGGAGCTGACCGACCGGCTCAACCGCTACCGCAACGAATACTATAACTACAACAATCCCAGCGTCAGCGATGAGGTCTATGACCGGCTCTTTGACGAACTTCACAAACTGGAACAGGAGACGGGCATCCAGATGTCGAACTCTCCCACTGTCACCGTGGGCTATCCCGTGGTAGGCAAGTTAGAGAAAACCGCCCATAAAATCCCGCTTCTTTCTCTGGATAAAGTAAAAAGCAGCGTGGATTTGTGCCGGTTTATGGGCGAGCATCAGGTGATGATCATGCTCAAGTTGGACGGCCTTACCATCAAACTGACCTATGAGAACGGCGAACTGGTGGAAGCGGCCACACGGGGCGATGGTGATGAGGGTGAGATCGTCACTCACAACGCCAGAGCAATCAGTGGGATTCCAGCCCATATTCAGTACCCGGGGCGTCTGGTAGTCACCGGTGAGGCGTTTATCCGTCCCCGTGATTTCGAGCGTCTGAACACTTCGATAGTGGATGAGAATGGTGAAACCTACAAGAATGGCCGTAATCTGGCGGCTGGCTCGGTGCGCCTGCGGGATGCCGGCGAGTGCATGGAACGGTGTGTGACCTTCATGCCCTTCAATGTTCTGGAGGGTTTTGATGACCTGCCCCGCAAGTCGGAACGCCTCAAAGAAATTCGGCCGCTGGGCTTTACTCCGTGCAAGTATCTGGTGACGAAGCGGCCATTGACGCAGGCGGAGACCGAGGACGGCATCAAGCAGCTGCAGCAGTATGCAAAAGACAGCGATATTCCCATCGATGGCATCGTTGTAACCTACAATGATATTGCCTTTTCCAAAAGATGCGGGCGCACAGGACATCACTATAAGGACGGTCTGGCGTTCAAATTTGAGGACGAGCTGTTTAAGACAACACTTCGTTCCATCGAGTGGACGCCGGGACGGACTGGTGAGATTGCGCCTGTAGCCATCTTTGCTCCAGTAGAAATCGAAGGATGCGAAGTGACACGGGCCAGCCTGCACAATCTGTCCTTCATTGAGGATCTGGAGCTGATGCCGGGCAACCGCATACTGGTCAGCAAGCGGAATATGATCATTCCGCATGTGGAGGAAAACATGGACAGGGGCGGTTTCAATCTGGAAGCGGCGTTCCCGCACCAGTGCCCCTGCTGCGGTCAGCCTACCCGCGTTCATGAAACCAAAGGGCGGGATGAAAACGGCAAGGAGCGGATCATCAAGACTCTGTTCTGCGACAATGCCACCTGCGAGACACGGAAACTCAAAAAGTTTGTCCATTTTGTCAGCAAGAAGGCGATGAACATTGAGGGGCTGTCCGAGGCGACGCTGGAAAAACTGATTGGCCGTGGATGGATTCACAGCTATCTGGATCTATACCGGCTGGATCAGCACCGGGATGAAATTATCCGCATGGAGGGCTTTGGCGTAAAGTCCTGGCAGCGCCTGTGGGATGCTGTCCAGCAGAGCCGCAACACCACCTTTGAACGGTATGTGATTGCCATGGACATTCCCATGATCGGCAACACAGCCAGCGGTGTTCTCTGCCGGGAGTTCCATGGCAGTCTTGAAGAATTTCGGGACGCGGTTTATACGGGCTATGACTTCCGCCAGCTCCCGGATTTTGGAGAGACGCTGCACAACAATATCCATGAATGGTTCTGCAATGAAGAAAATTTTTGTATTTGGGAGGAATTACAGATGATGATGAACATCCAGAAGCCGGCCGCGGCCAACAATCAGGCAGTCGGCCAGGACACTCCATTTGCCGGGAAGAACATTGTGGTGACAGGCAAAGTAGAGCCCTATACCCGCGATGAGATGAACAGCCTGATCGCCTCTCTGGGCGCTGTGGCCGGCAGTTCGGTGAGCCGCAAGACCGATTATCTGGTCTGCGGTGAGAAGGCCGGCAGCAAACTGTCCAAGGCACAGGAGTTGGGCATTCGGGTGCTGACGCCGAATGAGTTTTTCAATATGGCTGGTGTGGCTTAAAAGAAAACAGGTCAAAAAATAACAAGGGAGAGGGCTGCGGGTGCGGTCCTCCCCTTCTTTATCGGCAAAGGAGATGTTTCAGCATGAAAGGCAGTTACTTTGTTCCGCAGGTGGGGCAGGTTTATCAAAACCGAAATGACAGGAGTTATCTATGCCTGTCTGTGGAAAAAAGGCCCCTATTAAACGATACCACCGCACAGATGCGGCGAACTTCTGATGGATGGACTCTGACGGCTCATGGTCTTATCCGTTATGAAGATGGAACGATTGAGTGGAATTACTCTACTGGAGGCAGATGGAGCGAATCAAAGTGAGGAGGGAGCGAAGATGAATAACGAATTTCTGCCAGCCTACAAGGTATATCAACAGGTCATTGATCTTGAACTGTACTATGCGTTTGTAGATCTTGTCGTACACACCTCTCAAGAAGAAAAAGCCTGGGAGATCTATCGAAATATTGTGGACACGCAAATCTGGCAACAAAAGGCAGAAGGACAGAATTATTTTGAAGCCTATAACCTCCGTTACCCCGGCGAGGTCCTGGAACGGTTTGAAGAGAAGCTGGGAAAAGATGTCCGCATTATTCGTGCGTTGGCGCTGGCACTGGGGAAAACCCGTGCGCTTCAGTTAGACAATATGTTTGTTGGAAATCAGCGCGGCAGTTTTCTCCAGATGATCCGGCGGACTTCCAATGGAGATGTGTACCTGCAAGGGGCTCTTTATCTGTTGGAAACAGATATGCCCCGCCGACACGCCCTGCTGGATGAACTGGCTGCCACAGAATATGCCAAGACCGAGGATGCCTTGTTTGTCCTGTCTCTGTTCGATGACCAGGAGGAAGGGTACCGCACTATGCACAGCCAGCTTCTCCGATTGCTGGGGAAAGAACGCACGCTTTCCCTGCCTGAAAACTGCGGCGTGCTGGAATGGCTGGTCCAGCATTATGCTCCGTATATCAAGTCGTATCGCGGAAAGTCAGATCTTGTTTTGCGAACACTGACGAAGTTTTTCAGAATGAACATGAAACCGGACAGCCGGGAGTTTTCAATCCTGACAGATGCCGGCTACAGCGGTGAGGAAATTATACTGACCAATTCCCTTTGTGTGTGGGCAGACAGAATCCCGGACAGGATCTCCTGGAACGGGACCACCGCAGAAAAAATCGCATCGGCGTGCTGCCAAATGCTCTTAAACCAACCGGATGGACTGTCGGAAGGGCTCTATGCCTATGTTGGATGGTTGTTTGGCCGCTATGAAAGGTTTGCTGTCCAGTACAATGGGTATCCAAATCTCTGGGAGGCGATTAAAAAAGAACTCATACCATCCGCACCACAGACAATGATCTGGATGCTGAAAACCGTCAAAAAGGAATTCCCGTATCGCTTTGACGCCTTTGACCCCCAGTACGATATTCTGGCAAAAGAAGTGCCGCAAGGCGATTACTGGGAACTGTTTACAGATCAGATGCTCTGCTCTTGTGGAAAAACGCCAATTATTCAATGGCTGGCAAGATACCGGGAATTAACGGGCGCTGATTACTGTGATGGCTTCCAGGAATGGCACCGTTCCTCCGATAGAGCTTTTGCTCTGCTGGTAGAGAGAAAAGAAATCCGGCTGTGGCAGTTTTTTGAACAGCATCAGGAAGACGGCCCCTCTGCGCAGTCGATGAAACTGCTCTTGGGATATGCCATGAATATCTCCAGCTGGCAGGGCTTCCGTTTTGTCCGGCGTCTGCTGCAGAAATACACTCCAGTGCAGCTCCAGAAGTTTTTTGGGGAGCGGTTTTTCTTTCATGAACTTTTTGTAAGGGGTAATCGGTACAGCAGCAGAGACTATGAGTTTTTTATCAAACGCTCTTTCCTGACAGAAGAGCAGCATCGGCAGCTCTTTGAATGGATCGAGGCTTCTTTTTTCCAAATGGAGCCGAAATGCTATCAAGAGTTTATCTGGTGCGCTTTACAAGATTCGGATGTGCAGCGGCTATACGACAGGCGGCTGCTTGCGTCCGTTTTGCGAAGCCTTTTATCCAGCGGGAAGTACACAGGTGGCCGTGCGGACCATCTAAAGGAAAAATTCTACAGTAAGGAAGAGCTGGAAGCCGATCAAAAAGCCGACGCTGAAAAAGCGGAACGGGAGGAACGCCTTCGCCGGGAGCAGGAGCACCAGAAGAAATGCGAACGGTTGGAGCAGACCTATGACGGTACGATGTCTTCTCTAAAAGAGTTTACAAAAAGTTTCTATTACGATAGGGATGTGAAAGAAGCCCTGGATATGGTGTACGAAAAGCTGCGGGAACAGCCTGCGGGCTGCGCGGCGGCATTTGCAGCGGACGAATTAGAACAATTTTTCAAGTTGTGCGGTGATTTGGCACGATACAATCCAGGAGACGAACAGAAAATTTTGAATATGGCAAGAACAATGATGGGAGGTCTTGCGGCATGATCTATGCGGAAAAGCATTTATCTTTGTTGTCCCGAATGGGGCGCGATGGGCTGCAGCTGCGTTTCACTGGAGAATTTCCAGAAGAAATACTGGATCAGACCTGTAAAAAAATCGAAGATATGGGTCTGCAAGAGCAGATTCGCAAGGAAGAAGCCACGCAAATCCAGAGGGAATTGATTCAAGTTCCAGAATTTGCGGAATTATATCAGGCTCTGTGCGCACATGGAATAGCGGTATCTGTTATTCAGACGATGCTCCATGCGGCAAGCAGCTATCAGGAGCACTTGTCCCAATATCCGAAGGAGCAGGTGCTGGAGGCGGCGGTGCTGGATCTCAAGCCTTCCCTGAAATTTGAGTACATGAAACACTACCAGCCGCTGGTGCGGTATGAAGAAGAGGAGCAGGCCGTCGCAGACAACCTGGATACCTTCCCTGTTCTGGAGTGGCAGGAAATCTCTCCGCTGACGGAACATCAGCGTTCAATGATGCGTCTGCCGTTTCTTGGCACTTATCTATTCAACTGGCACGACCATGAGCGGAAGGCTGTAGAGCTGTTGGAGCAGAATCTGCCCCTCCAGAAAATCCTGATGATGAACTATGTGTGGGGAGTGGAGTTGTTTCTGGATGCGGACAGTCTGAAAAATCTCAAATGGCTACAAATGCCGGATGTAGAAAAATTCCGCCGGCTGATGGAAGCCTTCGAGTATGATGCGGAAGATTTATCGGAATTCTGGACGCTCTGGCTGGAAAACCGGGCCGGACAATATGATGTCGAATGGTGGCTGAGTCAGCTGTTGCCCATCAGCAAAGAGCGGCGGCAGAAAATCCTGCAAAGCAGGCTGAGTTATCTCAATGCCCTTTACGCTGGCTGCCTTCACATCAATTTTGAACAAGTAGAGTATTTTCAAGTCCAGCTCCTTATCTATGCGGTGGAGCACAAGAAAAAGCATTTTTTGAATCTGGTGAATCAGAACAGCGAACTATTTTTCTCGCTGGGGCGGTATTCGCTTTTATTTGTGAGTGGCTTCTGCGAACGCTGTAATCTCAATTCACTGACGGTTAAGAACTTAAAGGACAGTGATTCTATTGAACGGACAACCAGCTACTTTGAACTTTTGGAAGAGGGCCAGCAATATACCTTTGAGGAGCTGCGCCTGTTGTGGCACCAAGAGGAAGTATATGTAAGACTGTACGCCAAACTCTCCCCGCTCTCCGTGGACCAGAGGATGCTCACGATCCGGCAGCTGATAAAGCGGGATCTTGTCAGCCAGAATATCGGAGACGAGGCGCTGGAACAGGTAACTCAATGCTTGCTGGAAAAGCCGTTTGGAGCTTGGTATGAGAAAGATTTCGGACACATCCGGGGACTGACGCGGCAGACTGCAATGCTTATGCTGCAGCACTATCCGGAGATTCAGGCATTTATCCCGGAATTTCGGGCAGAGGCGGATGCGGTTTTCGCGGTCAGCAACGCTTCCAAGATCACAGGCTTTTCAAACTGGAGTCAGGTGTGCGGCTCAATACTGGTTACCGATCAGAATTGGGCCTATCTGAAAGAAAACATGGGCTTTTCCGAGGAGTTCGTCCGCGAGTATCAGCCGGGGATTGTGAATTTCCTGCTCCGGGGCGGCAGCTCGATGGTCCGCCCGCTGTATAACGAATTGCAGTATAGGAACGAAAGTGAAAAAAACTGCGAGGCGCTCCGGCGTATTGTACAGGCAGAGCTGATGGGCCAGTTCTATAAACTGAAATACTTTGCTGGTGATTTGAAGCAGGAAATCCATTACCCAATTCAAGAGGCGCGGGAAGATGTCTGGAAACAGAATCTCTCTTTGACCAGACTGGGCCTTATGGCGAAAGAGGTGGATGATTTTTACCACACAATCCGCATGGGCGAGCTTCCGCACTTTACCTGCTTATCCTGCTATCAGGGCAGCCAGAGGGACTGCCTTTTGGCCGCATTCGATAGCAACAAAAAAATCATTCTGGTTTACAAAGACGAGAGCGTAGTAGCACGGGCGTGTCTCCGGCTGACGAAAGGCTCTTTCCAGCAGCCATCAACGCTCAATTTTGAATTTGCTGATCTGTCCAAAGAAGATGTTCCCACAGGCAGTCACGCATACAGTGAGAAGCTGGTGCTGTTTCTGGAACACATTTATACCTCTGGATTGAAGAAAAGTGAAGAGACGGCGGCAAAAGAAATGGTAGTGGCACTGGCAACGCAGAAAGCGGAAGAACTCGACGCAGTTGCGGTGCTGTCAAATCAGTATCGCGGATGCTATCCCAGTGGGCGGTATGTCAGCGCCCCAATCTATATCTACATCTCAAAGTCCAAAAATGGGCGCCAGTATCTTGACTCTCTGGGAGGCGCTGCAGTGACTTTGGCAGAGGAACAGTATAAGCAAGAATCGTTTTTTGTAGAACGGGCCGCACTGGACCGAGCCCATGCGGCATGACAGGAGGTTTCTTTATGATGTTTGACAGTATTTTGGTAAAAGTATCCTGCAGTGAAGAACTGCTGTATCTCCACACCATATCCCGGAGGCATAAATCCCCGTACCGCTTTGCAATCCTGCGTGATACGCTGGAGCAGTTGGAGCGGGAGCCGGGGCGTCAGATTATCGTGGCTGACTGCGGCTGCTATGCCGCCCTTCGGCTCACACGGGCACTGGACGGCGAGATGCTGGTGATCCGCTTTTCCTGGCTGCAAAGCGCCGGTGCGGACAGCCTGCGCGGCTATGAGGAGTGGGTGCGGCTGCCCTACCGCCGCTTCCACGAGTGTGTGGAGGCCGGGACGGATATGGCCGGATGGAACTGGAGCCAGCTCTCCGTGCCGGAGAAGGTGACCCGCCGCTTTGAATTTCACAGCAGGCAGAATCTCCATCAAATCGCCCAGCGACCGCTCCTGCGGCACAAGCTGGGGAAAACTCTGGAACACCATTTCCAGTGGCGGGATGCGGAGAAGATCCTCATTTATGATGACGGTGCGCCGTACAGCTTCTTCTTTGAAGAGGTCACGCCCCGGGGCACGGGAATCTGCGGCGGCATCATCCTGCATGGTGCGGATAACCTGCAGAAAGCCCAGTACAGCGTCCACACCTAATTATAGCAGGGAGGTACATACCATGACGATCATTAAAATAAATGGCGGCTTCTGGGGATGGGAGCCAATAGAGACGCTGGAACGGCTTTATCCGCTGTTTGAGCAGTACACATTGGACCCGATCTATGAGTGGTACGGGAATTTTGTAAATCGGAAGCCGGAGTGGCAGCGGTCAG
>ENA-OPEC01001820-OPEC01001820.1-human-gut-metagenome-genome-assembly--contig:-NODE-1820-length-13198-cov-3.617972_pt1 | contig 13198 bp, 10 predicted proteins | sample MGYA00241622_ERZ501507 | MGnify/ENA primary metagenome ERZ501507 (study PRJEB25962, sample SAMEA2042582) | human gut metagenome | biome: human gut; feature: human-associated habitat; material: faeces... | reverse complement strand
AGCTCCGCCACGCGGGTTTGCATCTCAGATAAGTCCATAGCGCACCTCCTGTGAGATACTATTCTATGCAGAATTATACCCCATTATACCCTCGAAATCAAGGGTATAATGGGGTATAATCCTGTTAGTACATGTTGCACTCAAAATTGCAGTAAAGTCAGTCATGAAGTAGTTAATCAACGAGTGTCCTTCCCGCAAAATGTTTTACCACCGAATTTAATCCTATATTTCCCATAACAAAACGTGACCGGCTTTTCAGATATCTTTATATTGAATGGGCTGGTACTTACTATTAATTTATAAAGGTTAGAAATAGTAAACTCATTTTCTTGGCGCAGATAGCTTGCAGCATACATAATTTGGTACCATTGACTCCATGCACACTCATATGGATAAGGCCCATTTCCAGAATAATTTCCTCTTCGACGTCCAAGTACAAATATACTGATTTTTTTCTTGTCAAAATATTTAACTTTAACACCAAGTTTGCTTGCGATGTCTTCATCAGCGCTATTGCTTAACCATTTTTCAATTATTTCGAGCCACTTTTCTGCAGCGGAATAATAATTACTTCGCTTGCTTTTTAGGGTGAAAGGCGAGTAATCAGCAGGGTCTTGCCATTTGAGTTGAAAAAGTGCAATTTCTCCCGTCTTCTTATCAATCACGACTGCATCAATATCTGTTAAAGTCTTGTTCTTTTCTTTTATAATGACAGGATGTTGTACACAACTGAACCTTGGATCATCAAACACTGTGTACAATTGAGTTCTAAAGACAGCCTCACGTTGATTCACGTTTTTATCCCATGCTTCAGGAAAAAAATTTCTTATATTGTAAAGGATAAAGTCAAATGGTTCATCTAGTAATCCTTTAATCGTTCTGAGGTACTGATGTTCTGATATCTGAATAAATGGAGCGCTTCGAGCATTCCCGTTCGCATAATACCCCATGGTGTCAGGAGATAAAGAAGCTATCCGAAGAATACTCAACGCTGTTTCATCTGAAATGCTGCAGTTTTTACCGATCAGTTGGATCAGATCTTGCTTAACAAAGAAAACGTTTAGCAAATTTTCGATTACTAATTCTTGGTGTTCTTGCATAAGCAAATGCGCACAATAGATATGCTTAATTGCATATCCTGCAAAGTCTACTATAGTATGCACAATATCACCATAGTAGCTCAAGCCAAACTTACAGTCAGGCGGAAACATATCCCATGCTACAGATTGCTGTGCATCTAACAATGCATGCCTATTAAAAAACTGCTCTGTTTCTAGATCATTTGAGTATCCTAAAAAGTGCTTGTTCCAAACAAAAATCCCAGTTTTTAGCTTTTTCAGGATCTCCGGCAATTGTTCATCCAGCCTTTGATATTCCTCTTCTTGAAACTGTGCAACCATAGTCGAATACCAGTTGCAGTACTCACTTTCAATTAATTCATTCCAGTGAAATTTCTCCGAAAAACTAACGCGAATGTAATTCCAAAAGGCTCTGCAAGTGTAAAAACCAGCAGTAGAATTTTCAATCAAACTCTGCATCCACCCAATTATTCCGCATGAATATATCAGTTTTGCGTAGAGTTCGAGTTGTTCACGATTCAACGGTTTATGTACTATTCCAGACAATTTGCAAAAGTCTACATCATAGAATTGTCTAATGAATACGGGGTAGCTGTACTCAGTAATCCTATCATTAAAACTTCTCTTGTCCTTCTGTGGTAGTTGCTCGATAAAGTAGCGATCATAAATTGCAATTGCGCTCACAAAAAATAGTTGCTTTTCATATATGTTCCAAAAATTACATAGTTCCTCTAGGTTTGCTTTTGCTTGATTTATTATGCTTTGGAATACTTTTAGCGCAGTCGTATCTTTTTTCATAAGACCTTAGCCTCCAAATGCAGAAACTACCCAACACACCCAAAGAAGTACGAAGCATAATGTTGCCTTTTATCGAATATCGAATTCCTCCCTCAGAAGATTTACCAAAAATTCTGCGGTCGCTCTATCAAATTGGAATGATTGGCTAATCTTCTCTGGATTCTCACGTCCAATGCGGCCATAAGTGTCGATCTGCACATATTTTTCACCATCTGCTTCAAAAGCCGTATAAGTCGTGTAGACTTTATCGTGAATTGTATTGCGGTATTTTTCGATTTTTTTAATACTATCCAAACTAATCTGTGCCATACTTAAAACCCTCCACTCTAACTTTTAATTTCAGCAGCTAACTTTGACAGTCGGTTTTCTCGAACTTTCTTTTTTAACTCGCATTCCCAGACAGTGATTACCTTCCAGCCCAGAGCTTCTAATTCTTTGCGGTTTTGAGTGTCCCGTTCAACATTTCTAAGAATTTTGGGTCTCCAGTAATCCTGATTGGACGAGGGCCAAACAAATCGAGGACAATCATGCTTATGCCAGAAGCAACCGTTCACAAAGATTACAGTTTTATATTTGGGGAGAACTATATCAGGACATCCCGGCAGCTTCTTCACATTCTTACGATAACGGAATCCCTCTGCAAAAAGATACTTTCGTACAATTTCTTCAGGTTTCGAATTCGTACTGCGGATGTGAGACATGTTCATACTTCGGGCTTCCTTGCTATGGTTATCCGCCATTCTGTTCACCTTCCGGCAAATTGTCTTTCAAAACTTTGGCCAACTTCTTGGCAATCGACTTAGCCATAATCGGCGGAACCGCATTGCCCACCTGCTGATACTGTTTGTCCTTTGAGCCGCAGAATACAAAACTATCTGGGAAAGTTTGCAGACGCGCTGCTTCTCTAACACTGATAGCTCGATCCTGTGTCGGATGTATCCACATAGATTTGCGGACATTCACCACTGTCCCACTGGGTTCGTCGTAGTTTAATCTAAGATAAATCGTATTCTGAGTCCGCGATGCGTCCGTATATGTATTGGTTTTCATCGAATCTTCTAAAGCGTGGAAATTTTCTCCCTGTTTGAGCGCCTTAAAACGCTGCATCGCTGTATCGGTTGTTTTTGTAACCATATGGTTTTTTAGTATTTTAGAATCTCGGAGTGAGGAAGCCAATTCACCCAGGTTCTCTTTTGGTTGCAGTGCAATCCCTTCTTTGTCGTCTTCAAGCTCAACGACCGGCTTGACATCTTCCAGATCGCTGATGGCATCGCGCACGGTTCGATATTCGTCTGCATCAAAACGTCCTTTAGGAAGGGCTATTTTAGAGGAAATACGGCGTTTAATGCCTATCACAACAAAGCGCATTCGTTTCTGAGGCGCGCCGTAATCTGCAGCGCAAAGGACATCTTTATCCAAAACATAGTCATTTTCAGGTGCCTGCAATACGCTCTCCAGATAATCGTAAACAGCAAAAGAGCGAATCACGGCTGCGATTCCATCTTCGACAGAGTAGGCATCCACAACTATGTGATTTTCGTGTATCTCCTGTGCCTTGCTGAGCATGCGTTGGATTAGAATTGCTGGTTCAATCCTGCTTTTGAGCACAGACGCATCCAACTCACCAGAATAGTATTCGGAGATCGCTTGAAATGCTTCCGCAGAGACACTGGCGATATGATTATTATCATCATGCAATTTTACATAGTCAGCAGCCGCAGCACAAAGCTTCTTTTTGTGCTTCTCAAGTGCGGATTTCATTTTTTCAGGATTCTTCGCAGCTTTGTAGATAACGTTCAGCTCAAAGTAATGCTGTTCCGGCCAAAGATACTGCTGAATCTTCTGCTGGTTTTTAACAATCTCCAGTGCGCCGTCAAATATATACGCCTGATCCAGTAAGTGAAGTTGTGTGGATTTAACAGGAATCTTGTATTTTGCGACAGTTTCAATATCACTCTCTTCCATATAAAATCGGTGAACATCAGATTTCAGCATGCTGACATTTTCCATAACGAATGCTTTTGGTTTGAGTTCGAGAATAGCCCTGATATACTGTTTTACCAGCATATTATTCTGACTGATAGCATGGTTCTTTTGGCGATTCGCATTAGAAAAGCCTTGACAGGGCGGGCCGCCGATGACCACGTCTATATCCCCATATTTTTCCTTAATCTCGTCATAATTTGCAGCGCAGACATCTCCCTGTACTTCAACGCCAGGATGATTCAGGCGATATGTTTCCTGCATATAAGGACTGTTCTCAAACGCTACCTTGATATCATATTTTCTCGTCTGCATAAAGCCGAGGCTCAGGCCTCCTGCTCCTGCAAACAAGTCCACAACTTTGTACACAACACATTCCTCTTTCTCTTGTTAAAGGTTAAAACCCTCGGATAATGCTCGATCAAGGAGCGCAAGGAGTCGTTGGCTCTGGTATCCACTCGGCATTTTGTTGGGGATTTGGCATGCATATTTCAACGCCATATTTTCATCGGGCGATGCCATGCGTTTCTGCATCACAAACGCAGACAGCTTTTTCCATTGATCTGCAGAATATTGAAGTACTTTAACCTGTGCCTCCGTTTCAGAAAGCACTTTTTGGTCTTTCCTCGCTTCTTTTTCTGCTGCCCTCACTTCAGTTTTTCCAATCAATACACTAGAAAATTCTGCTGGCAGAATTAGATTAATTTCTTGAACACTGTTCCAGCATCCCTCGCGCTTGCACCACTGCGTGACATTGATTGTAGGTCTATTTGGATCAGTTATCCTATAGAAGACCTGCTCAGCTATCTGTTCCAAAGCTTTTGTAACGATTTCTGGAACGCTTTGGCGCTGCCAAATACTCTGCAAATCCAACTCCATATTTTTGAACTGCTTCCGAATTAACTGATGAAGCAGTGCCAATGAATAAGTAACGATGTTCGCTCGGTAGCCCTGTTCATACCACTCCTGCCTCGGTATCAACGCTTCGAGGTGCTTAAATAAGATAACCAGCGCCACGCTTTCTGTAAAGTATCGCTCATTAAACTGCGAATCGTTGGTCGTCCAAGCTTCATCAATCAACTCAGCAAACTTCATAAAGTTTGTCTGAGCACCCTTGCTGACGATGTGGGGCATTTCACTCCACGTGTTGCGTACTTTAGCCAAATCCGTTTTAGTGATGACTTTGCTCTTGGGATTCTGCAGCAGGAATTGTCGCTTCTTGGCCGGTGTAAGACGCATTTGTGCCTGAAGAAATTGACCCTTGGCACGCTCATAAAACCATTTTGTTTCATACTGCGCACCAGATTCTGCAGGAGCAAAAATTCTCCGGGAATGCTGCTCCATGCGTATGTGGAATGGGTGAGTAGAGAAGAAATCTGCATCTGTAACTTTGTTTTGGCTATTTGAGGACCGAGATATATTTCGTACCAACTCCGTTGAACGGTCCATGTCGCTTTCATCAATCTCAGTCAGTTTCATCTGTACGTAGATGCCTTCTAAATCAGCTTTATCCTTATGACGGGTATTGGAAAGGGATGCTGTCGTCTGGCCGCCGTTAATGATCTGGAAGTCTCTTGCACCAACAATGTGTGTTCCACCTGCTGTACGTTCAAGCTGGACATCCATTGCGGTTGCAGATACGCCATTGTTATACGCAAAAAACATTGAGGGGCATTTCAAAATAGTTTCCCTGATTTTTTTATTTACGGCGACCTTTGTAGAAAGAAATGACCGAACATTGCCCTCCAACAATTAACTGCCATACTTATCATAAATATCTGCAAGAACCTTTCCCGGAATAATGCAAAGATAGCTGTTATATTCTGCCGTCGCAGCGCTGCTGGCCTCCAGGCAAGGGATGCCTGCAGGGATATATTCTCGAAAATCAATCTCAATATTTTGACGCCCCAGATCAGAGCAGCATACACGAAACACACGGTCGATGTCCCAGATTTGACATTCAGCAGGAATGCCTCCAATATCGAGACTGTCAAGATTCTTCAGCGTATCGCTGACATCTGCATCTGTGAAAATGAGAAGTCTGTATTTTCGAATTCTCTCTTTTTCCAACCGAAGCAGATCTACCAAATCTGCACATGGAGTACTCATCTCGATCTCTCTATACAAATTCGTGTTTAGGGCCTGATCCACAAACACGGCTAAGCGTTGAAAATTCGTTGAAGATACAACCTTACCCATCGTCCGTTCTTCCACGCCGTCATAATCCGCAATGATTAAATTCATCGTATAGTCGAATTCGTCAAAAACGTACCCATCTACACGATAGATTTTTCTCTTGGATGTTGTACTTGTATAGAAAGCAGGAGTGAAGTCCGGTAAGACTTCCGCTTCAACAAGATACTGCGCCACAGAGCCAACAAAGGCTGCGCAGGAACCCTCACCAGTGGCAGCAGCCTCTGCTTTTATATTTTCGAGAAAATCCTTTCTGAATTCCTGCGCATCCATGTTAACCCTCCACCCGCCAGTCTTCAATACTGGCCAGACTAATTGAATATTGTACCTCGATAATCTGCGGAACGACATTATCTGATGTCAGCCTTGGGAAATCCGCGTCTACGCGGAAATGCATTTCCCCCGAGCATACATATTTTTGCTCCCTATACTCAGGAAGATCGATAAAGCCATAGCGCATCAGCTTGCTTTCCAAAAGGGAATAGGCGTCATCGTTTTCATGCACCCGTCTGAAAGTGTGATCTACCTGCTCTCCAAGTGACACTGCGCCGCTGTGTTCTGGTGCACACTTATCAATAAGCATCACAACCAATTCTCCAGGATCGGTATTTGCAAGCTGCTCCAAAGAAGAAATTTTCACAGAATCTGCAGATACACCCACAGATTTCACCTCATGCCAGTTGTCTGCGTACACAAAGTCTTGATCAGCACCATCCGGGCCGACCCATCCTTGAACCGCCGGCAGAATTGGATATCCGGCATCAATCACTTCGCACAGATAGATAAGCTCGCCAAGCAATCCTTTGCGGTTACTCTCATCCATCAGGCTTTTTCTTTGATGCTCAAGCAGTTTGTTCCATTGCTTAAAGCGCCGCACTGTTAAATTCAAAGCAGAAATCTCATTATCAGCTGTTTGAGAATAAGAGATCAAATCCGCGCACAGCAATTCAAAAACGCTGTCCTGTTCATTGCGCATAAGCACAAAGGAAAGAGTCCATCGTCCGTCTGTGCGGCGGCCCTTGGTTACAACAATTGATTTGGAAGACGGCAGAAGTTCCGGCTCATTTTGTGAAATAATCACCAAGGCTTTCTGGTCAATCTCCTTGTAGCCAACGTGCCATTCAAGGGCGTGTTTCACCTCAATCTGTATGTATCCTCCGTCATAGTAGTTGAAGGCATTCCACTTCTCATGAAGATATTCAGCAGTAATTTTCATTCGTCTTCTTCCTCGTCAGGATCCATCCAGTTTTTCAGTTCAACCATGTTCACCATGTAATTCGCAGTACGGATACCGGCACCAGTATCAGGGAAACCAACGCCAAGCGCAAATAAATAGGGAGGAACTTCTCTGTTGGTAGATTCGACTTTATCCAAATCTGTTTCAATGATGTGCAGCATCAGCAACGGGCTTCGCTCTCGAATCAAATAGGCACTGTCAGACATATGCTTGTTCCCATTTTGTTCTTTGAAGCGCTTCCTTGCTGTTTCGATCTGTTCTTTGGTTAATCCAACTCTTGTGCAGCCGCCGGAACCCACCTTTACTTTAGTTCCGCTGATTCGAATCATTTTGTCGTCAGCTATCACAGAACGGCGCTCAGTTGCCTTAATCGGGAGTACTTCGCTGCCGCATTTGAGACCAGGCCCATATTCCGAACCTTCACCGTCTGTAATAAGGGCAACATCCCAAGTCTCATTGTCCATTTTTTCATCGATATACTCAGCAAGTGCTCTGCCTTGGAAGGCAAGGTGCCACGGGTGCGTTTCAAAGTCAAGAAGTAGCTGTACAACCAACTCTTTGTTTACGCCGCGCCAATAATATGGCTTCACAGAGAAGTCACGGGTCCCGGCGCTGCCTAAATGATCCACAAATTCTTTGAATGCAGCTTCATTCGCTTTCAGTATTTCAGGATTGGCCTTGAGCTTGGGCGTTTCAAGCAGCTTTCCTGATACAGTTACAGGGCGGCTTACCTGTGTTGCCGAGCGCATTTTGTTGCGGGCTGTTGCAATAAGTGAGTTCGGATCCTGACGCACTTTCAGGCCAAACTCCTTCGGTGTTTGGTTGGCGAGCTTCATCTTTGCAATTTCATCTTTAAGCTCATTGGCCGCTCTGGTGATGTACCCATACCAGTCAATAGCTTCCTCTGCCATCCAAATTCTGAAAAGGTCTTCGTAGTTTGGGCGATAACCAAACCAGCGCCCCATCTGCAGCAGCGTATCATACATTTGAGATTTGCGATAGAAATAGCTGACTCCCAGCCCCTCCAGTGTCAGGCCTCTGGACAAGCTGTTGCCGCCAACTGCAATAACGCGCAGGCCATCTTCTTTGTGGTTGAAATAATCCAGACTTGTTGCCCCAGTTCTTTGGTTAACTGCGCGCACTGCAATAGGGGCGATAGCGCGGTTTAAGTAATTGGAGCAAATGTCATCCCAATTTGTCTTGCTAATCTTTTCTAATTGGTGTTTTATCCACACTTTATGCAGATAACGCAGAGATGCAATTTGCTCGCGCTTTTCATCATCCAAAGCAGCATAATTCTGCGCATCGGACTTTACTTGAACAAGCCATTCATTTACAGCTTCTGCAATTCGGTTCTGCACATCTGTAAAACGGCTAACATGAATCATCATGGAGCGGTGCTCGGTATAATCGCCGCGCAGATCACGAATTGCATTAAACAGCAGAAAGTATGCGATTGCTTCATACATGCTGGGCGGCAGCGCATCCACTTCCAATGTCTTTTTGTGTGTGAAAGGGAAAAATAGATCCATTTCTTCGCGCCGCAGCGGAATCAATACATCAGAAAACTTCTCTGTTGCGTCTCCGAAGATCTTATCAGCTCCAATGTAGTTCGTAGGCGGTGCCAGCGAGTAGATAAAATCTCTGGGAAATAGGTCATCGCCAATCATTTCATCTTCTGTTTCGGGGTTGATAAAAATATTGGCAAAGGGGGTCGCAGTAATTCCCAGATAGGAAGCCTGATTAAACTCGTGCAGCAACTGGCGAATGCAGGCATTGATAGCGGCTGGGCTGTCATCCTCACTCTTTGTATTAACAGATGCATTATCTGCCTCATCATCAATCAAGAGCATGGGCAGCATTATTTTCCCTGTGGTGTTATCACGACTATTGGAGAGCCATTTAATCAAATTGTTCAATATCCGCTTGTTTTTCTTTACGACTAAGACAATCGGATCTGAAACGCTTTGAAGGTTCAGATCATTGCTTTTCAGCACATTGATGTCAAAATCCTTAGTCACAGAGGTAAAGGCTGCGATACGCTTCTGTACGCCGTACCTGCCTACGCCAACAGGCTGGTTTTTGATTCCCTGTTCAGCCTTTGGATCCAGATAATACTCACTCTTCCGGCCAGAGAACTCTGCATCCAAGCGAGACTGAGTCTGCTGGCGCAGATTTTCCATCATTCCTGCAAGAACAATAATAATTCTGTACCCAGTATCAGCAACTTTGTTGCTGATTGCTGTGTAATTTGCGGTTTTCCCGGATTGGACATCACCCAACACCAATCCGCGTCGCTGAAAAGGTTCTTTACTTTGCGGATCTCCGAGCAGATCGACGATCTCGTCAGAAACTTTATCCAGCGTTGCGGTAACTCTCGGATTCCAATGTTTTATTTCCTCCAGATATTTTTTATATCGATTCCAGAAGAAAAAGTCCAAATCGGCTCTTCTGGAAGGAAGCCACGATTTATGAGGTGTATTTCGATCATTGATGTACACGCCGACATCCATCTGTATAACAATCGATGCACGCAGACGGACAAGAATTTCTGTAAAATCCTCATCCGTTACAGGAAATGCGCTCATGTTTGCACGCATGGTCTGTGCAAGCGCAAGAAATTCTTCCTCTGTAGGCGGAACCTCCTTGTATTGAGTGCTGACCGCTGCAGAAATGACATTTTCCAGCATTGCGATATTAGGATTTAACATTGTCTTCCTCCTTTGCTTTTAAGGCGCGAATCACATCCGGATATCCGCAGAAAGGATCAGTATGCTCTATCTTTTCAAGCATTTCACACCGCATAATGCTGCTTGGCAAAACGGACAGCATCTGCTCCAACGTTTTGAACATCTCCTGCTCTCCCATATCCGCATCATTCTCAATCTTTTCATCATTATTAAGATCAATGTAAAGTTGATTCAGCGGAATTCCTCGTTCTATGTATTTCAGTAATGTTTCGAGTTTGCCTCGAATTTCCGGAGCTTCGGCAACGATCTGATCTACCAGCATGTGGTCTCGGTTGATCTCATATACGATACCGTTTCCAGGCGTTTTTAATCGGGTCCACATATGTTCAACCGAATCCGAAGTTTCCTTTTTCCCTCTGAACGTCCATGTGCGCTTGCTCTTATCTGCAATGCGGTCAATCACAGTTTGAAGGCTATTCCTCACCTCGGCAGGTGGAATTGCATGAGATTTCTTAATATCCAGAGTCCATAAATCGTCCAAGTCATTTGGGATATCGACCATAACACGAGCCAGCTTTGAAAGATCACCCTGCCGCATCATACGGAACCACGTTCCCCAAATTAGAAGCCGCTTGTTTCGATATACATAAAAGCCCTGCCGTTTGCGAATTCCATCTTTGCCGCCAAGTTGGTTCTTTTCGTCTTCAGTCATTTTAGAAATATGAGGCAGAATATATGGCGTTACTAGAATGCGTTTTCCTCGAATCACCAGCGTTTCTGTGTCCATGGCTTGCGTGCTCTTCTTTATCAAAAACGGATCTGCCGCTTTAAGCTTTACTCCATTGAAAAGTATTTCTAGCTTTTTTATTCCGGATTCCCCGGATAAGTACCTGTGAAATACCAGTTCAAGGTGCTGCCTTACCTCGTCCATTTTTCGGCCAAGCGATTTTTCATAATCTACTTCACCCATCAGCAAACGGTCGAGATTCTGCCATACGACCAAGGTACCACTATCCTGCTCATACAAATCAGAAATATGAGGAACTGAGACAAAGTCTTCTTTATCAAGGATCAACAGTGACCAAGCACCTGTTTTAATAACGTAATCAAGATCCCAGCGCCGGCCAATTACCTGATCTCCCTGTTTGCTGATTACGGTCAAAACACGGCACTGAGACAAAGATGCAGTCTTCAAGCCTAATCCATACCGCCCCAAGTCAGACGAGTCTCGAGTCTCAGTTGGACTCTTACTTCCATACTGCATGGCAATATTCATTTGAGCATCATCCATACCGGTACCATTATCCAGAATTGAGACATATGCATCGCCTACTGGAAAGAATGACAGCTGAACTTTCCCGGCTTTTGCAGCAACACTGTTGTCAATAATATCTGCAATTGCAGCTTCTAAGCTATAGCCAATTGCTCGTGTTGATTCCATTAAAACAGGGGCAAACGGAGGCGTCTCTCTTACCTGCATATCGTCCTTCCTCTCTGCAATCACATTAACGGCGGCGAAATACTCCTATATAACAATTATCGCATGCAGTGTGTCCTAAAAACCGGACTCAGTCTTTCAAATTGGCTTCCGGCATAAATTCCATAATATCTCCTATATCCACATTCAAAGTAGAGCAAATCTTACTAAGCACGGACAGTGTAACTTCCTCATCCCGCCGCAGCCGGGTCATGGTGTTCGGCGCGATGCCTGCCGCTTTGCGCAGATCAGCTTTGCTCATCTTCTTATCGACGAGCAGCTTCCATAGCTTGTTATACGAAATAGCCATTCCTGTTCGACCTTCGGCTACAAATATTGCTTTTATTATACATCTTTCTCGATCACAAGGCAAGAGAGCTTCGCATCGTGTTGCGAAACTCTCTAATTTCAAAAAACAGCTTGCATGCAAGACTCTCACGCATAGATCGTTCGTATATTTTGGCAGCAGTTTTGCTTTACGTTTTCCGCTTACCGTCAATATCATAAGGGCTTGGGATTATCCCAAAATTGCCGCGTGTACGGACAGCGGCTGTGCTTGCTATTCTCTCAAATCCCAGTTTTCTCCGTCCCAACGCCGCTCTTTCTCTCCGCCGAAATCTGTGCTATACTGTAAGAAAATCAGCGGGAGGAGGACTTTCTTATGGCACTCAAACGGGTATTTGCCGGGTTTTATACGCGGTACGACGGAAAGCCCATCTTCGTCGTCCGTGGTCTGCACGGACGCCAGTTTTTCCAAAGAAGACAACGAGCATTACTACCTCATCCGGTACACCTCCTTCTGCGAGCAGGTCGAGGTGGATGGTGTGCTGCGGGATAAATACGTCCGCCAGACCCGGCGCGAGATCGACGAAGGCACCGTCCGCGAAGTGTATGAGGACGGCTTTCCGGAGCCCAAGAGCAAGCCCTTCACTTATGTTGATGACGAGTACGCGGAGCGCGTCATCCGTTGCAGTCGAACCTACTATGAATACGCCAAGGACATCTGCGAAAACTACCGGATGGATCTGCGGCGATACAAACTCATCCGGGAGCGGAAGCAGTACATCGGCATATCCAACCGCGAGGCATATCAGGCCATGTGTGAGGATCTCGCGTTTGCTCAGCAGTCCCTCAAAACGGTGCTCAACGACTACGCCGATCTCTTCCGGAAACGCTTTTCCGAGGGGCTGTCCATCCGCAAGGCAGCGGATGCCATGCAGCAGAATCGCGGCGTGATCGAGCGGCGGCAGGCCGCACTCTATCGGGCGTTTGCCCAGCTTTTGCAGCAGCGGGATGAGGCGGACGGCGTCTGTCGGCTGATGCAGAAAACTGAATACGATCAAAGGGATATAGAGGATTTGCTCGAATAATTGATGCAAAAACAAAGCGCTTGTCGTAGTGGCAGGCGCTTCTTTTTTGCCCTCGTTGTGACAAAACCGTGATGCCCCGCATCATTTTGTCCGTTGAATAGTAGAAAGGGCAATTTGAAGCAGAACGCAGGGCTTGTCTCTCCGTCCCCGAAACTTTTTTGACAATCTGGGACAAAACCGGCCTCTGATTCACTTAGCTAAGTAGAGGGAGGATCAGAGGCAAGAAAAGTTTTTTGAAAAAGAGTGCCAAGTTTTTTTGAGAAAAATGTCCGTTGTAAAGTAGAAAGGCAAACAGCTTCACTTCCAAGCCGCCCTTCAAACAAAGTTTTTCAAAATTGAAAGGAGAAACACTATGATCACTTACTACAACC
>ENA-OPEC01001817-OPEC01001817.1-human-gut-metagenome-genome-assembly--contig:-NODE-1817-length-13205-cov-2.153612_pt1 | contig 13205 bp, 9 predicted proteins | sample MGYA00241622_ERZ501507 | MGnify/ENA primary metagenome ERZ501507 (study PRJEB25962, sample SAMEA2042582) | human gut metagenome | biome: human gut; feature: human-associated habitat; material: faeces... | reverse complement strand
AACCTCTGTCTCCATGTCAAGAACTCCGCCCTTAGCTCTTTCTTCTTTCTGAAGTTCCTGCAGTCTTCCCCATAATTTGTCTGTTGCTTCTGTTGGTCCCTCAAGGAATGACTCATCACCTTCATATGGTGTGTAGTTCTCCTGGATGAAATCACGCACGTCTACAGAGTGTGTCCATTTTCTTCCCTTGAAGCCAGCCCACTGCTCAAAATTAGCCATTGAAAAATCCTCCTATATTCTTTCCTAAAATAGTTTTGTAATTGTTTTACGGGCATAGTATAACACCGTGTTAAATAAATGACAAGCGTAAAATCGAGAATAAATATCGGAAATCGCTTTGTATTCGATTTAGTACAAAATATACGAAAAAACGCCCATTTTACGGGGAATTGTACGAACTTTAATACAGTAAAAATGTACTGTAAAAAGAACATTTTCCCCATGTGTACGGTCTGATTTACAGACAAATAAACAGCCTCTTTTTCTTTCAAAATTCACTCTAGGTACTTTTCCTCTATGATAACGATTTCGTTTCATGTTTTCTCTATATTTTTGTCAATGGAGTTACGTTCTGTTTTTTGATATAATAGTGCATTAGAGTATCTACATTTAGTTTATGAAAGAGGAATATTATGGAAATCAGAAAGACAAAACCAGAAGAGCTTGAAGTACTTCTTAAGATGTATGAGCATGCACGGACATTCATGGCAACTCACGGAAATGCTTCTCAGTGGGGAAACACTTATCCTTCTCCACAGTTGATTCTGGATGACATCACTGAGGGGAACAGTTATGTCTGCACAGAACAGGATCAGATCATTGCTACTTTCTATTATAAAGAAGGGGCTGATCCTACTTATATGCGCATCTACGATGGGGACTGGATCAACGACTCCCGTTACGGAGTCGTCCACCGCATCACTTCCACCGGAAATGTAAAAGGTGCTGCTTCCTTCTGCCTGAACTGGGCTTTGGAACAATGCGGCAACATCCGTATTGATACACACCGGGACAATATCGTAATGCAGCATCTGTTAGATAAGAATGGATTCAAATATTGCGGAATCGTATATGTTGAGGATGGAACAGAACGAATTGCTTATCAGAAGGTGGTTTAATAATACCAAAATCCATAAAGCAAGGAGCAGAGACATTTGATTTTAATGTCTCTGCTCCTTGTTGCTATATGTCTCACAGAATCTTGCTGCGAAGGACGGTTCTTCTCCACCTGCATAGAGATGTGAGATATCTCCTACTTTCAATCCACGGAAATATGCCGTTCCCTGTTCTCTCTCTTCTGTTACTACTTCTGTCACAGAAGTCGGTGCAAGAGCCAGACTATGCCAAAGCACAAATGGTGATACATTCCATAAATGGGACAACAGCACGCAGCTGATTCCGAAATGGCAGAAAAATGTCACTGTCTCATCACTTTCTTTCTCCACACGATAATGCGCCCCTTCTCTTACATATCCATGCTCTGCGAGAAAGTGATCAAATTCTTCAATCACATGATCGTATACTTCTACAAGATCAGAATTTTTCGCCACTTCTGTTTCACGCCATGCATTTTTATCCATATAAGCTTCATGTTCTGTCCAATACCCCGGAACCATATCCCATGCAATTCTAGGCAGGAAATGCTCACCTTCTTTTTTCACATCGGGATATGCTTTTTCAAGTTCCGGATTTTTATTCAAATCAACCTGCGCCGGGAACTCTTGCAGCCAATCCAATATTTCTGCTGTTTTTCCAGTTACCTCAAGACATGGAGTCGCCGTATCCTTCGCTCTTCCAAGTGGAGACTTATAGCATTCCCCCATATTCATAGATACTGCACGTTTTGCAAGCAGTGCCGCTTCACGTCTTCCTTTTTCTGTTAATGTGTCATTTACATAATCCGGATCTCCGTGACGGATCAATAGAATTCTCATCGTGTTTCTCCTTTGTAATCAATTATTTTCTCCAGCCAATCCTCTGCCAGTTTGGGCCAGATCTGTACTTCTTTCAGTGTCCTTCGTATCTCTTCTTTTTGCTCTACTGTCCATTTCGGTGGCTGTGTTCTTCCAATTCCATTTTTCACAAGCAGTTCTTCTCCCATTTCCTTTGGAAATGAAGTTTCTCCCGCAAGGATTGCTTCTGCCAGCATACGGAGTTGCTCCTGTGTATAAGATTCTCTCCCTCTGCGTTCCAGCCAGTCCTCTGTTGCAACAGACATACCATGCACGCCTTCTGAAAATACATGATGTGCGAATGGAACTCCTTCTTCCAGACATTTCTGTGCTAAAAGATAACTATTCTGCACCGGAACTGTTCCATCTGTTGCTGTCTGCCAGATAAAGCATGGTGGCATTTCTTTTGTTACATGCTTTTCAATTGACATATATTCCAGCTCTTTTCTTGTAGGATTCTTTCCATATAATGCTACAAAAGAATCTTTATGTGTGTACTTTCCTGTAGTGATTACCGGATAAGACAGCACAGCAGCATCCGGTTTGTTTGAAAACTTCTGATATTTTTCATCCGGATCCTCGATATCCGCTCCATGCACACACAGACTCGCGCACAGATGTCCTCCGGCTGAAAATCCGCACACCACGATCCGATCTGACAAAACGTGCAGCTGCTCTGCACGAAAACGGATCATTCGCATCGCTCTGGAAATATCATTCAATGGCTGAAGCTTTAATGGTGCTTCATCCAGTGGATTCACTGTATATTCAAGGACGAACACATTATAACCGGCCTGATAAAATTCCATAGCAACCAGATGTGCTTCCGAAGGCGATACAAGTCTGTAACCGCCACCCGGAACCACCAGCATCGCCGGATGCATCAGCTCATCCTCATGAATATAGCTGACCATAATCGGGATAAACCCATGCGCCGCCGGGTAATGATATTCTTCTTTGTGCCATAATTCTATTCTTTCGCCTATCATGTGTTAATACCTCCTGTCTGATTTATAATTTGTGCTTTTCTGTTATTCTTTTAGGAGCACGGACTTTGCTCGTTGCTCGCGTAAAAAAGCCACGAAAGACAAGATCCCCCAACCTTGTCTTCCATGACTCCCATTACATACACTCAACTTGCTTTACAGTTCGAATCCTTCCAGATATGGATTCTCTGCCTCAGAAAACTTCTCTTCCTCAACCATCTGCGCGATTGCCGGGTCAAGTGGCATCTTTCCGAGAAGCGGAACGTTAAGATCTGCTGCGATCTCATCAATGTGGCTTTCTCCAAATACTTTAATCTCTTTGCCACAATCCGGACACTTCACATAGCTGTAGTTCTCAACAATTCCAAGAACCGGAATATTCATCTGCTTCGCCATTCCATATGCCTTCTTCACGATCATCTGTACAAGATCCTGCGGAGATGTAACGATCACAACGCCATCAACCGGAAGAGACTGGAATACTGTCAACGGAACATCACCTGTTCCAGGTGGCATATCAACGAAGAGATAATCAAGATCTCCCCACATAACATCTGTCCAGAACTGCTTTACAACACCTGCGATCACTGGTCCCCTCCAGATAACCGGTGCTTCCTCGTCTTCCAAAAGAAGATTGACAGACATGATCTTTGTTCCGTCTGCTGCTTCACATGGAAGAATTCCCTGCTCAGTTCCTACTGCCATCTCATGAAGTCCGTACATCTTTGGGATAGATGGACCTGTAATATCTGCATCCATGATACCAACATTATATCCTTTTGCTCTCATCATTCTTGCAAGGGATGCTGTCACGAGTGACTTACCAACGCCGCCCTTTCCACTGACAACGCCGATCACTTTTTTAATAGATGAATACATGTTCATCGGTTCATGCATATCAACTTTCTTACTTGTGCATGTTCCTGCACTGGCACAGCTGGCGCAGGATTCCTCTGAACATCCTGCTGTGTTCTGCTCTTCTGCCATAATACCATAACCTCTTTTCTACAAATAAATAGTGGTATCATTGTAGCACATTTTCTCACAGAATGATAGGCTGAACCTATGCTTTTATTTTTCTAAGTGTTATACTTATGTTAATTGTTATGTTAATTCTTAATTCATTCTAACTTGAATACAATTAGAAAGGAGTTTTCCTATATGCCAGTAATATCCGAACAACTCAAGCCAATCGATACCGTCAATGGATTCCAGATCCGCCCCGGCTTTTTCCGTGAATTCGGTGCAGTCGCTATCCCAGGTGGTGTCAACTTTACGATTCATACACACGGAGCTACCTCCTGCGAGCTTCTGCTGTTTCACCGCAAAGCCGAAGAACCTTACGCCGTGATTCCATTTCCGGAAAGTTACAGGATTGGTTTCTGCTATTCCATGATCGTCTTTGATCTGGATATCGAAGAATTTGAGTACGCCTATCGATTGGATGGTCCTTATGATGAAAAGAAAGGACTCCGTTTTGATAAAAACAAAATCCTGCTGGATCCTTATGCGCGCGCCGTCACCGGACAGAGCCAGTGGGGGCATGTAAACAACGCCCAGCATGGTTATCGTGCCCGTGTGGTACAATCCAACTTTGACTGGGGTGACCAGCGTCACCATTCTATCCCTATGGAAGACTTGATCATCTACGAGCTACACGTCCGCGGATTTACCATGGATGAAAGTTCCGGTGTTAAGCACCACGGTACATTCGAAGGCCTGCGCGAAAAGATTCCTTATTTGAAAGAACTTGGAGTCAATGCTGTTGAACTAATGCCAATCTTCGAATTTGATGAGATGCGTGATGTACGATTGATTGATGAAAATGAACTTATTGATTTCTGGGGATATAATCCGGTCAGTTTCTTTGCACCAAATACAAGCTACTGCTCTTCTATGGAATATAACCGCGAAGGACTGGAACTCAAGACACTGATCAAAGATCTCCATGACAATGGCATAGAAGTGATCCTCGATGTCGTCTTCAACCACACTGCTGAGGGAAATGAATTCGGTCCGTGCTTTTCTTTCAAAGGCTTTGACAACAACATTTACTATATGTTGACTCCGGACGGACATTATTATAATTTCAGTGGATGTGGAAATACATTAAACTGCAATCACCCGGTCGTGCGAGACATGATTTTGGAGTGTCTGCGTTACTGGGTCATCGAATACCGTGTAGACGGATTCCGTTTTGATCTTGCTTCCATTCTTGGACGAAATGATGACGGAACCCCTCTAAGCCAACCACCGCTTCTGCGAAGCCTTGCATTCGACTCGATCCTTGGAAATGTAAAACTGATCGCTGAAGCATGGGATGCCGGCGGACTTTATCAAGTCGGTTCCTTCCCTTCCTGGAAGCGTTGGGCTGAATGGAATGGGCGCTACCGTGATGATATGCGCCGCTTTTTAAAAGGAGATGACTTCCTTGCCCGGACTGCTGCAGCAAGAATCACAGGTTCTCCTGATCTGTACGATCCTGCTTACCGAGGTGGAAATGCTTCCATCAACTTTCTCACCTGTCATGATGGATTCACGCTTTATGATCTGTACAGTTATAACCAGAAGCATAATGAAGCCAACGGTTGGGGGAACACTGACGGAGCTGACGACAATAACAGCTGGAACTGTGGCGTAGAAGGCGAAACAGATGATCCTGCCATTCTGGCACTTCGTAAACGACTGATGAAAAATGCCTGTGCCATTCTGCTTTGCAGCCGCGGAACTCCAATGTTCCTCTCCGGTGATGAATTCGCAGACACACGTTATGGAAATAATAACCCTTATTGTCAGGATAACCTGATCTCTTGGCTGGACTGGAGTCTCCTCAAAAAAAATAAAGATCTGTTCGATTTCTTTCAATATATGATCCGGTTCCGCAAAGATCATCCTGTCATCCGTAAGGATCTCGAACCAAGTTATCTTGGTGTTCCGGCAATGAGCACGCATGGTCTCACTCCTGAGGAGACAAATTTCTCCGGTGACAGCCATGTTGTCTGTGTACGATTCGCAGGCTATAACGAAGCAACCCAAAAAGAAGACCTTGTTTATCTGGCTGTAAATTCCGGATGGTTTCCGGTCACACTCACTCTACCGGGACTTCCTGAACATTATGAATGGAAAGTTGCGGTCAACACCGGCGATCCTAAATGTCAGTTTTTTCACAAAAATTCAATGCCCACGGTAGAATCTAAAATATTTTTAGGCGAGCGCTCTGTTATTATTCTCATTGCTACTGTCATATGAATTAAAATTTTTTAGTTATTTCTCAATATTTTTTAGAATATTTTTGTTTGTTTTTGACAAGTCTGTTGATTGTATAATTAGTAACAAACTTGTCATTTTTTAAACTTTTCTTGATAATTTTTAGATTTATTTGTAAAATATTACCAAATGTAACTTTACTGGTTTGAAGATAGGTTTTTCAAATACATTTCCTATTTTAAAATCAGTCAGTAATGAACGTTATGGTAAAAGGAGAGGTTTAAAATGAGTAGACTTGAAATCCCAGGTCCAGACAAAGGCCAGCTCGTCGTTGAAGAGCTGTACAAAGATCTGGAACGCAGAATTGAATCCAGCCCTCCGGGATTATGTCCGGTTGACATGACTCGTGCATTCATCGAGATGTGTCAGACACAATCCTGTGGAAAATGCACCCCGTGCCGCGTTGGGCTGTGGCAGTTGAAGAACCTTCTGACAGATGTTATGAACGGTACTGCTACAATGGAGACACTTGATCTGATTGACACATTGTCTGAATCCATCCGCGAAGGATCTGACTGTCCGATCGGATATGAAGCCGGTGCCATGGTACATAAGAGCTTAAGAGACTGTCGCGAAGATTATGAAGAACATGTCCGTCAGGGACGCTGTACCTGCCACTATACACAGCCTGTACCTTGCGTTTCTCTCTGTCCTGCACATGTTGATATCCCTGGATATATCGCACTGACCGGAGAGGGCCGTTACGCTGACGCAATCCGTCTGATCCGTAAGGATAATCCGTTCCCGACAACCTGCGGTTTTATTTGTGAGCATCCTTGTGAGGCCCGCTGCCGTAGAAATATCGTAGATGATGCCATCAATATCCGTGGACTGAAACGAATGGCCGCTGATTATGCAGGCAAGGTTCCACCACCGGAATGCGCACCTTCCACCGGAAAGCGTATCGCTGTCGTAGGCGGTGGACCTGGTGGACTCAGTGCTGCTTACTACCTGCAGTTGATGGGACATCAGACAACCGTATTCGAGATGCTTCCAAAGCTCGGCGGAATGCTCCGCTACGGTATCCCGAACTACAGACTTCCGAAAGATCGTTTGGACGAAGACATTCAGGCAATCCTTGAGACAGGAGTTCAGGTAGAATTTGGAAAACGTATTGGTAAAGATATCACGATTCAGAGTCTCCGCCAGGAATATGATGCTGTTCTTATTTCCATCGGTGCAAGCACTGATAAGAAACTTGGTATCGAAGGCGAACATGCAGAAGGCGTGATATCTGCTGTGTCCTTCCTTCGTGATGTTGGGGAAGACAAGAGCCCTGATCTTACCGGACAGGAAGTTGCTGTCATCGGTGGCGGTAACGTTTCCATGGACGCCGTCCGCACAGCGAAACGTCTCGGTGCGAAAAAAGTAAGTATCGTTTACAGACGCCGTACTGCAGATATGACGGCTCTTCCGGCTGAGATCGAAGGTGCAGTTGCAGAGGGAATTGAAGTACTCACACTGAAAGCGCCATCCAGAATCGAGACTGATGAGAATGGACACGTTTCAGGTATCTACGTCACACCACAGATGATCAGCAAGATCAAAGATGGGCGTGCAAGTGTCTGTCCGACAGGTGAAGAAGATTTCCTTATCCCTTGTCAGACACTCATCGTTGCGATTGGTCAGGATATCGAATCTGAACACTTCGCTGAAGCCGGTGTTCCGGTTTCCCGCGGTAAGATCATGACAGAGCGTTATGGCGGTTTCGACAATATCCCTGGCGTATTCGCCGGTGGAGACTGTGCATCCGGACCTGCTTCTGTAATCAAAGCAATCGCCGCTTCAAAGGTTGTTGCAGCCAATATCGATGAATATCTTGGTTTCCACCATATCATCAGCTGCGATGTTGAGATTCCGGAGCCTCGCTTAAGCGACCGTGAACCTTGCGGAAGAGTTGAACTTACAGAACGTGAAGCCTGCAGCCGTGTCTGTGATTTTGAAGGCGTTGAAAACTGTATGACAGAAGCCGAAGCAAAACAGGAATCCCACAGATGCCTGCGCTGCGACCACTTCGGTTATGGTATCTTTAAAGGAGGTCGGAAAGAAAAATGGTAAATATTACAATTGATAATCAAAAAATATCCGTACCTTCCGGAACTACTATCATGGAAGCTGCGGCAAAACTTGGAACTCCGATTCCGAAATTATGTTATTTAAAAGATATCAACGAGATTGCGGCCTGCCGTGTCTGTGTTGTTGAGATTGAAGGGAAAGATCGTCTGGTCACCTCCTGTAATAACGTTGTAACCGAAGGCATGGTGATCTACACGAACAGCCCGAAGGTACGCATTGCAAGAAGACAGACTGTACAGCTTATCCTTTCCCAGCATGACTGCAAATGTGCAACCTGTGTCAGAAGCGGGAACTGTACACTTCAGCAGGTTGCAAATGATCTGAACCTGATCGATCTTCCGTTCAAAGAACGCTTTGAAGATACACCTTGGGACAAGACATTCCCACTCATCCGTGATTCACGCAAATGTATCAAATGTATGCGCTGTATCCAGATTTGTGACAAGATCCAGGGACTGAACATCTGGGATGTTACAAGTACAGGTTCAAGAACAACGATCAATGTAAACGGAAATAAAAAGATCAATGAAGTCTCCTGTTCTCTCTGCGGACAGTGTATCACTCATTGTCCTGTCGGCGCACTTCGTGAGCGTGATGATACAGAAGACGTATGGAGTGCGATTGCTGACAAGAAGAAAGTGGTGGTTGCACAGGTTGCTCCGGCAGTCCGTGCCGCGTGGGGAGAAGCTCTCGGCCTGTCCAGAGAAGAAGCAACAATCGGAAAGATCATGGACGCCTTGAAAAAGATTGGCATAGACTACGTCTTCGATACTTCTTTCTCTGCTGACCTTACAATCATGGAAGAAGGAAATGAATTTCTGCAGCGCTTCACCAAAGGAGAATTAAAGCTGCGTCCGATGTTCACTTCCTGCTGCCCTGGATGGATCCGTTTCATCAAATCACAGTACCCGCATCTGGTGCCACAGCTGTCCACAGCCAAGTCACCACAGCAGATGTTCGGTGCTGTTATGAAGACTTATTTTGCACAGTCCATCGGTGTCGCTCCGGAGGACATTTACACCGTATCTGTCATGCCTTGCGTAGCGAAAAAAGGTGAACGCAACATGGAACTTTTCTACGGCGAGTATGCCGGACATGACATTGACACAGTTCTCACTACAAGAGAGCTGACAAGAATGATCCGTGCTGCGCATATTGATCCAAAGATCCTGAAAGACCGCGAATGTGATCCGCTTATGAAAGAGTGGTCCGGTGCCGGTGTTATCTTCGGTGCTACCGGCGGTGTTATGGAAGCTGCACTTCGTTCCGCACACTATCTTGTAACCGGACGTAACCCGGATCCGGATGCATTTAAGATCGTCCGCAGTCCATCCTTTGAGACAGGTGTTGTAGAAGCTGAAGTCCAGATCGGTGATGCTACGATCCGCGCTGCTGTTGTCAGTGGTCTTGGAAATGTACGCAAACTACTTGAAGCAATTGAACATGGTGAAGTACACTACGACTTTGTGGAAGTTATGGCCTGTCCGGGAGGATGCGTCGGCGGAGGCGGTCAGCCGATCCACGACGGCGAAGAACTTGCACACACACGTGGTGCAAACCTCTATTTCCTTGACAAGAACGCCAAGATCAGATTCTCCCATGAGAACCAGGATGTTATGAAATTGTACAACGATTTCCTTGAGAAACCATTGTCACACAAATCTCATATGCTGCTTCATACAGATCATACAAAGTGGGATATGCCCAGATAATAGAACTGATTTCTCTGAAATTTAAACCCGGAGCCAGAACGGTTGCCATATACAGCAACCATTCTGGCTCTTTCTATTCAAGAATTCTGATCAAAGTGCATTTTTACCAGTTATTTTGTGATTTTATTTCATTTTTTATTATTTTTTCACAACAAACTGCTTGTTTTTCATTGTCATCCGGTCTGTATTCTGATAAAATGGACTTATATAGTTACAATTATAGAAAGAAGAATACGTTATATTATGAAGAAAAAAATCAAGATACAAAATACCATCTACTGGAGTATTGTCGTCACGCTGATTTTTACAGCCCTGTTCATATTCATATGCATTTTCAATCAGAAACAGTTTCATTCTTTTCAAGAATCATCCCAACAATATGTCCTCTGCAAAGATTCCGTTGAGCAGTTAGAAGAAGGATGTGATTATCTGGTAGAGCAGGCGAGACTTTATGCAATGACCGGAAATGAATATTATATGGATCTTTATTTCAGAGAAGCACATATGACCAAACGAAGAGAACATGCTTTAAAACAGCTTGAGGAATATTTTGATGGTACACAGACTTTTACCTCTTTAAAATCTGCATTAAAATCTTCCGGAGACTTAATGAGTATTGACTATTACTCTATGCGGCTCATTGCGGATGCCAACAGGATTTCCGAAGATTCCCTGCAGCAGGAAGTCGCAGCTGTCAAACTAACTGATGAAGACGCTTTATTAAGTTCGGAAGAAAAATTAAAAAAAGCCAGTTCTATTCTTTGCGACAATACTTATCAGGCTTTACTTGTTCAGACGAAAGCGAATCTGGCAAACTGCACACAGAGCCTTTTGGATTATACTCAGAAGAAACAGAATCGTGCACAGACTATTTTTTTCGACAGTTTCCGTAATCTTAAGATAAGCACCTTTCTCATGGTCTTTCTTATGCTTGCCTTTTGCTTTACGATCAGACATCTCATTGTAAAACCTCTGATAAGTTATAATGAGTGCATTCGTCTTGGAGAGATTTTTCCTGTACTTGGAGCAGTAGAATTACAGAATCTTGCAGTCACTTATAATCAGGTGTATCGGGAGAATCAGCAGACACAACAGTTGATCCGTCATCAGGCTGAGTATGATGCGCTTACCGACTGTTTCAACCGCAGATCCTTCAATAAGTTTCTAAGTCTTTATGAAACCGATGCCGAGAACCATCCATTCGCACTGATCCTCATTGATATCGATGTATTCAAATCAGTGAATGACACTTACGGACATGCAATTGGTGATGTTATTTTGAAAAAAGTTGCTGACTATCTAAAAGCCGCTTTTCGAAACAACGATTACGTCTGTCGGATCGGTGGAGATGAATTTGCGATTCTCATGGTTGAGATGACAACAGATTTACAGTACACGATCAAAAATAAGATTGATTCTGTTAACCAACAGCTCTCTTCACCAGAGAAAGGAATCCCAAAAGTATCACTGAGTGCCGGAGTCGCATTTTCCGACCGTGAGAACCCTGGGGAAAACATTTTTGAGGATGCCGATAAGGCTTTGTACAAAGTAAAAGAAAATGGAAGAAATGGCTGCGGATTCTACTAGGATCCACAGCCATTTTTCTCATAGTTCTTACATTTTATTCTACTGTTACACTCTTCGCAAGGTTTCTCGGCTTATCTACATCCAGCCCCTTCGCAACACTTACATAATATCCGAGCAGCTGCAGCGGAATCACTGCGAGGCTTCCCATAAAGTGCTCATCCACCTTCGGAACATAAACTGTAAAGTCTACCTTGTCTTCCATCTCATAATTGCCATAGTTTGTCACACCCATCAGATATGCGCCACGGCTCTTACATTCCATCATATTGCTGACTGTCTTCTCATACAGCTTGCTCTGTGTCAGAACTCCGATTACGAGAATATTGTCCTCGATCAGGCTGATTGTTCCATGCTTTAACTCACCTGCCGCATAAGCCTCAGAATGAATATAAGAAATCTCTTTCAATTTCAGACTTCCTTCCAGACACACTGCATAGTCCACTCCACGGCCTACAAAGAAGACATCATGTGCATTCGCATATTTAGCTGCAAACCACTGGATTCTCTCCTTATCCTGAAGAATCTTCTCAATCTTCTCCGGAATTGTCTGAAGCTCGGAAATGTAATAGCTGTACTGCTCGTCTGTGATCAGCCCTTTCACTTTCGCAAACTGAACTGCAATACAATCAAGAGCTACAAGCTGTGCGCTGTATCCCTTTGTTGTAGCAACCGAAATCTCCGGTCCTGCCAGTGTATAGAACACCTTATCTGCCTCACGGGCAATACTGCTTCCGATTACATTTACAACGGCAAGTGTAGCAAGTCCTTTATCTTTCGCCATACGCATAGCTGCCAATGTATCTGCGGTCTCTCCGGACTGGCTGATCACGATAACCAGACCATCCTTCACAAGCGGCATCTCACGGTAACGGAACTCAGATGCAAGCTCTACTCGAACCGGAATCTGTGCCAGCTCCTCGATCACATACTGAGCCTCAACTCCTACATGCCATGCAGAACCGCACGCAACAATGTAAATCTGGCTGTATTTCTTAATCTCTTCCTCTGTAATATCAATATCCGTAAAGTCGATCACTTCGTCTTTCACAACAGAATTCAGAGTATCACGGATTGCTTTCGGCTGCTCATAGATCTCTTTCATCATGAAATGCTCGAAACCGGCCTTCTCTGCTGCCTCTGCATCCCATTTGATCTCTGTTGTCTCTTTCTCGATCTCGTCACCATTAAGATCATAGAAATGAGCCTCTCCCGGAACAAGCTTTGCAAACTCAAGGTTTCCGATATAGTATACATTTCTTGTGTATTTCAGGATTGCCGGTACATCAGATGCAACATAAGTCTCGCCATCTGCAATACCGATGATCATCGGGCTGTCTTTTCTGGCAACCCAGATCTCTCCCGGATAATCCTTGAACATCAGCTCAAGTGCATAAGAACCACGTACACGAACCATAGTCTTGGCAATCGCATCGATCGGTCCTAAGTTATATTTCTTATAATAGTAGTCAACCAGTTTGATCACTACTTCTGTATCTGTATCACTGTAGAATGTATAACCATGCTTTAACAGCTTCTCTTTCAACTCTGTATAGTTTTCGATAATACCGTTATGTACTCCGACAACCTCAGACTCAACTGTACCGGAGCCACTTCTCTCACAGTTC
>ENA-OPEC01001816-OPEC01001816.1-human-gut-metagenome-genome-assembly--contig:-NODE-1816-length-13206-cov-3.463539_pt1 | contig 13206 bp, 10 predicted proteins | sample MGYA00241622_ERZ501507 | MGnify/ENA primary metagenome ERZ501507 (study PRJEB25962, sample SAMEA2042582) | human gut metagenome | biome: human gut; feature: human-associated habitat; material: faeces... | reverse complement strand
TCTCAAAACATAGTCGCCTATCGCCCTTGGAGCGGGCGCTATGCTCCTTGTTTTTGCCATCATCGCCTTGAGTTAAAGCGAAAAAATCCGCCCGGAATTGGGCGGATTAGTTATTTTATAACCGTATCAATCGCTTTTCTGACATCGGCGGCGACGGAATCTATATCGCGTGCGGCGTCGATGACGACGATATTGTCTCTGTCTTTTAGCAGTTCAAACGCGCTGTAATACCGCTCGCGGATGGCGTTTATCTGCTCCGGGTCGCGCTCGAAAATTTCGAGATACACGCGCCCGTTTTCTATCCTCTCGTGGCAGCTCTCCGGGTCGACATCGAAAAAGATGCAGATATCCGGCTTGAGTATGCCGGGGCAGTCGAGGTTCATATCGATGACCCACTGCCTGTCCTCCCCCACCGCCTGATAGGCGATGGATGAATAATAATATCTGTCGCACACGACATCGATTCCCGCTTCGAGCGTCTTTTCTATGCCGTTGACGGGGTTCATATTGTGCGCCACGCGGTCCGCGAGGAAGAGCGCAGCGAGCTCCGAGGATGTGCGCTGCCTTGCGCCGCTGAGCACATCTCTTATCATACCGCCGGTCACCGACTCGGTGGGCTCGGCGGTCGGATACACATTTCTGCCCTGCGACTTAAGATAAGCGCAAAGCAGAGCCGTCTGGGTGCCCTTGCCGGAGCCGTCAAGTCCCTCGACTACAATAAATTTTCCTCTCATAATACGCGGTAGTCCTCCGTGTAAATGAAGGTGCATTTGTCGAGCTGTTTGTCAGACACTTTTATCTTCGACGGGAAGCTCGACTTGACCGCCTTTGCCATATCAATCTGCTCGCCGCAGAGGGTGGCTCTTGCATATTCAAACGCCGCCTCGGTCATTGAAGATGCGGTCAGATCGTCCCACACGATGAACTGGTTCTTCGTGCCGCCGTTCGCTCTTATCGCGGCTCTGACCTTGCTGAACACCTTGGACTTGTTGTCCCACTTCTTGCCGACCTCGATATCAAAAGCGGCGGTGTAGCCGTCATAGATGCTCGGGAAGCTTGTGCCCGCGACGATTATGCCGTTCGGGCAGGCGTTCTTTATAAGCTCCGCCTGAGAAGATATATCGGCGCAATAAGCCGCAATCTTCTTGCCCTCGAAATTCTTGAGCTGGCGGGCGATATCCTCTTTCATGAAACTCTGCGCGCCCTTTATGCCGAGAGCCTGCGAGACATCGTAGCAGTTGACAAATTTATATGTCATGCCGAGCTCCTCGCACTTCTTCTCAGCCGCTTCGCGCGACTCCTTGATGCTCGGGGTGCTCTGCTGAACGCCGGTGGCGTAATAGACAAAGACCTGCGCGCCGCGTCCGTGCGCCTCTTCGACCATCATCGCTGCGTCCTTGGCGGTGTCTATCGCAAGAATGGCATCGGCGGACTTCGCAAGAGTCTGGATATTCTCCTCGGGTGCAGTGCAGACGATGAGCTTCTCGGGGTTTTTCGCCTTTGCCGCTCTGACTGCCGCGACGGCTCCGAGATTCGCTCTCGCGATAACTATCGCGCCGTAACTCGCATCGGAGGCGATATCGTTGACGCGCTTATAGAAATCGAGAATGCCCGAAGTGCCGACGCGCGTGTCGGTATAGACAACATGCTCGACATAGGAATATTCGCTCGCAAGCTGAGCCGCACGCTGATATTCCTCGGGGTTCTGCGACAGGGTCGCTGTGACTATGGCGATCTTTTTGCCGGGCGCTTTGCCTCCGGCTCCGCCCGAGCACGCGCACATACCTATGGCGACTGCCAGAATGAGCAGGAATGCTGCTGTGGCTTTGAAAGTCTTTTTCATATGATACACCTTATTTTTCCATGAACGCTTCGGCGATGCGCGCGGTGCTGTGCCCGTCGCAGGCGTCCATAAAATAGTTTCTGAAGTTTTCAATTTCCGCGCTGTCGAAGCCGGACTGCGCCTGCCTGACGGCGGAAATAATGCCCTCGGTATCCCGGACTATAGGGCCGGGAACGAAGTCCTCATATTTGTTATAGAAACTGCGGTCGCGGTCATATTCTTCGAGATCGTAGGCAAAGAATATCATCGGACGGCTGAGCAGCGAATATTCAAAGATTACGGACGAATAGTCGCTTATCAGCATATCAGCAGCGCACATTGCGAGGTCGATTCGCACATCTTTTGAGATATCGAACACGAAATTCTCATATTTTTCGCGCTCTTCGGCGCTGAGCGAAAAGCGCTTCGCCGTCTGCGGATGGAGCTTATACAGCAGGACGAAATCGTCGGACAGTTCCGCATTCATGCGCTCGATATCGAGCTTCAGATCCATATAGGACTTGAGAATCGAGTTGCCGCGAAATGTCGGGGCATAGAGGATTATCTTCCTGTCCCCTATCTGCGGGAATTTTTTGAGCATTTCCTCACGGGCGGACGAGACGAAATCGGGATTGAAATAAATATCCGTCCTCGGCACACCGAGCGGTCTGATTATGCTCTCCAGGCAGTTGAACGCCTCGGCATAATACGGAATAATATTGCGCGCCGACACGGTGACTGCGGTATAGGTGTTGTGGATCGGATAGCGTTCGAGGCTCTTTCTGTCCGCGCCCCATTTGAGGTCGGCGGTCGAATAGCCCCATTTTTTGAACGCACCGCACGCATGCCAAAGCTGAATGACCTCGGTGCCCTTTCGCGGATGATTCGCGAACAGCGGAAAGAATGCATCCTCGACAAAGACGAGTTTGCTCGTCGCATATTCGCGCTGGAAGCGGATATTCTGCCTGAACTCCGCCGCCCTTGCGCTTATACTGCCCGCTCCCGCGGGAATGAGCATCTCGGTGCAGTGCATCCCGCGCGCCTCAAGCTCGCGCTTCATGCAGGACAGGTTGTCCGGAAGCGTTTTGCTGTTTGAAGCAAGGAGCACCTTTTTTTCGTCTATCGGCTTTTTCGCCGCGCGCCTGTAGACCGCAGGCCAAATGCGGTAATAGAGCAGGTGGCGGCGCATATCGCCGAGTTTTTTTATCAGTCTTATAAGCAGTGACTTCATCTGTCGCTTTCTTCCTTAAAAATGCAGCTTGGAGTTGACTTCCTGCACGGTCTTTTCGTCGAGCTTCAACACCTTGCGGTCATATGTATACATTCCGTTGACCTCGAACTCAACGTCGCTGACCTGAGTATAGACAGTGGCGCAAAGTCCTTTCTTTATCAGCGGGATGACCTGCTTCTCGTGCAGCTTCTTATAAGCCGCGGAGAGCTTCTCCTTCGACCTGAACATGATATAGCCGAAGCTCTTCTGCTTGTTCCATACATGACCGTCGAGAATCATGCTGTATCCGCCGTATTCGCTTATGACGAACGGTCTGCCGTCAAGCTTCGGCATATGAATCGGCAGGATATATTTGTGCATGCTCTTGAGGTCGCAGCCCTTCTGATCGTACCAGCCGCTCGCGTGGTCAACGATTCTCGAGGGATCGTATGCCTTGACGGCATCGCCGATCTCCTTCGCGTCGAACTGACCCCAGCCCTCGTTGAAGGGCACCCAGCAGCCGATGCAGGCGCAGTTATAGAGATTGTCTATCATCTCGAACAGCTCGCGGCGGTAGTCATCGCGCCACTCCTTTTCGCCGCGGCTGAACCAGTTATATTTATTATCCTTGACGCCGATGCCGATATTCGGCAGAACACCCGCAAGGATATTTCCGATATACTCGCCGCCGCTGACCATATCCTGCCAGACTATCATGCCGAGTCTGTCGCAGTGATAGTACCAGCGCAGGGGCTCGACCTTGATATGCTTTCTGAGCATATTAAAGCCGAGGCGCTTCATCTCGGCGATGTCGAATATCATCGCTTCGTCGTTGGGTGGAGTCAGACCGCCGTCGCTCCAATAGCCCTGATCGAGCAGGCCGCGCTGGAAATAGGGCTCGTTATTGAGCATAAGGCGCGGCAGACCCTGCTTATCCTTGCCGATGCTGAACTTTCTCATGCCGAAATAGCTCTTGACCGTATCAACAGCCTCGCCGTTTTTCTTCACGGTGAGTACAAGGTCATAGAGAGTCGGGCTCTCGGGGCTCCAGAGTTTCGCATCGGGCACGGGAAGATGCGCGTTGAGCTTCATCTCGCCGGAATACACCTGCTCGCCGCCGAGCGAAATCTCAGCCTCTATCGTGCAGCCGTCAAGTCCCTCGCCGGTGCAGGAGACGATTATCTCGCCCGCGTCGATATCGGGGGTCAGGCGCACGCAGGTGATATGGCTCTGAGCCACGGGCTCAAGCCATACTGTCTGCCAGATTCCGGAGGTTCCGGTATACCAGAAGCCGACGGATTTGAGAACCTGCTTGCCGCGATTCTGCCAGCCCTTGTCGGTCGGGTCATAGACCTTGACAACAAGTTCATTTTCGCCGTCGACAAGTTCATCTGTTATATCAAAAGAGAACGGGCAATAGCCGCCGGTATGTGTGCCGACGGAGACACCGTTGACAAACACCTCGCACTGCCAATCGACAGCGCCGAAATGCAGAATGCAGCGCTTATTATCAAAGCGGCTGTCGAGAGTGAACCTCTTTCTGTACCAAAGGCGCTCGTCTGGCTGAAGCGCGCGCTGAACGCCGGAAAGCTGGCTCTCGATGGCGAAAGGCAGGATTATCTTGCCGCTGAAATCTTTCGGGCAGGCGTCGCCCGCTGGGGTTATCTCATAATCGCACTCGCCGTTGAGGCACATCCAATCCTCGCGCACAAGCTGTGGGCGGGGATACTCCGGAAGAGGGCAGTTTTTGTCCACATCGTAAAAGAATCGGGTTTTCAGATCGTTCACTTACTCAACCTCCGCAATTTAATTAAAAAGTCACATAGTATTATACATTAATTTATGCGTTTTGTCTATAGATTTATTCTCTGTGCCACTTCACGCCCTGGGCGGTATCCTCGAGGACGATGCCCATTTCCTTGAGCTGATCTCTGATTCTGTCCGCCTCTGCCCAGTTTTTCTCCTTACGAGCGTTCGTGCGCGCCTCAATAAGAGCTTCAACATCGCTGTCGAGAGTCTCGGTCTTGCGATTATAGACGAGTCCGAGCACGCCGGTCAGCTCGTCGAACATGGCTATCGCACCCTCAACAAGCGCCTTTGAGGGGGTCTTGCCGACAACATTTGTATTGATATCGCGGACGAGCTCAAATATCGAAGCGATGGCGTCGGCGGTGTTGAGATCGTCGTCCATAGCGGAGATAAACTGCTCTCTGTATTTATCAAATCCGTCGATAATCGCCTTATCGCCGTCATGCTCTGCGTCGGCAGCGTTCTTGAGCTCGAAGTCGAGCGAATCGCGGCAGGTATAGAGCCTGTTGAGCGCGGCGATGCACTGTTCGATGATATCGGTGCTGTAGTTTATCGGGCTTCTGTACTGGGCGGAGATGAGCAGATAGCGGATCGGCTCATAGCCGTATTTTTCGGCAACATCGCGCACGGTGAAGAAATTGCCGAGAGACTTCGACATCTTCACATTGTCAACGTTGATGTAGCCGTTGTGCATCCAATAGTGGGCGAACGGCTTGCCGGTAAAGCACTCGCTCTGGGCTATCTCATTCTCATGGTGCGGGAAGATAAGATCCTGACCGCCGCAGTGAATGTCAATGGTGTCGCCGAGATAACGCCAGTTCATCGCGGAGCACTCGATATGCCAGCCGGGTCTGCCCTTGCCCCACGGGGAATCCCATGCGGGCTCGCCGGGCTTCGCGGCTTTCCAGACGGCGAAATCCATCGGCTCGTGCTTGACCTCGCCGACCATTATACGCGCGCCCGCCTCAAGATCCTCAAGCGGCTGATGCGAGAGCTTGCCGTAATCCTTGAACTTCTCGGTGCTGAAATAAACGTCGCCCTGCGCCTCATAGGCATAGCCCTTTTCGATAAGGGTCGAGATTATCTGAATGATGGCGTCGATATTCTCGGTAGCCTTCGGATTTATCGTTGCGTGGCGGACATTGAGCCCGTCGGCGTCGGTCCAGAACTCTTTTATATAGCGCTCGGAAATCTCGGAGAAATCAACATGCTCCTCGTTTGCGCGTCTGATTATCTTATCGTCGATATCCGTGAAATTCTGAACGAACTTCACATTGTAGCCGCGATATTCGAGATAGCGGCGCAGGATATCGAAGATGCACAGCGGGCGGGCGTTGCCGATGTGGATATAGTTATACACGGTCGGGCCGCAGGCGTACATCTTGATCTCGCCCGGAGTTATCGGGACGAGCTCTTCCTTTTTTCTTGTGAGAGTGTTATAGACTTTCATTTATATCTTCCTTTCAGTCAATTTCCTGTGTGTTTTCCTGCTCCTCAAGCTGTTTTCTCAGCTGGGAGACCTGATGTTCGAGCCTGCAGAGCTCCTGCGCGACCGGGTCGGGTATATGCACCTGGTCGAGATCGTCGACCCTGACTCCGTTGCGGCGAACGATATGAGCCGGAACGCCGACGGCGGTACAGTTTGGCGGAATCTCATCGAGAACCACCGCGCCCGCGGCGATATTCGAGTTATCGCCGACTTTGAACGGGCCGAGCACCTTTGCGCCCGCGCCGATCATGACATTGTTGCCGATAGTCGGATGGCGTTTGCCGGTATCCTTGCCGGTACCGCCGAGCGTCACGCCCTGATATATCATAACATCATCGCCTATAACGGCGGTCTCGCCGATAACGACGCCGGTGCCCTGGTCGATGAAAAAGCGCCTGCCGATGGTCGCCGCCGGGTGTATCTCTATCCCGGTTTTGCGCGCCGCCCGCTGCGATATCCAGCGTGCGAGGAAGAACATCCTGCGGCGATAGCACCAATTGGCTCTGCGGTGCATTCTTATAGCTTTAAGACCCGGATAGAGGAAGAAGATTTCGAGCGCGCTTCTCGCGGCGGGGTCGCGCCGTTTGAAGGTGCTTATATCCTCCCTGAGCCTGTCAAACATAAATATCAACTCCTTGAGCTCGGATAAAATTGCTGCCGCGATGCGGCGTTAGTTGTTTGGAGTGCGTATGCGCTGTTAATAAGTCTGTGCATTTTCGCGGGCGGATTATATCCGCCCCTACAGCCGCTCAATATACAAATAACATACAAAAAGCCTCCGTTATCCTTGCGGACAACGGAGGCGCCTGAGCGCGGTTCCACTCCTGTTTATATCTCTGCGCGCAAATACGCGCCCGGCCGATAACGGTGCCTTCCGCGCAGGGATACTGTTATTCCCCCTGCGTGCTGACGGGTGCATTTCGCCTTCATACGGCAAGGAGCTTTCTCAGCTTCGGGCTCCCTCTCTTTTGCCGCGAATATCCGGCTACTTCTCCCGGTAAACGCATGTTATTTTTTGGTTTTTGTCAGCCGATATGACTCGCATATCTACTAATCATTATATTGAAATCACTTGGAAAAGTCAATAAGTTTTTTGCTGTCCACAAAATATGTGATGCCCGAAACGACCGTCAGACCGGCGCTTATCCAGAGCATGATATTCGACACTCTCGCGAGAGTGAACCAGCCGGCGTTTGCAAAAATATCAAACGTCGCGTCAAGCTCGGCAAGGAGCATGATAACAATAGTGAACACCATCTGGCTGACGGTTTTCGCCTTGCCCCAATAGTTTGCGGGGATAACAATACCCTGCGCCGTGGCGATAAGGCGAACGCCTGCGACGGCGAACTCGCGGGTGAGGACTATCATGACGATCCAGATGCTGCACCAGCCCTCGCGCATGAATGCGAGCAGAGCGGCAGTGGTGAGCATTTTATCGGCGAGCGGATCGAGAAGCTTGCCGAAAACGGTGATAAGATTATTCTTTCGTGCAATCTTGCCGTCGAGCATATCGGTCAGTGACGCGACTGCAAAAACGGCGAGCGCGACTATGTAATGATAAGGGAACTCAATAAGCATCAGCGCGAGATAAATAGGCGCGAGGAACATTCTTATGAGCGTCAGTTTATTGGGCAGATTCAGCTTCTGCATTTCAATTCCCCTTTCCGGGTTTTATTTTACTGTTCTTCCGAGCAGGTCATATTCGTTGACACCGAGTATCTCGACATCGACGAATTCGCCTTCTTTTATGAAATCGGGCGAAGTGAAGATTATCTTGCCGTCGATATCGGGCGCGTCCATATATGAGCGACCCGAGTAGCTGTCGGTATAATCATCGTAGCTCTCGGTGAGCACGCGCAGGGTCTTGCCGATCATATTGTTGTTCTTTTCGGTCATTATCTCATACTGATCCTGCATGATGACCTCGGCGCGGCGGGATTTGACATCGTCGTCGACCTGATTCTCCATCTTCGCGGCGGGAGTACCCTCCTGCGGGGAATATTCAAAGCATCCGAGGCGCTCGAACTCCTCCTCGTTGACGAACTCGGCAAGAGTCTCAAACTCGTCGTCGCCCTCGCCGGGGAAACCGACTATAAACGTCGTGCGGATAGCGATATCCGGCATACGCTCGCGCAGTTTCCTTATGACCTCGCGGGTCTCTTCTACGGTGCTGTGGCGGTTCATCGCCTTGAGGATTTTATCGTCCGCGTGCTGGAGCGGCAGGTCTATATAATGGAGCACCTTGGGCTGGGAAGCCATGGTGTCGATAAGCTCGTCGGTTATCTTATCGGGATAACAATAGAGCAGGCGTATCCACTCGATGCCGTCGATCTCACAGAGCAAATCAAGCAGATGAGCGAGCCTGTATTCGCCGTAGATATCAATGCCGTAGGACGAGACATCCTGCGCGATAAGCACGAGCTCTTTGACGCCCCCATTCGCAAGGGTCTTCGCCTCTTCGCCTATGCTCTCCTCGTCGCGGCTGCGGAAGGGTCCGCGGATGGACGGGATGGCGCAATAGGTGCAGCAGTTCGAGCAGCCCTCGGCTATCTTGAGATACGCCCAGTAATCGGGAGTCGTGAGCACGCGCTCGCCGCACATGGGAAGCTCTTTTTTGTCGGGGAAAACATTGGTCTGCTTGCCGTCGAGAACCTCGTCAACTATCTTGTCGATATCGCCGTTTGCGCCGATGCCTACGACGGCATCAACCTCGGGAATCTCCTGAAGTATCTCGTCGCGGTAGCGCTCGGCGAGGCATCCGGTGACAATGACCGCGCGGACAAGTCCGTCTTTTTTGAGGCCGACCATCTCCAGAATTGTGTCGATAGCCTCCTGCTTGGCGGAGTCGATAAACGCGCAGGTGTTGACTATAACTGCGTCGAGGCGCTCGAAATTGTCCGCATTTTCAAATCCGGCGTTCTGAAGCTTTGCGAGCATCAGCTCACCGTCGACCTGATTCTTCGGGCAGCCGAGCGACACGAATAAAACTCTTCTTTTCTTCATCAAACAGTTCTTCCTTTCGCTTGATAACAGAAATTATACACTATTTTTTCCTTTTCTTATCTTCTAACAGGAAAATTGATCGTCCGTATCTTCATATTCCTCGTCCATCGCGCGCATTGCCGAACGGATATCGGAATAGCCATAGCCGAGACGGGTCAGGGCGTTGAAGGTGCGCCGCCTGCCCTTTTCATCGGAAAAATTGCCTGCGAATTTGGTCTCAAGCAGATTTTTTATCCGCTCAACGTCGTCGCCGTCGAGCTCTTCGGCGCATTCGCTCGCCGTCTCGCGAGATATTCCGCGCTGTCTGAGTTCCTGTTCAATGCGTTTTTTGCCCATGCCGCGCCGCTCATACAGCTCCTGCGCGAGGGTATGGGCATAGCGCTCGTCGTTGACATAGCCCATCTCTTCAAGGCGTTCGACCGCTTCGCGCGCAAACTCCGCGCCGGAGCGGCGGGCAACCTTTCGCTGGAGCTCCTTTGACGAATGGTCGCGCCGCGAGAGAATATCGACAGCCGCGTTAAATGCACGGCAGGAGCCTGCCGCCTCGCAAAAGGCGGCAAACTCCGCATCGTCAATTTCATCGCCGGAGCGTATATTCTGACTCGCCCAGAAATCCCGGGTAACGGTCAGACGGTATTCCCCATCGACAAGTATATGTATTTTTTGTCCCCTGCCCTGCTGTGCCGTTATCTTCATCAATCGTCGTCATCAACAACGATGTCAAGCTTCGCCTTTGCACCGGAACGGCTCGTGGGCTTCTTGGGCATCGCGGCGGGTGCAGGCTCGGCGGCAGGCGCGGGCTTTTCCGCAGGCTTTGCGGCGGCTCTTGCGGCGTTGTTCTCCGCCATAAGACGTTCGCGAACCTGGGCTTCGAGCTCCGCCATGAAGTCGGGATGCTCGCTGATATAATTCTTGACATTGTCTCTGCCCTGACCGAGGCGGTTCTCGTTATAAGAGAACCACGCGCCGCTCTTATGGATAATATCATATTTGACGGCGAGGTCGAGTATTTCGCCAACCTTGGATATGCCCTTGCCGTACATGATATCGAACTCAGCCTCTTTGAAGGGCGGAGCGACCTTATTCTTGACTATCTTAGCCCTTGTGCGCGAGCCGATGAACTCGTTGCCGGGGCCTTTGAGCTGCTCTATCTTGCGGACATCGATACGGATAGAAGCATAGAACTTCAGCGCACGACCGCCGGTTGTGACCTCGGGGTTGCCATAGACAACGCCGACCTTTTCACGCAGCTGGTTTATGAAAATTATAATAGTATTCGACTTTGAAATCGCGCCCGCGAGCTTTCTGAGAGCCTGCGACATAAGGCGCGCGTGGAGACCGACATGGGAGTCGCCCATATCGCCCTCAATTTCCGAGCGCGGAACAAGAGCCGCAACGGAGTCGACGACTATAACATCGATAGCGCCCGAACGGGTCAGAGCTTCGGTTATCTCGAGCGCCTGCTCGCCGTTGTCCGGCTGAGAGACGAGAAGAGAATCGACATCAACGCCGAGGTTCGCGGCATACACGGGATCGAGCGCGTGCTCGGCATCAATGAACGCAGCCTCGCCGCCCATTCTCTGAGCCTCGGCGACAACATGGAGCGCGAGAGTGGTTTTACCGGACGACTCGGGGCCGTATATCTCGATTATTCTGCCGCGCGGAAGTCCGCCGATGCCGGTGGCGGCGAGGGTAACGGAGCCGGTCGAGATAGCCTCGACATTCATTGCCGTGTTCTGGCCGAGTCTCATTATCGAGCCTTTGCCGAAATTTTTCTCTATCTGCGATATCGCAGTTTCAAGCGCTTTCTGTTTATCTGCCATACTGTTCCGTCCTTTCGGGGAGCTGAAATTTTGTTCGTACAAATGTTCTGTTCTTATTCTACATCATACCCCTGCAAAATGCAAGGGTATTTTGAAAATTATTTTGATCTTGCAAGAAAAGCGATGTTTATGGCGTGGTCGCCGACACGCTCGAAGTCGGTTATGGTGTTGAGATAGAGCATACCCGCTTCGGTGTTGCACTCCTTGCGGTTGAGGCGGAAAATATGCGAATCCTGGCATTCGAGGGTCAGGTCGTCGATATGCTCCTCAAGGTCTGAGAGTCCCTTTGCCTCGTTGTCGCTGAGCGACTGGTTATCAAACGCCGCCATCGAACGCTCAAGCAATGTAACAACACTGCCGCAGAGCTGGTTGAGCTCCTCCCTCGCGGGGTCGGAGAACTTGAGCCCCTCGCCGATATTGTGCTGAGCCGCTTCGGCGAGGTTAATCGCATGGTCGCCGACGCGCTCGATATCGTTTATCGCGTGGAAGACGCGGGCGATATAATCCGAATCGCTGTCGGTTATATCAAGAGCGTTGAGCTTGACAAGATACGAGGTTATATGATGGTTGAGGTAGTTTATGATCTCTTCGTTTTCCATAACCTTGTCGAGATCTTTGTCGCTGCGGTTTATGAGCGCGTGGGCGCTTGTCTCAAAGTTATCGCGCGCGAGCTTCGCCATGCGGGCGACCTCCTTGCTGACCTGCATGACAGCGAAGGGAGGCGTATTGAGCAGACGGTCGTCGATGAACTTGCAGTGCATCTCGCTCTCGCTGTCGTCCTTGCCGGGAACGAGCAGGCAGGAGAGCTTGACGAGAACTTTCGCGAACGGGAACATAACAACGGTCGAGACGATATTGAACACGATATGCGATATGGCTATCTGCGCCATCGGGTCGGGCGACAGTTTCTCTATCCACTCGACATATGGAGTGAGCAGGGCGATAAGAATGAATATGCCCGTGCCGATGAGATTGAAGAGCAGGTGGATAACTGCGGCACGCTTCGAGTTTTTCTTCGCACCGACGGTCGAGAAGAGCGCCGTGAGGCAGGTTCCGATATTCTGACCGAAGAGGACGAAAACGGAAAACTTGAGCGGCACGAGTCCCTGCATGGCGAGAGTCTGGAGCACACCAACAGACGCCGAAGAACTCTGGAGCACGGCGGTCATGACTATGCCGAGGATAATACCGAACAGCGGGCGCAGCGGCGACTCCGAGACGGTGACGATAAAGTTCATGAAGCCTGCGCTCTCTCTGAGCGGAGCCATGGAATCGGACATCATATCGATGCCGAGGAAGAGCAGACCGAAGCCTGTGAATATTGCGCCGAGGTTCTTGACAACGGTCTTTTTCGACGCGAGCATGAGTATAACGCCGACGAGCACTGCGGCCGCCGCGACACTCGAAAAGTTCAGCGCAATGAGCAGTGATGTGACGGTAGTACCGATATTCGCGCCCATTATGACGCCGACCGCCTGCGCGAGCGACATCATGCCCGCGTTGACGAAGCCGACGACCATGACGGTCGTTGCGGTTGACGACTGGATTATCGCCGTGACGACAAAGCCGACGAGCACTGCGAGGAAGCGGTTTCCGGTAAGCACTTCGAGCATTCTCTTGAGCTTGGCGCCGGCTGCGTTTTCGAGTCCGTCGCCCATCGTCCTGATGCCGAATAGGAACAGACCGAGTCCGCCCGCCATCGACAGAATATTAGCTACGCTCATATTTCAGTCCCCTTATTTCAGTTTTCCTGTCCATTTTCATTTTCCTGTGATTTCCTGTTAATGAGACTCAAAGAAAGCCAAAATCTCACGTATATATCTTATCAGCTATTCCTGCAAATGTAAACCGCAAAAACAAATTAAAGCGGCGGAACACGGGTTTATCATCCGTATTCTGCCGCTTTTTGATATCAAATTTTCGCCTTTCTGCGTTTTGTAAAAATTGTCAGCACGGTTAAAAGCGCCGGGAAAAATATGGCGCAGAGTATGCCTTTTTTGAGATCGTCGCCGAATGCGCTCGCCATCATTCCGGCAAAAGTGGGACCGGA
>ENA-OPEC01001784-OPEC01001784.1-human-gut-metagenome-genome-assembly--contig:-NODE-1784-length-13478-cov-3.444312_pt1 | contig 13478 bp, 12 predicted proteins | sample MGYA00241622_ERZ501507 | MGnify/ENA primary metagenome ERZ501507 (study PRJEB25962, sample SAMEA2042582) | human gut metagenome | biome: human gut; feature: human-associated habitat; material: faeces... | reverse complement strand
AACTCGCCCGCACATTCGCTTTTTCTTGGTTCTTGTTCAGTTTTCAAGGTGCTGCCGTTTTCCGACGACTTGTATAGTTTATTACACTTTCAAAGGTTTGTCAAGTGCTTTTTTTACCTTTTTTCGAAAAGTTTTTTCTTCGCTTTTCTTTCAAGCCGCTTCGTCCAAACAGCTCTTCGTCCAAACAGCTTAGTTATAATAACACTATTTTTACTTCTTGTCAACACTAAAAGTGAATTTTTATAAAAAAAGAGAGTGCCGCAGCACCCTCTTTTTATTATCTTAATTAATGACAGTATCAGCGTAACTTTGCGCCTGCCGGAATATTATCATCCAGCATCAACAGATTCAGCCCTTCTTTGCCGTCATATTCGTATACCGCGCTGATAAGCATACCTTCAGAATCGATACCCATCATCTTTCTCGGCGGAAGGTTGGTAATAGCCACACAGGTTTTGCCTACCAGTTCTTCAGGCTCATAGAATTCACGGATGCCGCTCAGAATCGTGCGTTTCTTATCGCTGCCGTCATTCAGCGTAAAACGCAGCAGCTTTTTGCTTTTCGGAACTGCTTCGCAGGCTTCTACCTTTACCACACGGAAATCAGACTTGCAGAAAGTATCAAAATCAACAAAATCCTCAAATAAAGGATCTACTTTTACTTTCGACAAATCAATTTTCGGAAGCGCTTCGCCATTTGCAGCTTCGTCTGCACTATTAACTTTATTTGCGGTTTTTTCGCCGCCAATATTTTTCATTGTCGGGAACAACAATACATCACGGATGCTGCTGCTGTCGGTAAGAAGCATAACAAGACGGTCTACGCCAATGCCCAAACCACCCGTCGGGGGCAGGCCGTGTTCAAGCGCATTAAGGAAGTCTTCATCCATCATATTCGCTTCTTCGTCGCCTGCGTTGCGTTCTTCTACCTGTTTCAGGAAGCGTTCACGCTGGTCAATCGGGTCGTTAAGCTCGGTAAAGCCGTTACACATTTCACGTCCGTAAATATAACCTTCAAAACGGTCGGTAATTTCCGGATTGTCCGGATTGCTCTTGGCGAGCGGAGAAATTTCTTTCGGATGGCCGGTAATAAATACAGGTTGAATAAGTTTATCTTCAACATATTCGTCAAAGCAGGCATTAATAATTTTGCCTACGCCAAAAGTAGGCTCGTATTCCACATGGATAGCATCAGCCATTTTGCGCGCGGTTTCCACATCGGTTACGCCTTCGAAGTTTTGCCCGGTGTATTTTGCTACTGCTTCAATCATGCTGAGGCGCGGCCAGGGCGGAGTCAGGTCAATTTCCTGTCCTTCGTAGGTTATTTTCATGGTACCCAAAACCTTTTGCGCAATTTCGGAAATAATTTTTTCCGTTAAATCCATCATGTCGGTATAATCGCCGTAAGCCTGGTAGATTTCAACACTGGTAAATTCCGGGTTATGTTTAATATCAATGCCTTCGTTTCTGAAAACACGGCCCAGTTCATAAACACGGTCAAAGCCGCCTACAACAAGGCGTTTTAAGTGCAGCTCGGTTGCAATGCGCAAATAAAGCTGCATATCAAGCGCGTTGTGATAGGTAATAAACGGACGCGCAGCTGCACCGCCCGGAATGGTATTCATGATAGGCGTTTCAACCTCTAAATAACCGTTATCATCAAGGATTTCCCTGAGGCTTTTGATAATTTTACTGCGCAGCACAAAAGTACGGCGTACTTTGGGGTTAACAATCAAATCCACATATCTCTGGCGGTAACGGGTGTCAACGTCCTTTAAGCCATGCCATTTTTCAGGCAGCGGGCGCAGAGATTTGGAAAGGATTTCAACATCAACTGCTTTAACGGAAAGTTCACCCATATGGGTGCGGAATACAGTGCCGCTTACGCCGATAATATCGCCGATATCAAGCAGTTTAATTAAAGCATATTTTTCTTCGCCAATGGCATCCTTGCGCACATAAAGCTGAATACGGCCGTCTTTATCCTGCATATCCATAAAGCAGGTTTTGCCGTGGCCGCGGATGGCCATAATACGGCCTGCCACGCGTACAACGGTTTCATTGGCAGCAAGTTCTTCAAAATTTTGATTGATATCACCGGAATAATTGGTAACTTCAAATTTATGGCCGAAAGGTTTCCAGCCGTGTTCTTCAATCTGGTGCATTTTGTTAATGCGCACCTGCATCTGTTCGTTAAGTTCTTTTTCGCTTATCGCTTCTTCTTCAGGAACCTGAGTATTCTTTGTTTCTTCAGACATTCTTTCTTATCGCTCCCCAACAAATTATTTAACTTCTAAAATCTGATAAGACAATTCACCTGCGGGGGTATGTACCTGCACCACAGAGTTTACTTTCTGGCCAAGAATTGCCGCACCGACCGGCGATTCATTGGAAATACGGTTTTTGGAAGGGTCAGCTTCGGTTGTGCCGACAATAGTATAGGTTTCTTCATCGCCAAATTCCATATCTTTAACCACAACGGTGGAACCAAGCATTACCACGCCTTCTTTGTTGGAAGCACTGTCGATAACGGTAGCGGTGCTGATCATCTGTTCCAGTTCAAGAATACGGCCTTCAATAAATGCCTGTTCATTTTTTGCATCATCATATTCGGAGTTTTCGCTTATATCGCCATAGCCGATAGCTACTTTGATACGTTCTGCAACTTCATGGCGTTTTACAGAACGGAGATTTTCAAGCTCATCTTCAAGTTTCTTTAAGCCTTCGGCTGTTAAAATAGTTTCTTTACTGCTCATAAATAATGCTCCTTTTAATAAGTTCCGCCTGCCAAGCAATATTAAACAGTGCCAAGCATATGCCTGACACTGGGTTACGGAACAAATTCATAGTATTATAGAATAAATTATAATTTTTTAATTTGTGTTTGTCAACTTACTTAATTTTCAGTCTGCTTCACTGCAAAAATTATGCTTTGCAGCCAAAAATTTTTCGGCTTCGTTGCGGTATTCCCGCAAAAGTGCGCCAAATTCCGCACAAGTATTAAGTTCATTGATGCGCCTGCGGTACTCTGCCGCCATGGGCATGCCTTTTAAATATGCACCGGCATGTCTGCGCATTTCCTTTACGGCAATAACCTCGCCTTTAAAATCTTTAAGCATCTGCAAATGCTTTTCAATCATATGCAGGCGCACGTCAAGCGGAACTTCGTACTTTCCGCAGCTGCCGTTCAGCGCATTTATAATTTCCGTAAAAATCCACGGATTGCCGTCTGCGCCGCGGCCTATCATTAAACCGTCACAGCCGGTTTCTTTAAGCATGCGCAAACCGTCTGCAGCTGTTAAAATATCGCCATTGCCGAAAACAGGTATTTTTACGGTTTCTTTTACTTTTTTTATAACATTCCAGTCTGCTTTGCCGTTATAATACTGCTCGCGCGTTCTGCCATGCACAGCAATGGCTGCCACGCCTGCTTTTTCCGCCAAAAGTGCAATTTCGGGAGCATTAATATTTTTTTCGTCCCATCCGGCACGTATTTTAACAGTAACCGGAATTTTAACGCTGTCTGCCATACGCGCCAAAATTTCATACGCCAGATGCGGATTTTTCATTAAAGCCGAGCCTTCACCGTTATTAACAATTTTTGGCACCGGGCAGCCCATGTTAAAGTCAATAATATCTGCCCCGTCAGCCTCCACTATTTTAGCGGCACGGGCAAGTTCCATCGGATTACTGCCGAAAAGCTGAATGGCAGCCGGGCGTTCTTCATGCGCAATACGCAGCATATCAAACGTTTTTACATTTTTATATAAAAGCCCTTTGGCGCTCACCATTTCAGATACTACAAGGCCGCAGCCAAGCTCTTTGCAAATAATCCTGAACGGCATATCGGTAATGCCGGCCATGGGCGCCAAAGCTACCGGCGCGCTCAGCCTGATATTGCCAATCTGCATTTTTCACCTCATAAAATAAGGCCTGCCGTTCAGCAGGCCCAAAATTTTTATTTTGCGTTCTTTTCGTAAAGTATAAGCAGGCCTTCCAAAGTAAGGAACGGCTCAACCGCATCAATTACATCAGATTCAGCTGCCATGGTAGTTGCAAAACCGCCGGTTGCAATAACAATTGCTTCACCGCCAAGTTCTTCCTTCATTTTGCAGACGATTTCGTTCATCTGCCCTACAAAGCCAACTAAAATACCTGCCTGCATAGCGTTTACCGTATTTTTGCAGATTACGGCAGGCGGTTTTATAAGTTCAACACGCGGCAGCTTGGCCGTGCGCTGGAACAAAGCCTCCGCGGAAATGCCAATGCCCGGGGCAATAGCGCCGCCGAGATATTCGCCGGTAGGCAGAAGTGCGCAAAATGTTGTGGCAGTGCCAAAATCAACAATAATCATCGGTTTGCCTTTGGAAGCGTATTTTTCAAAAGCTGCTACCGCATTAACTATACGGTCGGCGCCAACTTCACGCGGATTATCATATCTTAAGGAAATACCGGTTTTAATGCCTGGGCCAACAACCATGGGCACCTGGTCAAAATAGCGCTCGCACATGTGGCACAAAGGCACAATAAGCGGCGGTACAACGCTCGAAATAATAATCGCCTTAACTTCATCCATCGGCATTTTAGTATAGTTAAACATACTTCTGAGCAAAATGCCGTATTCATCGGCCGTTTTGGAACGGTCAGTAGAAAAACGCCAATGCGAAACCAAGCTCTTGCCATCAAAAACACCGGCTACAATATTAGTGTTGCCAACATCAATTACTAATAACATTGCCTATCCTCCTGCGGAGTAAAATTACTAACTAAAGAACCTCGCATATTATATCAGAAAAAACCGGGGCTGTACAGCAAAATTTACTTAAGCGTATTTTCCCGTGCCTGCTGCCGGGCGTATTGATACATCACCGGCAATAACTTTTTCAACAGTTCCGTCGTCTTTTTTTACAATCAAAAGCCCGTCGGCGTCAATATCAACCGCAAGCCCGCTGTAAGTTTCGCCGGGTGCTATAACCTTAACCTGCTGCCCCAAAGTGCAGGAATATTTGCGCCATTCTTCCAGAACCGGTGCAAACCCATCCTTTAAAACTGCTTCGTACAGTTCTTCCATATAAAACAGCACATCGGCTAAAATCTGCACTCTCGAAACAGGTTCCTGCGCCGCATCGGCAACGGAAATTGCACAATCTTTAATATCGTCTGGCACAATATTTTTCGGCACATTTACATTAATACCTGTTCCGATAACAATATAATTAATTTTGCCGAACTCTGCACTCATTTCGGTTAAAATACCAACAAGTTTTCTGCCGTTCAGCAAAATATCGTTAGGCCATTTAATGGCAGCATTAACGCCGCTGGATTTATTAACAGCCTTTACAACTGCCACAGCAGCCATAAGCGTGCATTTGGAAGCCTCCTGCGGCAAAAACGGCGGTTTTAAAACAACAGAAAACCAGTCGCCGCACGCAAACGGAGAAAACCAGCCGCGCGAAAGCCTGCCTTTGCCGCCGCGCTGTTCTTCGCTTACAACAACAAGCCCGTTGTCGCAGCCTTCTTCCGCCAGGCGTTTGGCAACATTGTTGGTAGAATCCACGCTTTCGCAGTAATGAATGCTGTGCCCAAGCCATTTTGTTTTTAAATGAGTAATAATTTCTGCCGGTTTCAGCCTGTCCGGAGCAGATTTTAAAACATAACCTTTTTTAGGTACCGATTCAATATCATAACCTTCAGCCTTTAAAGCCTGAATATGTTTCCATACCGCAGTGCGCGATACATCAAGCTGGCGGGAAAGTTCTTCACCGGACACAGGCTCCTGCCCTCCGGCACGTAAAATCTCCAAAATGCGTCCACGCATAAAATCACACTCCTCGTTATCCTAAAGATTAACATTCTGTTAACGCAAAGTCAAGCAATAAAAAACCGGCTTTATGGGCGGCCGTTAAATTGTATTTTTACATACATTTAAAACCATCCCACTAAAACCGGTATTTTATATTAATTTAAAGCGTGTTTTTCTTCCGTACTTACAACGCCCGGCACTTCCTGATACTGAGGTGCTGCCTGCGGCTGCGCTTCGGTTGCCGGTACAGTTACAGCATCCGGCGGAATTACGGCCGGTGTACCGCTGTTGTCATCAGGCGGCTGTTCGTTTTTATCCAGAATGCGCCCATATTTCATAAGCTGTTCAATTTCGCTGCCTTCAAGCGTTTCTTTTTCAATAAGCGCCTGCGCAATTAAATGCAGCTTATCGATATTGTTTTGCAGCAGTTCTTCGGTTTTCTGGTAAGCCTCGTCAAGAAACTTACGGATTTCCTTATCGATTTTTGCAGCAATTTCTTCACTGTAATTTTTGTCACGCGCAATATCACGCCCCAAAAATACCTGGTCCTGACGGTGCCCGAAGGTAACCGGGCCAAGTTCAGTGCTCATGCCGTATTCGCAAATCATCTGGCGTGCCAGAGAAGTTGCGCGCTGCAAGTCGTTGCTGGCACCGCTGGAAATTTCCTTCAGTACCAGTGCTTCAGCCACGCGCCCGCCAAGCAGAACTTTCAGTTCATCAAGCATTTCGCTTCTCGTTGCGTAATAACGGTCTTCTTTCGGCAGGCTTAAAGTATAACCGCCTGCCCTGCCGCGCGGAATAATGGTAACCTTATGTACAGGGTCTGCGTTGTCAAGCAGCATGCCGACAAGCGTATGCCCGCCTTCGTGATATGCGGTAAGGCGTTTTTCGTTGTCGCTGATAACTCTGCTGCGGCGTTCAGGCCCCATAATAACGCGTTCAGCGGCTTCTTCCATATCGGGCATGTTAATCTGCTTTTTATTGCGGCGTGCGGCCATTAATGCAGCTTCGTTTACCAGGTTGCTTAAATCTGCGCCGGTAAAGCCGGGAGTACGCCTTGCAATAACGTCAAGTTCAACATCGCTGCCGACAGGTTTGCCTTTTACATGCACTTTTAAAATTTCACGGCGGCCTTTAATATCCGGGCGGTCAACCACAATCTGGCGGTCAAAACGTCCCGGGCGCAAAAGAGCCGGGTCAAGAATATCCGGGCGGTTGGTGGCCGCAATCATAATAATGCCTTCGTTGGCACCAAAACCGTCCATTTCTACAAGCAGCTGGGTAAGGGTCTGCTAGCGTTCGTCATGCCCGCCGCCAAGCCCGGCGCCGCGCTGACGGCCCACGGCATCAATTTCGTCAATAAACACAATGCACGGAGCGCTCTTTTTGGCCTGCTCAAACAAATCGCGCACGCGGGAAGCGCCTACGCCGACAAACATTTCTACAAAGTCAGAGCCGGAAATGCTGAAGAACGGTACGCCCGCTTCACCGGCAACGGCTTTGGCAAGCAGGGTTTTGCCTGTACCCGGAGGCCCGTATAAAAGTACGCCTTTAGGAATTTTAGCCCCAAGGTCGTTATACTTTTTGGGGTGTTTTAAAAATTCTACAACTTCTTCAAGTTCCTGCTTGGCTTCATCAGCACCGGCAACATCTTTAAAAGTTACCCTGATTTTATCCTCATCGTAACGGCGCGCACGGCTTTTGCCAAAGTTCATAACTCCGCGTCCGCCACCGCCGCCCTGCATTTGCTGCATCATGAAAAACCAGATGGCAACTATAATCAGCATCGGCAAAAGCTGGCTCAGCACAGAAGTCCACCACGGCGGTTCCGGCGGCAGTTCAGCCTTAATTTCAACGTCACGCGCCCTTAAAGTAGGGATAAGGCTTTCATCCTTCGGCACAACCGTTGTAAAATCGCTGCCGTCTTTCAGCTTGCCGCTGATAACATTATCAACAATCGTTACCTGCTGCACTTCATCCTGCTGCACATGCTTCATAAAAGCGCTGTAAGTAATATCTGTTTTAGGGACTACGTTGGTTGAATAGGAATCAAACAACATTATCGCACAAATTATTATCAGCAGGTAGAATACAACATTTTTTAAAAATTTAGTCAAAATCTACCCTCCTTAACCTTTAGTTAAATTACAAATACCATTTCTATATTATAATATATTCTCCCTGTTTCCACAACATTTATTATTTGGCATAGGCTTCCGGCTTTAATACGCCGATAAACGGCAAATTGCGGTAATCTCCGGCATAGTCCAGGCCGTAACCCACAACAAATTCATCCGGAATTTCAAAGCCCACATAATCGGCATTTAATTTGTTAACGCGGCGGCTCGGCTTATCGCACAGAGCAACTTTTTTAACGGAAGCAGGCTTCTGCGCCATTAAAAGCCTTGTAATTGCTTCCATGGTAACGCCGCTGTCGATAATATCGTCAACCAGAAGCACATGGCAGCCCTCAATATTTTCTGAGCAGCTCAGGCGTATATCCACATTGCCGCTGGTTTCCGTACCGGAACCGTAAGAAGATGCCACCATAAAATCAATGCGCAGCGGCAAATCAATTGCCAGCGAAAGGTCGGTGAAAAAGTAAATAGCGCCTTTTAAAAGGCCAATCATTACAATTTTTTCTTTATCTTTATAATCATCATGTATTTGTTTGCCCAATTCCTTTACACGCTTTTGAATTTCTTCTTCACTCAGCAAAACCTTTTCAATATTTTCATTCATGTTTTTCATCCTTTCTTCCGGCAATACTCATTACCAGCCATTTACCGTCCGGTTTGGTTTTCCAGCCGGCCTGCCTTGCGCCGATTATCCATAAAACTTTACTTCCAGCTGTTACCAGCAGTTTTTTATCGCGCTCTGCACGCGGAACTTTATTGTCAATAAAATAATCTTTTAATTTTTTACTGCCCGCACCGCCGTATGGGTAAAACCTGTCGCCGTCACGCCTTGTGCGGATGCAAAGCTCATTACCGGCCATGGCAATTGGCACAGCAGCCTGTTTTTTAGTTATCTCCGGGCATTCTTCCGCAGTGCTTAATTGCAGCACGCAGCCATCCGGCAGATTAACTTCTTTTAATTTACCGGTACTTTCCGTAAGCACAGTAATTTCATCAAACTCTGTACCGGCACTAATTAATTTTTTTACCTCCGGCTGCGCGCCTACATAAAGCATGCCGTAAAAATATGCCGCTGCCGTTTTACCAGGCAGTGCCAGTATTTTACCGCTGCTTCCCTTTTTCAAAAGCCCAAGCACTGCTTCCACATGCTCAAAGCCCAGTTCACTTCCATGGGCAGCCATTTTCTCCCACATCATACGCACAACACGCCGGCTCACTGCCGCAAACTCTGTTTTAAGAGCCTCTGCATGGCATTCCAGCAGTTTACCGTTTGCTTTAACATTTTGGTTATAAAAAACCTGCGCATGATAAGCAGCAAAATCATTATCTGCCCTGGCAAGCTGCGCCGTATTACCAAGAGCCGTTATTACCCTGGGGTTAAAACTTTTTTCCAAATACGGCAGCAGTTCTTTTCTTATTCTGTTGCGGGTATAACGCACATCATCATTGGTAGAATCATTGCAAAACCACAAGACTCGTTCATGGCAATAGGCTTCAATTTCCGTGCGGCGCACAAATAAAAACGGCCGCAGCAGTTTTCCGCTTGCTGTCTGCATTCCGCCAAGGCCGGAAGTACCGCTGCCGCGCATAAGCTGCATTAAAACGGTTTCTGCCTGGTCATCAGCCTGGTGCGCCGTAACAATGTAATCACACCCTGCCTCTGCCGCGTAGGAAAACAATGCTTTATACCTCAAACGGCGTGCTGCGTCCTCCAGCGAAAGCCCGTTTTGCAGCGCATAATCCGGTGCTTTTACATGCCTGCATACAAATGCAAGCCCGCGCTCTGCGCAGAAGTTTTTTACAAATTCCGCGTCATCAAGCGCTTCCTGGCCGCGTATGCCATGTTCCACATGCATTACCGTTATTTTATAGCAGCATTCATCTTTAAGCTGCCATAATGCATCGGTAAGCGCCGCCGAATCCGCACCGCCGCTGCATGCCACAAGCAGCGCGGAATTTTGTTTAACGTACTTTTTTATTTCTTTCAGCAATTTATTTACAGCATTGCCGGACATTTATACTCCTCAAAACAAAAAGGCACTCACCAAGGAGTGCCATTATGCTCTTATCTTTCACGGCTGGCACCGCGGCCGCCGCGTTTGGATTCAGTGTTGCGCTTAAGGTCAAGCAGCCTGTCGTCGCTGTCTTTTAAAAATTTTGATAACTTGTCTTCAAAAGAAAGTGCCGGTGCCGGTTTAAAGCTGCGGCGTTCCGTATTTACTGCCGGACGCTGCGGTTTGGGCTGCGGAGCCGGCGGCGGGGTAAGCTGTTTAATGGACAGCCCGATTTTTCCACGCGCATCAATAGATAAAACTTTAACCTTTACTTTGTCCTTTTCTTTCAGAAAATCATGTACGTCCTTCACATATACATTAGAAACTTCGGATATATGAATAAGACCAACCTTACCCTCAGGCAGCTGTACGAAAGCGCCGAAATTGGTAATGCCTGTTACTTCACCTTCAACGATTGCACCTACTTCAAGTGACATAAAGCAGACGATCCCCCTTAAATTAACTTGATATAGCACCATTATACCTTTCTTTTTAAAAATGTGTCAACCAAAAAATAAAAAACAGATAAATAATCTTAAGATAATTTACCTGTTTTTCTTATCCGTATCCTTATTTTCTTTTTCGTCAACAATAAATAACGGCACTTCATCCTTGCCGACCATGTTATGGTCCTCACGCGCAAGTTTTTCAATGTATTTTAAATCGTCAAGGCGTTTTTTCTCTGCTTCAAGTTCTTCTTTATCTTTCTTTAAATTTTCCACGCGCTGCGTGGTAGCTTCCAGCTCTTTATTTACCTGGTAAATCTTATACTCCTGCCGGGCAATAATAAAACCGCAAATAGCAAGAATTATCAGGCAAATCAGCAGAAAATCATGCCGTTTTTTCTTTTTGGTTCTGCTGCGCTCCGGCATAAGCACCTCCAAATTTTGGTTTATACTAAAATACCGGGCTCGTTAAGCCCGGCATTTTAATGCAGTTAAATTATTATTTTGCGTTAACCATGTCTTTGAAAGCTTTGCCAGCTTTGAAAGCCGGAACAGTAGCTGCCGGAATTTCAATAGCTTCGCCGCTCTGCGGATTTTTGCCGGTACGTGCATTGCGTTTACGTGCTTCAAAAGTACCAAAGCCAATCAGCTGAACTTTTTCGTTTTTAGCAACTTCTTCTTTAACGGTTTCAATTAAAGCGCATAAAGCTTTTTCAGCGTCTTTTTTAGTTAAGCCAGTTTTTTCTGCAACTGCAGCAACGAGTTCTGTTTTGTTCACAGGAAATCCCCCTTAAAGGTTTTTTATTTTATCTATGGGCAGCTGCTGCAAAAGCGCATAGCTTGCCGATAGAATTCATGTAATTGTAAGTTCGCTGTAAAACGTAATATTCCTGCTTATCAGGCAATATTTTTATTTTTTTTCACAATCTTTTATTTCAATTAATTTCGCCTTATTCCAAAAAGCGTCCAATTCTGCAAGTGTAAAGTCCTTCCAGTCCCTGCCGGATTCTTCCACGCAGCTTTCAACGTACGAAAAGCGCTTTATAAAACGGTTATTGGCAGCGTTTAATGCCGTTTCCGGCTCAAGGCCGATATGCTTGGCGTATGCCGCTATTGAAAACAGCAAATCGCCAAGTTCATGTTCCTGTTCTTCCTTGTTTTTTAAAGCAACGGCTTCTTTAAGTTCTGCCGCTTCTTCCATAACCTTATTCCATACGCCGTCATTATCCGGCCAGTCGAACCCGGCTTTTGCGGCTTTGGAATTAAGCTTATAGGCACGCATAAGCGCAGGCTGGCCTTTGGTAACGCCGTCAAGAACATGGGTGCGCTCTTTCTTTTCGGTCTGCTTGATGGCCTCCCAGTTTTGCAGCACTTCATCACTGCTGCCTACTTCAATGGTGCCATAGACATGCGGATGACGGCGGATAAGTTTATTCACAATTTCGTCCACAACATCCTGCATGGTAAACGCGCCTTCTTCTTCCGCCAGTCGTGCATGGAATACCACCTGCAAAAGAACATCGCCGAGTTCTTCCTTCATGTTTTCGTAATCCATATTGTCAATGGCTTCCAGAAGTTCGTACACTTCTTCAATAAGGCTTTTGCGGATGCTGCTGTGCGTCTGTTCCATATCCCACGGGCAGCCGCCGGGAGAACGCAGCGTTGCCATTACATCTGTTAACGGACGGACATCCATCACGGAAACCTTTTCTTTATATTCCGGCACAAAAACACTGGTCAGGTGGTCGATATTTTCCTGACGGTCGAGTTCATACAAAGGTACCGTACGGCATTCTTCATCCGGCAGGCCCAAATTGCGCAAAAACCACACCGGCGTTTCATCGTCAAGCACATCCATCAAGGCCAGCTTAACATCGGACGCAACAAATTTGCTGTACACCTGCGTTATCATCAGCGGATATTTTCCTGCGTCGGCAAGTGCTTCAAAATCGCTGCTGTCAATAATCCTCAACCCGGCAATCGGGTCAATGCCAAGTTCCACATACGCCAAATCCAAAAAACTCATGGAAGGCAGAATTTTTAATGCAATCTTTTCCGCTGCTGCCCGTTCTCTCAAAAGCACAACCGTGCGTTCCGCCACAAGCGGGCTGCCCGGAACGGCATAAACAACATCCTGCGTCTGTGCTTTTTCAAGTACAAAATTTACAATATTGCCGTACACATCCTCAAAAGATGCGCCTTCTTCATAAAAATTATCGCAGGCCGTAAAATTAACTTTTTCTTCCGTCAGCCTCGATACGCTTGGATGTACGGCAGTACGCAGAATAACGCATTCCCCGTTTTTCAAAAGTTCCATGGTTTCCACCGAAAGCTGCCCAGCACTGCCGGGGCCAAGGCCTACAACCGTTATTTTATGCATTTAATCACCTCCGCTTTATTTTAGAACCGATAAACGGTATTTTTTCCAAATCATCCTTGCTTACGGCTTTTAAAACAAACAGCAGCACTGCATAAACGGCTATCGCCGCAAAAATTGTAGTTATTGCCGCTATTGTATTGCCAAAAAGCCCGTTTACAAATGTGTAAATAAGTTCTGCCGCTGCGGCCATCAGCAAAGTTGCCGCCAAAAGTTTTGTCAGCACTTTAACGTTAAACGTTATGCCGCTGCGTAGTAGAAAAATAATATTTAACAGCGCCGCAAGCCCGAAATTAATGTTGGAAGCCCATGCCGCACCGACAATATTAAGAGGAGTTACCGTTAAAAACATTACCGCACCGATTTTTACAACGGCACTCAACAGCATATTCCACATCGGAACAGCCGTTTTGCCTATTCCCTGCAGCATACCGGTTGTTACCTGATGTATGCCTAAAAGACAGGCTGAAGGCGCCAGATGGCGTATTGCCTCACCGGCCTGCGGCGCATTGTAAATCATCTGCGCAATCGGCGTTGCCAGCACCCATAATCCGGCTGCGGCCGGAAGCGTTATAAGGCAGCAAATATTCATGGCCGTGCGCGATTTTTTTATAATTGTAAGTTTATCGCCAAGCGTAAATGCTTCTGAAATGGCAGGCAC
>ENA-OPEC01001776-OPEC01001776.1-human-gut-metagenome-genome-assembly--contig:-NODE-1776-length-13517-cov-3.471104_pt1 | contig 13517 bp, 11 predicted proteins | sample MGYA00241622_ERZ501507 | MGnify/ENA primary metagenome ERZ501507 (study PRJEB25962, sample SAMEA2042582) | human gut metagenome | biome: human gut; feature: human-associated habitat; material: faeces... | reverse complement strand
TGCGGCATGCTTGGATTTGACGACGTAGATTGCTCCCATCACCTGCACGGTGATGAGCGGCATCATCGCAACGAGTGCGACAAGGCCGAAGGCATCGGTCATCACATTGCCGCCGAGCGCTTCGCACGCGCCGGTCGCAAACGGCAGCATGAAGGTAGCCGTCAGCGGGCCGGAGGCGACGCCGCCGGAGTCAAACGCGATGGCCGTGAACGTGCGCGGCACAAAAAAGCTCAATGCGAGCGCGACCAAATAACCGGGAACGAGGAAATACAGGATCGAGATGCCCGTGATGACGCGCAGCATCGCAAGGCCGCCCGCGGCGGAGACCGCGATCGACAGGCTCATGCCCATCGCCTTGGCGGAGATCGCGCCTGCGCTCAGCTCCTCGACCTGCTTGTTGAGCGTATGCACCGCGGGCTCGGCGTTGATGATGAACCAGCCCATCAGCATCGCAAGCGGGGCGAGCAGGTAGACCTTCCACCCCTCTGCCAGCGCCGCGCCGAGCGCGTAGCCGAGCGGAGAGAAGCCGACATTCACGCCCGTGAGGAACAGCACCAGGCCGAAGTATGTATAGAGGATACCGATGAGAATGCGCAGAAACGGGAGCTTGCGCAGCTTGAGAGAAACGACCTGAAAGATGAGAAAGAAGATGAAGATCGGCAGCAGCGCCATGGTCACTTCCCATAAATATTCCGGCAGCGCGTGCAGGTAATCCTGCCCAAGCTCCACCGTGGTGGAGACACCGGAGACAACGCTGCTTTCCCCCTGCGCGGGCTGCGTTTTATAGATCGCGCCGAGCAGTAGCACGGAGAGGATAGGGCCGATGGAGCAAAGACCCACAAGACCGAAGCTGTCCGCCTTGGCGTTTTCATCGCTTCGAATGGACGCAACGCCGACACCGAGCGCCATGATGAACGGTACGGTCATCGGTCCCGTCGTCACGCCGCCGGAGTCGAACGCGACGGAGAGAATGCTCGGCTCCGACAAAAATGCTGCGGCAAAGACGATGGCATAGAATACGATGAGCATTGTGCGCAGGGAAATAGAAAACAGGATACGCACCATGCACAGCATCAGAAAAAAGCCGACGCCGACAGAGACCGTCAGGATCAGAACCTTGGTGTCGATCTCCGGCACGTTGCCTGCGAGCACCTGAAGGTCAGGCTCGGCCACCGTGATGGCAACGCCGAGGGCAAAGCTGATGACCAGGACAAGTCCCAGCTTGCGCGATTTTGTCATTTTAGAGCCCATGTAGTTACCGATGCGGCTCATCGACATGTCAGCGCCCAATGTGAACAGTCCCATGCCAAGGATCAGCATGGCTGTGGCCAGAATGAACGAGAGCATCAGTCCCGCGTCGACCGGCACGAGCACAAAGCTGATCGCCATAACGATCAGGCTGATGGGCAGGACGGAAGCGGTGGCTTCTTTCAGTTTTTCAAATAAGATCTGCTTCTGGTACAAGACCTCACTCCTTTGATATTTTTCAATAATTCCAAAATTATCATAGCATATATTCACTGAAATGAACAGAGGAAGAAAGTAAAAGATCTGTTAAGTTTGTTCTTCCAGCGCGGACGAAAAGCAGGCAGGATGACCGCGTCATCCTGCCTGTTTTTCGTGATCCTACTGCGCTGTGTGCGCGCAGCCGCGCTCAAGCGAGCGGCGGATATTGCCGTCGAGCATGTCACCGAGATCGGCGAGGAATGCGTCCGGCTCGCCCTTCATGCCGTTTGCGAGCCACTCGATCGAAAGACCCGCGAGCGCCGCCGTGTAGAAGCGAGCCAGCGCGACGACCTTGCTCTCGCTGACGTCAAGCCCCTCGGCCTCCTTGCGCACGTAGGCAAGCATTGCCGTCAGGATCGTTTTGTGGTAGTACCGCTCCAGAATGTCGCGGTGAGCGGAGGAATGCAGGTGCTGGATCATGCGCTTGTTCTCTGCGGTGAACGCTGTGGCGGCAAGGAAGGCCTTCTGCCACGATTCGTAGCTGTTCGCGCTTTCGGAAAGACGCTCGATCTCTGTTTCAAACACATCTTCGGCCAGAGCGTAAATATCAGTGTAATAATAGTAAAAGGTATTCCGCGTGACCTCGCTTCTCTCCGCAATGTCGCGGACGGAGATCTTGTCAAAAGGACGCTCTGCCAGGAGCTCGATGAAGCTGCGGCGGATGGCGTTTTTGGTGCGCAGGGCCATAGGTGGATCCCTCTCTTTCTGAATTGGTGTGAAATCATTATATCCGATGCGGAAAAAACTTGCAAGGGATAAAAAACTAAATCTTTAACGGAATCTAAACATCAAAGAGCGGCTTTTGTGCCGTAACCTTGGTCAGCGCGCCGAGAGTGTGAAAACTTTGTGCGCTATGCGCACTTTGCCACTTTTTCATTTTTTGCATTGCGGATATGATCAAAAATGCTCAATACTGAAAAAATAGCTCATTCCCCAAAAAGGACGAGCGGAGAGGAAGCGACGAAGATGAAGACCTACTTTACCTCTGAGTCCGTCACGTGCGGACATCCCGATAAAGTCTGCGACCAGATCGCCGACGCGGTGCTGGACGAGATCCTCGTCCACGACCCGAATGCGCATGTTGCCTGCGAGGTGACAGCCTGCACAGATGAAGTCCATCTGATGGGCGAGATCACTTCGACCTTCACGCCGGACTATGAGGCCATTGCTCGCAGGGTGATCGGAGAGATCGGCTACACCTTGCCCGGTGTTGGCTTTGATGCTGAGACCGTACGTGTGCGAGTCAGCGTTCATACCCAGTCACCGGATATTGCGCGCGGCGTGGACCGCGGCGCGCCGGAAGAGGCGGGGGCCGGCGATCAGGGCATGATGTTCGGCTATGCCTGCCGCGAAACGGACGCGCTGATGCCGCTGCCCATTACGCTTGCAAACCGCCTGACGAAAAGGCTCGAGCAGGTGCGGCGCGAAAAGAGCATTCCCTATCTTTTGCCGGACGGTAAGGCGCAGGTCAGCGTCGAGTATGAAGGGGGCTGTCCCAAGCGCATTTCCGCCGTGGTGGTTTCCGCACAGCACAGTGCGGAGGTAAAAATCGACGCGCTGCGCGATGCGATCTTAGAGCAGGTGATCTTCCCTGTGTTGCCTGAACAGCTGCTTGATGAGCGCACGGAGTATTTCATCAATCCGACGGGACGCTTTGTCGTCGGCGGCCCCGCGGGCGACAGCGGACTTACCGGCCGCAAGATCATTGCCGATACCTACGGCGGCGCGGCGCGCCACGGCGGCGGAGCCTTTTCGGGCAAGGATCCGAGTAAGGTCGACCGAACGGGCGCCTATATGGCGCGCTATCTTGCCAAGAACATCGTGGCTGCGGAACTGGCCGAGCGCTGCGAGATCGAACTTGCCTATGCGATCGGCCTTGCAGACCCGGTGAGCGTGATGGTCGAAACTTTCGGCACCGGGCGCGTGAGCGACGAGATGCTTGCCAACTGGCTGATGAAAAATGTCGATATGCGCCCCGGCAGCATCACCGCGCGTTTTGAACTTCGCCGCCCGCTCTATCGCCGCGTTTCCTGCGGCGGACACTTCGGCGAAAATGCTGCGGGCCTGCCGTGGGAGTGGACGGATCTTGCCGAAGTACTGCAAAAGGAGATCTTATCATAAGATTGCACCGCGGATGCGGGGAGGGAACGGCAGTGAAAAGAAAACGGAGGAACACCTATCTTGTCAGCGCGCTTACGCTGGCACTGGTTTTTGCGCTCGTGATCCTCATTTTCCGCGACGCGCTGCCCGGCATCGGGAAAAATCTGCGCGCCGTACCGCTCTGGGGCGTTCTGCTCCTGCTTGTGCTCGGCTTTGCCTACGAGGCGATGGAATCCGCGGTGTGCCTTGTCATCATTCACCACAAAAAGCCGGACTGCACCTTAACTGACGCGCTGCGCGTCACGTTTCTCGGCGTGTTTGGCAACATTGCGACGATGGGCGCGGGCACGCTGCCCATGCAAAGCTACTGCCTTTACAGACGCGGGCTGGACGCAGGCAGCGGACTCGGCATCATGGCGAGCGAATACGTGCTGCACAAGATCTCGGTACTGCTCTATGCAACGGCTGCGCTGCTGCTCGGCGGAGAATGGCTGCGTGGGGGCGCCAACGGCCTTGCCCGTTATATCCTCATCGGCTATGCCATCGGCGCACTCATCGTGCTGGCGCTCACGCTGATCTATACCTGGGATCGGGTGCTTACGCTTGTGCTGCGGCTGCTTGACGGGCTGCTGCACAAGCCGAAGTGGGCGGCGCGCCGCAAAAAATGGGCGGGGAGCCTTACCCAACTCAACCGGGAGGCGAAGAAAGTGCTGCTCGTCCCGTCGCTTGCTGTCAAAGGCATTGCGGTGAGCCTTGCCAAGCTCTTTGTGCTCTATACGATCCCCTATGCTGCGCTGAGACTGCTCGGCTGTACGGCGCTCACCTTTGGGCAGGCACAGCTGCTTGCCGCGCTGATGCTGCTCATCACAAATGCCCTGCCGAACGTTGCGGGCGTGGGGCCGATGGAGTTTGCCTTTCTGCTGCTTTTTGCCCCATGGTCGGATACCACGGTGGCCTCGTCCGCGCTGGTGCTATACCGCGTGGCGACCTATTTCTTCCCGCTTCTGCTAAGTGTGATCGTTTTCCTCTGCGAGGAAAACCGCTCACTCAAAGGCTTTGACGCGCAAAGCGCTGAATGAAAATGATGAGGGGGATATTCTCTTTCGAAGAGAATATCCCCCTTACTTTTTGCGCTTTTTGCAAAGGTGTGAGCGCGGCGTGTCAGCTTTGCTGCTCGACCTTGCCGCTTTCCGGCACGAGGTGGACGTTCAGATGGTCGTAGGTCATCTCCACGCCGTGCTTGTCGAAGGCATCGCGCAGCGCCTCGTTGAGCGTGTAGTAGGCGTTCCAGTAATCCTCTACCGATGTCCAGCAGCGCACGGCGTACTCAATGGAGCTTGCGCCGTAAGAGGTGAGGTAGACCTCCGGCGCGGGATCGGACAGGACGCCGGGAACCGTGCGTACCGCGTCCATGCACGCAGCCTTGACGGTATCGGTCGGCGCATCGTAGGACGCGGTCACGGTGCGCACCACGCGGCGGCGGCCGAGCGTCGTATAGTTGATGATCTTAGAGCTGGAAAGCGCGCGGTTGGGCTGGAGCACGATCTGCCCGTCGGCGGTCTCAAGCTTGGTATGGTTGAGCGAAATCTCGCGCACTGTGCCGACCGTGCCGCCTGCTTCGATCGTATCGCCGATGCCGAACGGGTGCGATGAGAGGATCACAAGCCCGCCGGCTACGTTGCCGAGAATATCCTCTGCCGCGAGCGTGACGCCCAAAGTCAGCACCGACATGATCGCCGTGAGGGAGGCGGTGTTGATGCCGAGCGATTCTGCCGTGATGATGGCGGTCAGAACATACAAAAGAACCTTGAGGCAGGAGAGAATGATCTTTTGCAGCCGGTCGCTGATGCGGCTTGCGCGGGAAAGCAGGCGCGAGAACAGCTTCATGACAAGACGCACGACCACAAGGCAGACAAGCAGTGTCAAGATCGCCGAGAGAATGTTGGCAATGCTGTATCCGCCAATTGAGTGCGAAATGATTTCCGAGAGTTCTTTCATGGCATTTCAGCCCCTTTCTATGTAATGTGTAGTATAACAGCGCCGCCTCACCTTTGTAAAGGGCGAGGAAAAGATCGACCGACTTTTCAGCAGTTATGCGGTTGAGAAAGCGGTGGGAAAAGCGTATCATGCGATCAGATTATTTTGAGAAAAAGGAAGTGTTCATATGCGCCCTGATGCGCTCATCGATTTACACTGCGATACGCTGACCGACGATATGTATACGGATTCATCAACCCCCGACACGTTTGACGATCCTGCGCGCACACTGTTGCTGACGAGCATTCTGAGGAAGGCCTGTTGGGTGCAGATTTCCGCGGGCGAACCTTTGCTGAATGAAAAAATATGACAAAATTTTGTGCTTGCCTGTTGAAAAAGGAAGAAGCAAAGCTTATTATAGAAAACGTCTATTTATAAGATGAATATTTTGGCAAGCAGTGAAAGGAGAAAACAGCAGTGTCAAGACTTGATATTATGACGCCCTCCCACGCGCAGACCGTTATTGACGGGCTGTACCGCGACGTGGAGCGGCGTATTGCCGCAAGCCCTCCGGGTCTTTGCCCGGTGGATCTTGCCAAGAGCTTTCTGGATCTTTGCCATGCGCAGACCTGCGGCAAGTGCGTTCCCTGCCGCATCGGTCTCGGCCAGCTCTCGGAGCTGATGGAACTGGTGCTCGAGGGCAAGGCGACGATGGAGACCATTTCGGTCATCGAGCGTCTGGCGCATGTGATCGTCAACAGCGCCGACTGCGCCATCGGCCGCGACGCGGCGCGACTGGTGCTCGACGGTGTACAGGGCTTCCGCGACGACTATGAAGAGCATATCCTGCGCCACCGCTGTCTCGGCGGCATGCGCGAGAGCGTTCCCTGCGTGGCGCTGTGTCCCGCGGGCGTGGATATTCCGGGCTACCTTGTGCTGATTAAATACGGCCGCTATGCAGATGCCGTGCGACTCATCCGCAAGGACAATCCCTTCCCCTCGGCCTGCGCTTACATCTGCGAGCATCCCTGCGAGGCGCGCTGCCGCCGCAACATGATCGACGACGCGGTCAATATCCGCGGTCTCAAGCGCTATGCGGTGGATAATGCGGGCTATGTGCCGCACCCCGATTGCGCTGAGCCGACGGGCAAGAAGGTCGCCGTCATCGGTGGCGGCCCGAGCGGTCTGTCGGCTGCGTATTATCTTGCGCTGATGGGACATAAGGTCACGGTGTATGAAAAGCTCGCGAAGCTCGGCGGTATGCTGCGCTACGGCATTCCGTCCTACCGCCTGCCGCGCGAGGTACTCGATGCGGAGATCGCCTCCATGTTGTCGATCGGCATTGATGTGCATGTCAATGTCGATGTTGGCAACGATGTGACCTTTGACGAGCTGCGCCAGCAGAACGACGCACTTTACATCGCGCTTGGCGCGCACACGGATAAAAAGACCGGCATCGAGGGCGAGGACGCCGAAGGCGTCATCTCTGCGGTCGAGATGCTGCGCGAGATCGGCGACGATCACATGCCGGACTTCCGCAATAAAGATATTGTCGTCATCGGCGGCGGCAACGTGGCAATGGACGTCTGCCGCAGCGCGGTGAGACTGGGCGCGCGCAAGGTGAGCTGTGTCTACCGCCGCCGTCAGGAGGATATGACGGCGCTTCCCGAGGAAGTGGAGGGCGCCGTTGCCGAGGGCGTGGAGCTTGTAACGCTTCAGGCGCCTGTGCGCATTGAGACGGACGCGAACGGCCATGCGACCGCATTGTGGACGCAGCCGCAGATCATCGGTGAGATGGACAAGAAGGGCCGTCCCGCGCCCGAAAAGGCCAAGCGCAGCGAAAAGCGCATCGCGGCGGACGTTGTCGTTGTCGCCATCGGTCAGGGCGTGGAGACCCACGGCTTTGAGCAGACGAAGATCGCCATCAAGCGCGGCGCGTTTGTCACCGAGGCGAGCGGGCAGATCGACAATATGGACGGCGTTTTTGCCGGCGGCGACTGTGTCACCGGCCCCGCGACCGTCATTCGCGCCATCGCGGCCGGCAAAGTCGCCGCGGCGAACATCGACGAATATCTCGGCTTCCACCATGAGATCGACCCCGGTGTGGTCGTGCCGACGCCGCGGCTGAATAACAAGCCGCCCCACGGCCGCATCGACACCACCGAGCGCGAGGCAGGCGAGCGCAAGCACGACTTCAAGTGCATCGAGTGCGGGCTGACAGATGAAGAGGCCTACAATGAGGCGTCGCGCTGCCTGCGCTGCGACCACTTCGGCTACGGAATTTTCCGCGGAGGGAGGAAGGGCAAATGGTAAGAAATGTTACGCTGACCATCGACCGCAAGAGCGTCACGGTGCCCGAGAATACCACGATCCTCGAGGCGGCGCGCTCGGCCAACATCAATATCCCCACGCTCTGCTACTTAAAGAACATCAACGAGATCGGCGCATGCCGCATCTGCTGTGTGGAGGTAGAGGGCATGGAACGCCTGGTACCCGCGTGCGACAACGTGGTGGCGGACGGCATGGTCGTTTTTACCAACAGCGCCAAGGCGCGCGAGGCGCGGCGCATGAACCTGCGCCTGCTCCTTTCGCACCACGAGACATCCTGCACCAACTGCACGAGAAGCGGCAACTGCACGCTTCAGCAGCTGGCAAACGACTTCAACATGCGCGGTACGCACTTCCCCAAAAAGCTGCGGCACGAGGCGCTGGATTATTCCACGCCCCTCATCCGCGAGAACGACAAGTGTGTGCAGTGCCTGCGCTGCATTCAGGTGTGCGAGAAGATACAGAGCGTGAAGATCTGGGATCTGCTCGGTACGGGTTCGCGCACGGTGGTGGACGCATCGTACAACCGCCGTATTCAGGATACCGAATGTACCTACTGCGGCCAGTGCATCACCCACTGTCCGACGGCGGCGCTGCGCGAGCGCGATGACACGGGACTTGTCTTCGACGCGATCGACGATCCGAACGTCGTCACCGTGGCGCAGGTCGCGCCCGCGGTGCGCGCGGCATGGGCCGAGCAGTTCGGGCTCGACAGCGAGTTCGCAACGCCCAAGCGCATGGTCGCGGCGCTGCGCGAGCTGGGCTTTGACTATGTGTTCGACACGGATTTTGCCGCCGACCTCACCATCATGGAAGAGGGCAGCGAGTTTATCGAGCGCTTCACGCATAAAGAGCAGTACCAGTGGCCGATGTTTACCTCCTGCTGTCCCGGATGGGTGCGGTTCGTGAAGTCGCAGTATCCCGAGCTGACGGGCAACCTCTCCACGGCGAAGTCGCCCCAGCAGATGCTCGGCGCCGTTGCGAAGAGCTATTTTGCCGAAAAGGCCGGCATCGACGCAAAGCGTCTGTTCGTTGTCTCCATCATGCCTTGCGTGGCGAAAAAGAGCGAATGCGAGCTGCCCACGATGAAAAACGACGCGGGCGACCCGGAGGTCGATGTGAGCATCACAACGCGCGAGCTCAATATCATGATGCGCGCGAACCACATCGAGCCGAAGTATCTGCCCGAGGAGGAGTTTGACAGCCCGCTCGGTTCGGCTACCGGCGCGGCGGTCGTCTTCGGCGCAACCGGCGGCGTGATGGACGCGGCGCTGCGCTCGGCGTACTTCTTCGTCACGGGCAAGAATCCCGATCCTGACGCTTTCACCGCTGTGCGCGGCATGGACGGGTGGAAGGAAGCAATGTTCAATATCCCCGGCGCAGGGGACGTGCGCGTTGCGGTCGTCAGCTCGCTCGGAAACGCAAGAAAACTCATCGAGGCGGTCAGACGCGGCGAAGTGAGCTACGACTTTGTTGAAGTTATGGCCTGTCCCGGCGGCTGCGCCGGCGGCGGCGGTCAGCCCATTCACGACGGCGTGGAATTGGCGGAGGATCGCGGCAGCGTTCTCTGGCGGCTCGATCAGGACGAGCTGCTGCGCTTCTCGCACGAGAATCCGGACGTCAAGGCGCTCTATCGCGACTATCTTGGCTCTCCGCTTGGCGAAAAGTCGCACCACCTGCTGCACACCGATCATTTTGCCTGGGAAATGCCGCCCAAGGCGCTGTAAAACGACAAAAAAGTATCCCGTATGCTTTGGCATACGGGATACTTTTTGTGTTGCAAAAGGTTTATCGCTTGGTTCCGTAGCGCAAGATGACATTCACGAGCGCGCGGAAAGCGTCCTCCGCGTCACTGTCAAGAACGTAGGCAACGCTGCGCGATGCGTCATCATAGAGAACGGAACCGTCTGCAAAGAGATAGAGATCATGGTCGCGGCCATTTGCGCGGAACCAGATGGAAACATAGTTGTCTTGCGGACGAATCCCGCTGACCGGCGCGGTCGGCAGACGGAAGCGGCGGTGCGCGGAAATGCTGCCCAGCACATCGAGCAGAGCCTGTCCCGCTTCGCTGTCAGGTTCGGCAGTATAGTCGCACATGCCGCTCGTTTCACCGTTTTCGGTCGAAACGGTGGCGGCGAGGGAGAAGATCGCACGAATCGGCGGCTCGATCTCGTCCGTGTGCAGCTCGCCGAGCGGCTGCGGGCGGCTCAGGAACAGCGCGGCGGCGAGCAGCACTGCGGCAATGCCGGCGGTGATGAGCAGCGCCTTCTTTTTCTTGTCCATGGGTGGGGCTCCTTTCCAACATCAAACTTGCTTTTGCCGTCCAACAGGGGAGAGGGGGATCGCTTTCCAACAGTTTACCTGATAGAGAGCTTTTTGGCAAGCCCTTCTTCGGGCGTGACATAGAGTGTGCGGTAATTGTCGTAGGTCACCATGCCGGGGCGTGCGCCCGCGGGCTTTTTGACGAACTTCACGGGGCAGTAGTCGACGGGGACGCTGCTGCTCTCCTTCGCCTGCGAGAAGTAGGATGCGAGCATCGCGGCCTCGCGCAGATCCTCGTCGCTCGGCGTGAGGCCCGCGCAGCGCAGGATGACGTGCGAGCCGTGGATGTGCTGGGTGTGGAACCAGTAGTCGCGCTTGTCGGCCTTTTTAGCGAGCTGATCGTTCTGCACATTGCTGCGGCCGACGAGAACTTCCAGTCCACCGGAGGTTTGGAACGTGCGCGGCGCGAAGGCGCGCTTCTGCTCTTTTTTGCCGGAGGATTTTTTGAGATAGTTCGTCTCCTGCAATTCGCGGCGAATTTCGTTGAATTCCTGCTCAGTCTCCGCCTGCGAAAGCTCCTGCAAAACGCTCTCCAAGTATGCGCGTTCGTTTTCCGCCTTTTCGATCTGCTCGCGCAGGTGGAATTCGGCGGTCTTGAGCTTGTTGTACTGCTTGTAGTTCTTCGCGGCGTTCTGCTGGGGGGTGAGCAGCGGGTCGAGCGGGATGTCGATGAGCGGGCAGCCGTCTTCGTAGTAGTTCTCGGCTTGCAGGACGCGCTCGCCGCCCTTCATGCGGTAAAGGTTTGCGGTGATGAGATCGCCGCGCAGGCGGAATTCATCGCGCTTTTGCGTGGCGGCGTAGTCGCGCTTCAGGTTCTCGGCTTTTCGCGCCATGCGGTCGCGCGCGACCGTGACCGCGTGCGTCAGCTCGCGGCCGCGGCGGGCGGAGAGCTCCTGCCGCTCACGCGCGTCGTAGAATTCGTCGAGCAACGATGAAAAGTCCTCGCGCGTTTCCACCTGTGTCTCCGCGCCGTACTGCGCGATGAGACGGTAGGTGAAGTCCACGGGCTTGCCGTCGCGGTAGAGGATAACGGGCATGTAACGATCTTCCTTGATGGCGCTTGCGGTATCGGCAAATTCCTGCGCCAGCGTCTCGCGCTGCGCGCCGTTCAGTGCGCCGAAGCGCACATCGGTCGCGCCGCCCGCGCGGAAGGCAAGCTCACGCGCGATGAGCGGCGAAATGCCGGTATAATGGTCAAGCACCCACTTGTCGACAGCCGCTTCCTCCTCGCCGCCACGCCGTGCGAGGGCGATGGAGTCATCCTCCTGTGTGAGGAGGGAGAGCTTGTCGAGCGGCGTCGGCAAACGGTAGAAAAGACCGGGCAGCAGCTGGCGCGCGGCGGAAAGGTCTGCGTCCACGCGGCGCAGGCATTCGACGATGCGTCCCTGCGCATCGAGCAGTACAAGGTTCGACCGCCGCCCCATGCACTCGAGCACGAGCTGCTTCTGGCTGATCTCACCAAACTCGTCCGTGCACTGGAGCGTCAGGATCACCATGCGTTCAAGATCCGGCTGCTCGATCGCAAGCACGCGCGCGCCGACAAGGTGCTTTCTCAGCAGCATGCAGAACATCGGCGGTTGGGCGGGGTTGTCGCGCAGAATATTGGTAAGCTGAATGCGCGGCTGGTTTGCCCCCGCGTTGAGCAGCAGTCTCAAATTGCCGCGCAGCAGCAGAACAATCTGGTCGCGCGCGGGCTGCTGCACCTTGTCGATGCGCGCGCCGATGAGTTGAGGTCTCAGCTCGTGTAAAACTGCCCGCAGGCAGATCGCGTCAAGTGGCATTATCGTCCTCCATCATCAGGTTGAAAAGCTCGTTGATGCGCGTGTGATCGTCGCGCAGGTACAGCCAGCCGAAGAGTGCTTCGAGTCCCGTGGCCTTCTGATAGTCGGCGCGGTCGGCGTGGTGGGGAACAGAGTGGACGTTTGCGTTGCGCCCGCGGCGGAACACAGAGGCCTCTTCCTCCGTCAAAAGAGGAAGAAGCTTTTCTGCAAAGCGCGCCTGCTGCGGCGCGCAGACAAGCTCCACCGTTGCACGGTGAAGACCCTTGCCCGTCGCCTTGCCGTGCACGCACAGGTAAGTGCGCACGAGCAGCTCATACACCGCGTCGCCCAGGTGGGCAAGACCGATGGAGCTGATGGCGCGAATGGCGTCGTCGTTTATTTTGGCTTGTGTATAATCGTACATAAAAACTCCTGCTGATCAAAAGTGCATACATTGTATATCCTTCCCGTGTTTCTGTCAATCGGCGGGCGCGGCGGCGCGGGAAAAGCGTTGCGCTTTTTTGAAAAAACGATATAATGGCAGAAGAGAAAAAACACTGAGATGCAAGGGGGACTCCCAATGAAAAAAATACTATCCGCGCTGCTTGCGGCGCTGCTGCTCCTGACACTTTCCTCCTGCGGCGAAGAAAGAGAGAACGATGAGACCACCGGCTATGATGATTCGCTGATCAAGGAGCTTTACAGCGAGGAAGGAGAGTATACGGACGGCGAGGGCAATACGATGGCCTACCGCTATCATGTGCCGCAGCTTGTGTCGGAAACGGCGGGCGCCGCCGCGCTGAACGCCGAAATCGCCGATCAATTCGGCGCGCTCGTGCAGGAGCAGAAGAACATGATGGCCTCCCGCGTTTCGCTCACGTGCATTTCCGTCACGTGGACAAGCTACTGGAACGACAGCCTGCTCTGCCTTGTGGTGCGCGCGGAGATGGACGGAGACACAAGCATGACGGAGACGTACAGCTACGACTTTTTCGGCGGCAAGCGGCTGATGAGCGAGGATCTGCTGGCGCGCTGCGAGCTTTCAACGCAAGACTTCGTTACGGCGGCGCGCCGCACCGCGGCAAACTACTTTGATGAGACGTACCGAGATGCGCTCAGCGGCAGCATGGGCGGCGCGGACTTCATCGCGTCCTACGCTGAGCGCCGCGCGTGGACGCTCTCGGACGAGAACATCAACGCGGAAATGCGGCTCTATCTCGACGGCGGCGCGCTGCATATGATCGTGCCCGTCGGCTCGCCGGGGCGGAGAGCTACGACGCTGACCTTGCGCTCGACCTCTCCGCGCGCGAGACGGTCGAGAAGACGGCGCAGGACAGCTTTGTCAAGGCAGCGCTCTCGGGCGGCAATTTGACGGTCAGCTTTGAAAAGACGGCGGACTCCGCGTGGTACGCGGAGAATTTCCGCTTTGACTACGAGACCATCTACCCCGTGGAAGGCCTGTATTCCGACTACACGGATGTGTTCGTTGGCTCGGTGGGGCAGGGGGACTTCCCGTACATCTTC
>ENA-OPEC01001771-OPEC01001771.1-human-gut-metagenome-genome-assembly--contig:-NODE-1771-length-13555-cov-2.372593_pt1 | contig 13555 bp, 10 predicted proteins | sample MGYA00241622_ERZ501507 | MGnify/ENA primary metagenome ERZ501507 (study PRJEB25962, sample SAMEA2042582) | human gut metagenome | biome: human gut; feature: human-associated habitat; material: faeces... | reverse complement strand
CGTTCTTCCTTCCATCTTCGGAATCGAAAACTTCACTCTTGCATCAAAGTCCTGCGCTTCTTTTCGCAGGCGAAGTCCGGAATTTTTAATCATACCAAGTCCTCTCCATTGAGAATCACATGGTTCCATCCATTCTTTGATCAGTTTCTGTGCCGGAATACTTCCCTCTTCCGTAACAACCCTTGGATAGGCATTAACAAAAAACGGATTGCCTTCCGGGAACTTCTTTAATAATACAGCAAATGCAGTTAAAATCTCGCTGGCAGTAAAGCCGGTTACTATACCGCTGATTCCTTCTTCCTCACAAAGCTTTCTATTCAATGCATTGCCGGTAATCGCATTAACATGTCCGGGATATAAGAAAACATCGGCACTGTCTTTCAACATCTCATAGGCACCCGGCATTGTTTTATTCGCAGTAAGAAGTGCATAGTTTGTAAGTCCTGCCTCTTTTGCCATCTTTACAGAAAGACAACTTGCCGGAGTTGTTGTCTCAAATCCAACGGAAAGAAAGACAACCTGCTCGTCTTTATGCTCTTTGGCATATTCAAAGGCATCCATCGGAGAGTAGACCATCTGAATCTTGCCGCCAAGACTTCTGGCATCCGCTAAACTCTTTGTACTTCCCGGCACACGAACCAGATCGCCAAAGGTACAAATAGTTACATTTTTCTCCAGAGCAAGCCATACTGCCTCATCAATAAAACCTGCCGGTGTCACACAGACCGGACATCCCGGTCCTGAGATCAGTTCCACCTGCTTTGGAAGTAATTTGCGGATTCCAAGGCGAAAGATCTCATGTGTATGTGTTCCGCACACTTCCATAATGCGAACCGGTGGTCCATCATACTGCTCGATGATTTCCCTCGCTGTTTTTCTTTGTTTCTCATTTCTTTCAGATGTTTGATTTTTTGTTATATCCTGCATCATCATTTATTCTTTTCACCTCACTGTTCACTGCTCTATAGCAGTTCTTCCATAAGCTGATCGGTCTCTTCGTCATCTTCTTCTGTGATCTTTGCAATTGCGACTCCGGCGTGCACCATCACGTAATCGCCCGGCTCCAGATCTTCTAATAACTCTGAAGACACTTCCCTTTTCGCACCACCTGCATCTACCACTGCAGTTCCGTCACTGATGCGAACCACTTTAGCTGATAATCCTACACACATTTTCCTTATTCCTTTCTTTTTTAACTCTATAAAATCGGAGCTTCCTCTACACACTCATGATTCATTCCATAAAATGCCTGACCAAGCGCAATTCCTCCGTCATTCGGCGGAATCATCTGATGTGTCAGCACATGAAAACCATTTGCAATTAATCCGTCTTCCGTCAGACGAAGCAGTAATCCATTCTGAAATACACCGCCACTAAGCGCTGCTGTCTGAAATCCTGTTTTCTCTTTAGCATGGATACATGCTGTGACAATCTGCTCTGCAAGTCCTTTATGAAATTCATAAGCTGCCTTTTCTATTAAGTCCTGATCAAATGTATCTTCTGCCACTGCATTTTCGCCAATATTGCTAACCACTTCGACTGCTGCCCTCACCAGTCGACTTGTCAGAAGAAGTTCTCTTCCGTCGTCTGCTGATTCAGTTAAACACTTCTGCCCGTCTAAGACATTTATTTTCTTCTCACCAGATCTTTTTTCATAAGCTTCTGCTGCGAATTCCAATGCCATGGAAGCTTCTCCTTCAAAAGAAGATTTCTTTCGAATTCCAAGTATCGCACTGATTCCATCAAATAATCTTCCTGCACTGGTTGACTCTACCGCATTGATCTTTCTCTCAAGCATCGCAAGCTGAACTTTCGCTTCTTTTTCCTCACAAAGACCAAGTTTCTGAATGATCTGCATCGCCTCATCTTTTGATTCAGATATTTGCCAGATTAAAGAAACTGCGATACGCCATCCTTCTTTTGCTGATAGGTCGCCTCCAGCCTGTAAAAATGGTTCAACACTTCCGATTCTCCGGAATCCGTCAAGATCTGACAGAAGTATTTCTCCGCCCCATATGGTTCCGTCCGTTCCATAGCCGGTTCCGTCAAAAGATACTCCGATCACCTGTTCCATCCAGTCATTCTCTGCCATACAGGATAAGATGTGTGCATAATGATGCTGCACTTTCAAAACAGGAAGTCCCAGTTCTTCTGCAACAACTGTCGAGTTGTATTTTGGATGCAGATCACATGCTGCAACTTCCGGTTCTACCTCCAGAAGTGTCTCGAATCTGTGGATCGTCTCTTGCAACGCTTTTACAGTACGGAGATCTTCCAGATCCCCTACATACGGGGACAGATAGAAACGTCCATCCACTCCGATACAGAATGTATTCTTAAGTTCTCCGCCTGCGGCCAGCACCTGTCCTTTCCACGGCATCGTCACCATCGTCGGAAGCGGCGCATAGCCTCTGGAGCGCCGAATCATATACGGCTCTCCCCGGTAAAAATCCATAACCGTGTCATCCGCACGAAGCCGTATTTTCCGGTCATGGGAAAGTATCACATCACAAAGCCCGCTCAGCTCATTTAATGCATCTTCATCGTCACGGCAAATCGGCGCTCCAGAAGTATTCGCACTGGTCATCACAAGGCAATCAGAAACCTTCGTTTCATCCTGATAATCAAATAGCAGAAGCTGTATCGGTGCACACGGAAGCATCACACCAATCTTTGGATTATCCGGTGCAACACTCTCACAAAGCGTTCCCCCTTCTTTTTTCGGAAGTAAAATAATCGGCTTCTGATGCCCGTCAAGAATCTCCTCTAAATGTGGTTCTGTCTCACATTCTCTTCTCACAACATCTAAGTCCTTCATCATAACAGCAAATGGTTTCATCGGACGTTTTTTCCTCTGTCGTAATCTTGCAACTGTTTCTTCCTTCGCCGCATCACAGCAAAGATGGAAACCGCCGATTCCCTTTACCGCTACAATGCCACCCTCGCTGATCACCTTTCTTGTATAACGAATCGCATCTGCTCCCCGTTCTTTCCTCCCAAGCAAATATACTTCTGGCCCGCAGTCGTTACAGCAGACTGGCTGTGCATCAAATCTTCTCGTTTCCGCATGCGTGTACTCATACTCACATTTCTCGCACATCGGAAACTCTCCCATACTCGTCCGTACTCTGTCATACGGCATGGAATCTAAGATTGTAAGACGCGGTCCACAACAGGTACAATTGATAAACGGATGCAGATATCTTCTGTCGTTCTTATCATAAAGTTCCTTCTTACATTCCGGGCAAATGGCAATGTCCGGGGATACGAAGATTTCTCCTTCTTCTTTTTCGCTCTCTATGATTTGGAACTTTTCTTTGGAGTCTGTTTCAGATTCAACTTTATGAATACCGTCCTCACCCGATTCCACATTCTCCACATCCAGTTTCAAAATAACCGCCCGTTTGGGAGGCTCTTCCTGAATCTGCTTTATAAAGCTATGCACACATTCTTCGCTGCCCTCTGCAAAGATTTCCACATAAGGTCCTTTATTACTCACACTTCCGGCAATATCACAGGCATCGGCATGACGCTTTACCGTTGGGCGAAAGCCGACCCCCTGCACAATTCCAAATACTCTGATACAGACTCTCATACGCTCTGTCTCTTCTTTCCTGAGATTGCAAAATGCGGTAAGTCATACCATTCTCCTTTATAAAATGGCACAGCTTTCTTCAGTAGCGGATCGGCGATAATAATGTCATATTCATTTTCTTTGATGTAAGTGATCCAGTCATCTTCTTCCTTAAAAAGAATATCTTGTTCTTTCTTTTGCTCTTTATTCATCATAAACCAGGATGCAACATTGATATTTGCAGAAATAAATTCTTCCCTCAACGTATTCGCCAGCACCTGCTGATGAACAATTAATATCTTTTTCTCAGATAATTCTTCTACATTCAACAGTCCTGCTACCTGCTCTTTTTTTTCTTTCCATTCTGGAATAATCTCCGGTGGACAAAACAGCTCATATGGCGTTCCAAATTTCTGTTGTAAATACTTTGCTGCTGCAATTCCTGCCGGCGAAACAACAATGTTTTTCTCTGCTGCTGCCGCCTCTCTTACAGCGTCTAAGCCATCGCCCATTCCATAACATACAACCTTTGAAAAACCTTTTTCGGCAAAATACTTTTTCAGGAAATCTTCTTCATAAATACCGCCAAATTCAAGAGGGGTTGCCCCGATAATTCCAATACGTCCTGGCTCCACATCTTTTTCAACAGCGAACTTTTTAAATAATTCTTTCCATGTCTTTTTCTCACCATCATCGTAAAGCTTTGTTCCGTCCGTGTCGATTGTAAGCGCCGGAATTCCTGTTTTCTTTTCAATCATTCGGGAAAGTGCGCGATAATCCGTTCCGATTACTGCTGGAACCGGCGTACCAATCACTGCAATAAAATCTGCGGAAAGCTTCTCGCAGGCTTTTCCAATCTTTTCTACCAGGCGGTCATCCCGTCCAAGAATCGCATCCATATCACGAAGTCCTGCGCTGAAAATCGCACTACGACTCTCAAACCATCTTGGCTCATCAAATCCGCATATGTTTCCCGCACAGCCGCCGGCATCTAAAATAATAATCAGTCCGTGAAATTCACATAATACCGCTGCTGCGCCCGACTGGTCCGGAGCAAATGGGGAGAGATATTTTCTAAGTCCCTTCATTTAATTTGTCCCCCTTTCCAGTGTTTTCTCTTCTTTTATATTTTTTGTACTATTTTTCAAATTTTTTTCTTCACTTTTCGTATTTTTCTCATCCAGTACCCGTTCACACTCCTCAAAGAAATGCTTCACTCCACGATACCCAAATGGCTGTATATCGTCACTCCACTCAAGCTGTGCTGCTTCTGGATGATAGTAAACAGCATCCTTTCCGATAACGATATCCACTGGATTCTCGCCCGGCTCATAGTAAATCATCGTTGGCTCCAGATTCGAATAAATCTTTGTTTCTGGACTTAACTTCGCCATCTTTTCGATATAAACAAAATCCTCTTTCGACAGATTTCCAAATACTTCTGCTACCGCAAACTCATATCGAATCAGCGCAAATGCAAGTTCAAATGCATTGGCGTTACAGCCTTCTCCAATTGCAAATACTGCATGTGGATACTTTTTCTTAAAAGCTTCTTTTGCTGCAAGTGCTTCCTCAAAATAAGCATCATCATCAAATTTACTTCCTAATGCTGCTGCAAATAATGTATATTGATTCTTTATTTTATCAAGCTGATATAGCCTTGTAAGTTCTATGTACGGAATTCCCAGTCGTTTTTGCATATCGGCCGCCGCAAAACGTGCTTCCGCATCTAAGACCAGATTAAAATTCGCCTCTGCCATATCAAGATACTCATCATAGTTTTTACATCGGGAAATCTCACGAATCTTTTTTATCCCAAGCTGTCTTAACAGATCATAAAGTTCACTGTCATCTTCTAACGGAGCAAAATGTCCAAGAAGATTCACAGAAGTACTCTTCTTTTTCTTTGGCTCTAACAGAGAATAAATCGACTGTCTGACATGAACCATCGGCGGCTTTCTTCCCTCTCTGGTCAACGCATACATATAGCAAGGAAGAACCGGGATTCCAACTGCTTTTTGTGCTCTCTTACAAATACGCTCCATATCGGTTCCAAGCAAAGCATCTACACAAGTAAGACAAATCATAACAACCGATGGCTTTTTCTCCAGACAATCATAAATCTCTTCTACTGCCTGTGGAACCTTCTTCAAATGTCTTCCCGTTACAATATCCGTTTCATCCATCATCAGATAGAAAAATCGCTCACTGTATCCGCCAAGCTCACTTAAAATCGTTGTATTCCTTCCACAACAGCCCGGTGCTAAAAGAAGCATAACCGAACCCGGAATCGCAAGGCCTGCTCTCTTTACACCAAAACCCTGCGCTCCCGGCGAGTTATACGCAAGTGTAGCTGGTGAGCTGTAGATAAGGTGCTTTGAGGAAATCAATTCTTCAGGAATATTGTCTCGACCTGCTTCGGCAAGTTCTTTTGTGGTAATAAAATACGCTCCTTCTGCTTTCTTTTTCTCTGTCTCTTTTGCCATGATTTCTACCATACATCTTCCTCCGCTGTATCCTGTGCATTTTCCAGAAGTTCTTTTGCAAGATTTAAAAATGCCTGTGCCGCCGAAGATTCTGGTTCACCTTCGACAACAGTCATTCCCCTATCTTCACATCTGGTAATCTCGTCACTTCTTGGCACTTCACCAACAATCGGAAGCCCTACGGAATCCGCAAACTCAGTAACCTTCTCTGTCTCGTTTTCCACATTTCTGTGATTTAACACAATACCATACACCTTCGCATAGCTTCTGTCCTCAAAGTTCTTCACTGCATTATTAATATTATTGGCAGCATAAAGAGCCATCTTCTCACCAGAAGTCACAATCAACACTTTACTCGCATACCCCTCACGAATTGGTGCCGCAAATCCACCACAGACAACATCACCAAGAACATCGTATAACACAACATCAGGCTGGTGTGTCTCAAATAATTCCAAATCTTCTAACAAGCTAAATGTCGCAATAATTCCACGACCTGCACAGCCAAGTCCCGGTGTCGGACCACCTGTTTCAATACAGAGAACTCCACCGTAACCTACCTTTGAAATATCCTCAATTGTCTCTGGGTCTTCATCATATTCACGCATATAGTTCATTACCGGAATCGGTGTCGTACCCCCAAGCAGATTAATCGTAGAATCTGCCTTCGGGTCACAGCCAATCTGAATAACCTTCTTTCCCATACTGGCAAATGCCGCTGCCAAATTACTGGTCACCGTGGACTTTCCAATCCCGCCCTTGCCATAAACCGCAATCTTTAACATAAAAAAACTCCTCTATTCTACCCCTGACCGACAGACTGACCGTAAGGTAGAACAGAAGAGTTTTGCACTTTTCGTACTTTATTCTTACTATTCTTTTCTTTGTTTAAAACAAATCGTATCTATTTAGAATCTATACAATTATAGAAAATCAAGCGTATTTGTAATCTTAATATAATTGAATTAAAAATATCTCCATTTCTATACAACTTATATACAGATTTACTACTCGATTTTCAATTGCAAATTCTAAATAATTTCAAACTATTCCAGCGCGGAAAACCTTACTGTCAGAGTCGATATTTATCTTTCTATTATTATAACTATCCAGACTCACAAAATTAAATATCAGTTACTATATACTTGCATAACTTTGATTTACATAATCTTAGATAATTATTCTTTTATTGTTTTGTTATTTTTTTATCATAGTCTTATTATAACATCTGAGAAATGAAAGGCAAGTACATTTTCCAGTACAGTACTTATAGTGACATACTTCTTCTGCACATCTCTGCAATCCCGCCAGAGGCTATATCACTGTCAAACGTATATCCCATTCCTCTTAAAAATTATTTTAAAAGAAGATAACTTGGCATACCATTCTCATAAATACTACTTACTTCGCCCTGAACCAATGGGGTTAAGTAAGTAATCAACTCTTCTTTCACACCATTGCCAGCCTCATTAATCCACTCTACAGGAATCTTCTTCTCTTTATTCGCAACCTCACGAATATCAACGCCACTGTACTCTACCGTATATGGAGCATCAGACACTCTTGTAAGAGAAGACATTAATCCACTCTCTCCTGCTACTGCAAGCTTAACTGCATTCGCGCCAAGATTACCGGACTCCTCAATATCCGTCTTACTTAAAATATGCCCTGCACAGCGCTGTAACAGATTCAATTCTATCGAACGAACCTTACAGCCAATCTTTGCCCGAACCGCTTCCTCTAAAATCTTTCCAGTACCAGATAACTTCGTATGTCCAAATACATCTAACTCTCTAGATTCTTCCTGTTCACATAAGAATCGTCCCTCTGTATCATGTACACCTTCACTAACCGCAACAAGCACAGCATTCGTTGAGGCCAGCTTTTCCTTCACATCATCAATAAAACGATCCAATGAAAATGGTTTTTCTTCTAAATAAACAAGATATGGCACATTACCATTCTTACCTTCCGCTAATGCAGCAGCCGCAGTAAGCCATCCGGCATGACGTCCCATCATCTCAACAATAATTACATTCTTCGGTTCATATACAGTAATCTCCTGTTCAAGCTCACAGAAAACTGTAGAAATATACTTAGCTGCTGAACCAAATCCCGGACAATGGTCTATTCCGCAAAGGTCATTATCAATCGTCTTTGGTCCACCAATAACCTTAATATCCTCTACACCTTTCTCCTTACAGTATGCAGAAAGCTTCGCTACCGTATCCATAGAATCATTCCCACCGATATAAACAAAATATCCAATATTCATCTTATGAAGAATATCAACAATCTCCTGATACTGACTGTCATCTTCCTTGATATCATTAAGCTTAAAACGACAAGAACCAAGCGCTGCCGCCGGAGTTCTCTTTAACTTCTCCAGCTTTTCCTCTGTGTCAACCTTCTCTGTAAGATTCACAAATTTCTGTTCTAACACTCCCTGAATTCCATAACAAGCCCCATATACCTGATCAATCTGTTCTTCCTTTATCGCCTGCTTAATAACACCTGCTAATGTTGCATTAATCGCTGCTGTTGGTCCTCCAGACTGTGCTACTAACAAATTCTTCTTCATCTTTCTAAAATCCTCCTGTAAATCTCTGAAAAGGTTCTGGTTTTCCTTCATTCGATGCAATCACCTTCTGCATCCATACAATATCCCACCACTTGCCAAGCTTGTAGCCACATTGTTCAAAATGTGCCTTCTTCTCATATCCACGCGCCGCATGAAACGCTTCACTCTCTGCATTCGGATGAGTAATGCAGGCAAATAAATTCACGATATTCTGCTTCTTCAACAACTCTTCCATCTTCTCATAAAGAGCCGTTCCCACACCTTTTCCGTGAATTCCTCTCTGCACATAAACAGACATTTCCGCTGACCAGTCATACGCCCTGCGGTCATAAAAAATCCCCGCATACGCATAAGCAATAACCTCTCCCTCCTCCTCAGCAACAAGGTAAGGATACCTCTCCAATGTCTTCGTGATTCGTTCCTGAAACTCCTTCACCGAAGGAACTTCCAGTTCAAAAGTTATCGCCGTATTGTCCACATAATACCGGTAAATGTTCTGGATAGCAAAAGCATCCTCCGGCGTAGCGATTCGTATATTCATTTCAAGCCTCCAAAAATTTTGTCGATGTGGTTATTATACAATAAGAGGAGGAGGGGGACAAGACGGTAATTATAGAAATAATGTAATCATCTGGCTTCCTTCTTTTTAAGAATCTCTTCAATGTCTTTCTCTAAAGCACTACGCGGAGCTCTTACAGTGACACCTAGATCAGAATTTACCTGAATAGCCACCGTTTTCCTGTTTGATCTGATTACTGTAACTTTCATACTAAGTCCTTTGTTCTATTATTTCATACACTTTCGAATTTGGTCTATCAACAGAATATCTGCCGGAAGCCAGTCAATGCTATCCAATTGATCTTTCGTAAGCCACTTTGCCGCTTCTGCTTCTTTCAGCTCCAAATGTCCTGCTTTAACTTCAGCCCAAAAACAATCCATAGAAAGATGGAAAGTCGGATAATCATATTCTACCGTATCAATCAGTTCTCCGACCTTGATTTCCGTATCCAGTTCTTCTATGATTTCTCTTATAAGTGCCTGCTGCGATGTTTCTCCCGGCTCCACTTTTCCTCCTGGAAATTCCCAGCCACCTTTCAAATCGCCATAGCCTCTCGCCGTTGCGAATATCTTATTTTTTTCTTTCATATCATCGCAGATAATTGCTGCAACTACTTTTACCGTTTTCATCTGTTTCTCCTCTACCATCCCTCTATCTTTTTATGCTGTAATATTAGACTGTAAATATCTTAATAAATCCTCTCTTACTGCATGGTGCATTCTCATAGTGACTTTCGTAATCGGCTGCATGCGTCCACGATTATCTTCTTTCTGTGCATTTTTAGCTTCCATTACATCAAATTCTCCCATATAATAAAAATTCGTTTCTGCATCTGATTTTTTTACAAGCAAATGCTTTCTTGTAGCTCCCAGTACATCTTGCATATAAGAGCTTTCCAATCCTTTACCAATCTGAGAATCCCACTTAAAAATCAAGTTATCTTCAAATGCATCCGCATAATCCGGTTTTCCAGCTACATAATTTTTTTCATCCTGGCTCTCTTCCTTGTGATAAGTAATAAAAATAAATACATCATCATCAATTCGTTTCATACCATACATAACAGAAGATAAATCCTTGCCACAATTCATAAGCAAACTAACATCTCTTCTGGAATATTTTTCATACAACACAAATGGACTATCTATATTTTTCCATGGAAGATATTTTTCCTGATATCTAGTAAGTCCGACTTTTATAATATCTTCCACCTGTTTGTAGAATTGTATATGCTTAAGTCTGTCCGCATAACTTTGTACTCTTCGAATCATTCCTGGCCGATCATTTTCTAAAATGTCAATCTGACAGAACTTCTTATACTCAGCCTCTTTACTCACAAAATGTCCCTGTAATACTTGAATTGCTTCCTTTACCTGTGCTACACTGATTTCAAATCCAAATGTCTTTTGATATTCAGTTTTAAACTCTGTAATACCGATATAATCTTTATGAAGCAATTGACTTAAAATTGCAAGTTCATCGGGTCGTACACCTGAAAGAACAGTTTTAGATAAATACTCCAGTGTTAACTTTTCCTGTTCACTTAAATTATTTGTGTATTTATCCTTTTCCATTACCTGCATAAAAGCATAGTACGTTTTATATTCTCGAATAATTACTAATGGATCAATTTCTTGATTCTCATAAAAATCATATAAAAACGGAATTCTCCCCAAACGATTCTTCAGTGAAATATAACTTTCTTTAATCAGAGCTTTCATTCCCTTAATCTTATCAATAGATTTGAAAATTTTGTCCTTAGAGATTTCATCAAAATGTACAGTTGATGCACCTGGTATCGTACTATTTCCACTGATCACATACTTACGAATCACATCAGCATTGTAAGAACGGTCTCCAGATAACGCCACCGGAATCATAAAATTATTATTATAATTCCCAATAAAATCCAGAATAACAACATATTCTTTTCCCGGCGCTTTTCTTAATCCTCGTCCTAACTGCTGAATGAATACAATCGGAGACTGTGTCGGTCTAAGCATGATAACCTGATTCACTTCAACAATATCAACACCTTCGTTCAAGATATCGCGGGAAAAAATATAATCTAAAGGTTGACAATCTTCCGTAGCATCTTCTTCATCCATTGCCAGTCTTTCAAAGGCTTCCTGGCGTTTGTCTTCATTATCATTCCCACTAAGAGCAACTGTGCGATATCCCAGTTCATTGAATTTTTTCGATAACTCCTCGCATTCCTTTACACGACTGCAAAAAATGAGTCCTTTTACACGATTACCACTATATCCGTAATACTCTGATTGCTCAATGATATGTCTTACACGCTCATCGCTGGTAAGCTGATTGAACGCTGCATCTGTCAGTTTTGTAGCCTGTAACATTTTGTCATCCAAAGAAACAATCTCACTAATGCCAAAATAATGAAATGGACAAAGAAGATCCTCTTCCATAGCTTGCTGCAAACGGATTTCATAAGCAATCTGATAATGAAAAATCTCATAAATATTTTTTCCTTGCTGATTATCATCCCTTTTGTCCGGAGTTGCCGTCATTCCTAAGAATAGCTTTGGTTTGAAATAATTAATGACTTTGGTGTAAATATTGTTAGAACTATGATGCGCCTCATCTAGAATAATACAGTCAAACGCATCCGGTTGATATTGAAATAAATGAGTATCTCTATTCAAGGTTTCTACTGTAGCAAACACATACTCTTTCTCATATTCATAGAAACCAGCACCAACCACTCCCATCGTCACTTTCTTACCGAAGACTTTTTCAAAAGATTTCTTAGCCTGTTTCGCCAGGGTTACACGATGTACTAAAAACAACACTCTTTTGAAACTAAGCTCTCGCATAGCAAATGCAGAGGCGAATGTTTTACCAGTACCAGTGGCTGATATCAAAAGTGCCCTCTCTTCTCCCTGCTCCAGAATCTTCCTAAGATTCGCAATAAATCTCTCCTGCATAGAATTCGGTTTTAATCGGTATTTTTCGAGTGACGGAATCTCTTCGCTTTTCGCTATCTCACGCTGATGTTTTATGATATTGTAACGTTCTCTGTAAACTTCATAAAAATCATCATAAGGAAATGCATACTCACTGTTCCAGAGATTATGAAATTCTTCCACAATCTCTTCTGCAACTTCACCATTTTCTGTAGAAATCAGTTTCGTATTCCACTCCTTATTAATCGTCAGCGCTGCACTTGTCATATTAGAACTTCCGATGATGATTCGATAAATCTCTTCTTTCTTGAAAATATATCCCTTCGTATGGAAACCATTTCCGGCAGCTTCTACGTCATACATTTTCAACGTAATATTTTTCAATCCATTGAGTTTCTCAAGTGCTCTCGGCTCGCTGAAATTCAGATAATTTGTCGTAAGAATCTGTCCTTTAACGCCCTTTTTCTCAAGCTCTTTTAAAGTCTGCAGAAGCGGTGTCACACCACCCATCGTGATAAACGCAACACTGATCTGGAACTGATCACAGCGCAACAATTCGTCCTCTACAGATGAAATAACTTTCTTCCCCTCTTCCGGATTATTCGACACAAATGCTGGCTTGCCGCCACAGAACCATTTATATAAGCGGCATTTAAGCCATTTTGCAATTCCTTGATCACATTCGCATCCATTGAAAAATCTCCCTCTCATTTCGTAATGAGTAAAACAAAATACTCTGATTAGTATTATACCTTATGGGAGAGAGTTTGTCATTGAAATCCCCAGGAAGCAAACATAGCAAAGGCAACTGAACGAAACGATAGCAACAAAAAACAGATCCGGACGCACTGAATTTAATGAGTGTATCTGAACCTGCCTTTTCATTGATCTTTCCAATAAATAGCTGGACCGGCTTTTCATCGGAGTTACTTATTTAATTGGGAAATGATTTTCAAAATATGTTCGTTTCTTTTTATTGACTTTTTGCTACTATCAGGATACAGTCATAGCTAAGAAATGGGTTTTTTACTGAGTAATGTCTTCAGGCTAGAAAAGGGTGCTTGTTTCTTTTTTTATACACTATTTCATTAGCCTTCATCAAGTATAATCATATCTCATCTTCTTTATCAAATCATCTGCAGAATCCAATATTCTTCCTCTGAAGAATTCCCAATCATTTCAATAGACTCCTCACAAAAATGGTTTAGATTTAAATAATAGTCTTCCCTCTCACTACTAAAATCTAACTGTGCAGTATCTAATTCTACCATCTCATCTTCATCAAAAATCAACTTCCTCACATAGATATAATCATCAAAACCTCTCGTAATATCTTCTTTTAAAAGGTTCTCTCCAGTTCCAAACTTTGCAGAAATAAATACCTCACTGACTGGAAGATAGAGTAAAACACCTTTTTCATCCGATGGA
>ENA-OPEC01001769-OPEC01001769.1-human-gut-metagenome-genome-assembly--contig:-NODE-1769-length-13559-cov-4.932761_pt1 | contig 13559 bp, 9 predicted proteins | sample MGYA00241622_ERZ501507 | MGnify/ENA primary metagenome ERZ501507 (study PRJEB25962, sample SAMEA2042582) | human gut metagenome | biome: human gut; feature: human-associated habitat; material: faeces... | reverse complement strand
CTTCCCATGCGGTGCAACCGTATACCTTCCCACCGCCGCCGGAACAATAAACGTCTCCGCATAGTGCACCACAAACGGCGCAAATTTCCCCTCCGGACTCTCTACCACCGCTTCTTCCCCTTCCACCAGATTCAGCACATTCACGCTTCCGCCTGTCTCATGCTCCACCTTCCGGTCAAACCAGTGCCGCCGCGTCTCAATGAATTCCCGCTCGTGCAGCCCGGTGCGTTCCTCGCGGATGCCCTCTTCCTCGTGAATCACCTCCACGCGGTTGACAAGATTTTTCTGCACCCAGTCTGTATCGCGGTCGAACTGAATGTTCTTCATGCCATGCGCAAGGTGAATCGGGCGCGGGCGTCCATCCAGCCCAAGGCGCCCCCAATCCCAGAGCTTGAAGGTGAAGATATAGGGCGTCGCGCTGATTTCCAGCACCATGCAGTCCTTGCCGGAGCAGTGTATTGTTCCGGCGGGAATCAGGAAGTGGTCGTGCTTTTTCGCCGGGATAACGTTGACGAAGCGTTCCGCGTCGAACTGCCCGGTCTGCTGACTGTCTTCCAGCGCCTTCTGGAATTTTTCCGGCTGAATGCCCGTCTTGCAGCCCAGATAGACATGCGTGTCGGCGTTTTCCGCCGCGTCGAGGATGTAGTAGCTTTCGTCCTGCGTGTAGTGCATCCCGAACGTGTCCTGAATGTACTCGGTCAGCGGATGCACCTGCAAGCTCAGATTTCCGCCGCCGATGGTGTCCAGAAAGTCAAAGCGAATCGGGAATTCCGTGCCGAAACGTGCGTGAACCTTGTCACCCAAGAGCGCTTTAGCTTCCTCATGCACCAGATTGATGGCGGGTGTTTCCACAACGATGCCGTCTACATCCAGCAGGAGGCTGTTTTCCTCCGGCACGCCATCGAAGCTCCATGCGTAATTGGGCTTTTCCGGGTCAAGCCCGCAGACGGACTTCATCCACTGCCCGCCCCAGACGCCGGGGTCGAAATACGGCGCAACGCGGAAGGGCTGCGTGACCGCCTGTTTGAGCGCGTCGCGGTAGCAGTCGCCGGTCATCATGCGGGGCGTCTCGGCGTCGTTGGTGTCCAGCAGGTAGTCAATATGCGAATGCAGCGTCCGCTTATGGCGGTCGAGGACGCGCCATTCGATGAAGTAGCCGCGCTTATATTTGCGCAGCGGGTCTTCGCCGTAGTTGTCATTGAGCCAGTTTGCCAGTTTGCCGGAGCGGAAGCGCAGCTGGATTTCCCAGCGCGCCATGTCCGCATACACCAGCACATCGGGATGCTCGCACAGCAGCGCCGCGCCGACGCCGAACACCAGCCGGACACCGTGCACCAATGCGATTTCCTGCCGAAGCGCCGCTACCCGTTCCATGTCGAAGAACTGCTCGATGCGGTAGTGCGCCATGATGCCGAACACACGGTCATCGGTCAGGTGGTCTTTCAGCATGGCATTGACCTGCTCTTTGGGGAGCGTCGCCTGTGCCGTGCAGAAGACGTGCGACGGGTTCAGCTGCTCTGTCAGCGCGCTCAGCACATCCGCCTCCCACACGCCGTGATAGCAGTCCACGCAAACGACGGCGTCAGGCTTGCCTGCAATGGCTTTGCGCAGCTGTGCACCGATAGCTTCCCAGCCCTGCCATGCGCTGACGCCCTTTGTCCGCACATGAAGGACAGGGCGCTTATCGTAATTGCTCTTTCTCATGCCTGCCCCTCCTGAACCAGCGTCGGGACGCCGCCGACGTTCATCAGCCGCGCGGTGAAGCCATGTTCGGCGATGGACGCATAGTCATGTCCCGCGTCGGACGGCCAGCACGCGCCGACGCGCAGGGGCGTATCGCCCGTATTGGCGAGGCGGTGCGCGATGTAGCCGGGGATATAGTGGAGGCTGCCGGGCTGCATCGGCTCGAACCAGCACTTGCCGCTTTCATCCATGAGGATGAGCGCGCCCGTGCCCTGAATGCACCAGTAATATTCGCCGCATTCCCGCCGCGCGTGATAATGTCCCTTGGTCATGAAGTATTCGCCGCCGACCTGACCGGGCATGACGTTGCTCGTGCCGAAGAACAGACCGCCGGGCGTGCCGTCTTTGACCGCCATATGGCTCTGAACTTCATAGACGATGGTCGCAGGGTTCATTTGGGCGCGGGCGGCTTCGTCCTGAAATACGTTTTTGAGGTCGCCGAGTGTCCGTTTGGATTCGCTGATATTGTCACCGCGCAGGTAGCCACTGAGCAGGTCAACCATCGTTCCGTTCATGGTGAGCTTTTTCTCCTTTGTTTGTACTGTTTCTGCATAGTATTGCGCTTTTGGAGCAGAGGATTTTGCCTCTGCGGAGGCGACAAGGGGGATTAAATCAACACCGGCGCATCCAGCCCAATGCCGTCCACGGTCAAAATCGGGCGCTCGGTCGTGTGCGCGGTGAAGTCGTCGAAGCCGATGCGGAAGCGGCGAGACCACTGTACCCGCGTCTGCCAGCGCTCGCCGGGGAGGAGCGTGCGGAAGTTGTCGTCGCGCACCAGATTCCATTCGTCCGACGCATCCGTGATGTCCGCAAACAGCACGGCCGTGTCGCCCGTGTTGCGCACCTCAATGACGGCGCTGTCCGGGGATGTTTCCAGCGCCCGCGCGGTCAGGTGTCCGCCATGCAGGGATGCCGCCGCGCGGTAGGGGCGATTGTTCTCGCAGGAGAAGTAGTATTCATTGACGGCGGTTCTTTCGCCCAACCGCACTGTCAGGCGCACCAGCACCAGTCCATCCGCCGTCTGTGGCATGACGAACGCGACGTCGCCCACGCGGTTGACCGCAGCCGCCGCCAAGTGCGCTGTGCGGGTTTCTTCGGCATAGGTCGCGCCATCCAGACCACGCACAGACCACGCGACTTCCGCGTCGCCCGCAATGCCGCTGTCCGTCAGCACTGTCAGGGGAAACTCCACCGCCGTTCCTGCTGCGTAGTCCAAGCGGCGGTAATCCAGCGTTGGATGCAGGGGCGCAAAGGCGTCCTTCGTCCAGTAATACGCCTGTTTCTCATGCCCGTAATAATCGACAATGGACGTGCAGGAGAGATTCGGCCACGGCTCGCTGAGCTGCCAGATGATGCTGCCGCTGTTATGCCACTTGCGGCGCTGGTTGCTCTCCAGAATGAAGCGCAGCCCTTCCGCCTGCATCCACTGGCTGAGGCGGATATAACGCCGGATGTCCTCCACATGCCCGAACATGGTTTCCTCGCGGTCGTAGGTGCACCACCAGTCGCCGTGGAAGCGCCAGAGGTCGTTGTCCTTCATGCGCTCCGGCTTCGTCGGGCATTTTGACAGCGTCCGCGCAACGGTTTGCATACTGCTCATGCCGTCGCAGCCGAATTCGCTGTGCAGCAGACTGTCCGTATCCCCGAAATAGCTGTACTGCCGCCCGTTGCCCTGATACTGCCACCAGCCGTGCACATCATGGCTTCTGCCCGGTGTGCGAGAAATGTGCGCTTCCGGGCCGGAGGGCGACGTCGGCACGAACATCCGCGCCGGGTCAAGCGTCCTAACCAAGTCTGCCAACATCGAGATGTTCTTGTTTTCCAGCGTCACGGGCTTGCGGTTCTCGTCCATCAGCTCGTTGCCGCCGCTCCAAATGACCAGCGATGTGTGATTGCGCTTGACTTTCAGCGCGTGAACCGCTGATTGCCGCAGGAGTGTGAGAAAATGCGGCAGTTCCGACGGAATGTTGTCCACGCCGGAGGAGGACTGAATGAATTCCTGCCAGACCAGCAGACCCAGCTCGTCGCAGAGGCGGTAGAACGTTTCCGTCTCAATCACGCCCCCGCCCCAGACGCGCACGATGTTCACATTCAGCCGCTTCGCTTGATGCAGTTGATATGCGACCTGTTCCGCCGGAATATCGCCGTAGATATGATCCATCGGCGTGATATTGACGCCCTTCATATAGACGCGCTCGCCGTTCATGATAATGGTATAGGGGAGCGCACCCGTCGGGGCGTCCTCATTCTGAATCATCTCGAAGTGGCGGATGCCTTGGCGCATCGTCCGCTCGTCCAGCACGGTTTCGCCGCTTCGGAGCGTCAGCGTCACGTCATAGAGCGGCTGTTCGCCCAGCCCGTTGGGATACCACAGTTCCGGTGCCGGGATGGTCAGCGTTCCAGCGAATATGCCATCCTGCACAGGCAGTGTCGCAGCGGCTTTCTCCACGCCGTCTTTTGCGCAGCGTACCGTCACCGCCAGCGGCAGATTGCCATCCGCATGGGTCGTGCCGGAAATATGCAGCAGCCCCGTGCCGTCCGCTGCGTCCGAATGCACATAAAGGTCGTCCAGCGCGGCTTCGTCCTCCAAAATCAGCGACACATCCTGCCAGATGCCCAGATTGACCAGCCGGGTGCTGAAATCCCACTTATACCCGAAGCGGCTCTTCTGCGTCGAAGTCTGGCTTGTGCGCCCAATCTGCCCCATTTCGTCCGGCGCATGGAGAATCAGCACATCCAGCACGAAATGCTCCGCCGTCTGCAGAAGGTCGGTCACGTCAAAGGCGAAATCCTCATACATGCCCTCGTGTTCGCCCAGCAGATGCCCGTTCAGGTAGACCATGCAGGCATAATCGACACCCTCGAAGTGCAGGAGGGTCTTGCGGTGCGCGGGAATGTCCCGGCGGTCGAACTCGCGGCGGTAAATCCACCAGCGGTTTTCTATCCACTCGCACTTCAAGCTGTTCATGTCCACATAGGGGTGGTCGATATAGCCTGCCTGATACAGCGCGCGCGCCACGCCGCCGGGAACTTGCGCGTCCATCCAGCCGGTCACGCCTTCCAGCGGCTTGCCGGTTTCCATGCTCCTATCGCGCAGCGGCACATAGGATGCTGTGCCTTTGAGCTGCCAAGTGCCGTTTAGGGAAATCTGCTCACGCATGTGTTCGTTCTCCTTTTTCCCGTCTTACCTGATTATCCAGAATTGATACACAGAGATTTCGCCTCTGCGGAGGCGCCGCCACTTTTAGGGTTTCCCCCATCGGTTAACGCCAGAAATATCTGCTCATACCGCAGCTCGACTTATTTGGAAGTGATATTTCATTCCCACCGCATCGTGCGCCCAAGCGCGGTCTTTTCCGCTTCCGGCGGCAGGGGCGCTTCGTGAATCATCGTCGTCAGACGCTGATGCCACGCAACATCCCGCCACATGCCGAAGAACTGCGGCGCGGCGAAGTTGCTCGTCGCCATCAGCGCCCATTGTCCTGTCTGACACGCCGTCTCTACGCCCAGCGCGCACAGGTCTTTCACCCAGTCCCACGGGAGCATCGGGAAATCCTTGTAGTCCGTGATGCCCCAGCACTCGGTTGTCGCCAGCGGAAGCCCTGCGGCTTTCGCGTCCGCCGCGAGCGTCTGAATGCCGTCCACAAGCAGCTGCTTCCAATAAGCTTCCTTGCCGTGGTACACATCCAACGCGTGGTCAGCCAGCAGGTGATACGCTTCCTCGGTGAATCGCCCGTCCTTCGCCTGACCGACCTCGTGATAGAACTGCTGCTTGTTCAGCTTCGTCATCCAGATATGGTGCTCCGCCAAATCGAAGAAGGAGAGGTCGCGTTCGCGGTAGAAGTGCGTATTCTCGCCGTCGAAGGAGAAGCAGTACGGCAAATCAGGGTATTCTTGGCGGACGAGCGCAATCGCCGTGCGCATATAGTCCATCGCGGCGTCGGTATGCCAGCAGCTCCACGTCATCCACGGCGGGTCATTGCGGAAGTACGGTGACCAGAAGTCGCCGGGGAACTCATTGCAGAGGTCAACATAGAGGATGGTGTCCATCAGCCCGGCGTTCGCAATCAGGCGAAGGGTATCAATCCAGCATTTTGCCATCGCCTGCGGGGTACTGAGCGCCATGCGGACGTTATCGGCGTCTTCGCGGAACCAGCTGCTGAGGGCGACCTTGATGCGGCGCGCGCGGCAGGCTTTCAGAAAGTCGATGAGTGCAGGAAAGAGCCGAACGCGGACTTTATAGGGGCTGCCCCAGTCATTGGAATACCAGACAGGCAGGAGCAGCCATTCTTTTTCAGGGGCTTGGGACAGCAGGTGGGGGAATGCGTCGATGCGGACGGCATCATAGCCGCGTTCCTTGACGCCGTCGAGGGCAGCGTTCCAGTCCTCAAAGCCTGCGCCGTCCCAGCGGCGTTCAATCCATGAAAAATCCCACATGGTGATGGCGAGGGGGTGAATCATGTGTTTTGCCTCCCGTTGATGAGGTTGGGAATGCCTTGGTGCAGCGTCGGAAGGAACGTCCGGTGCTGGACGGAAACATTCGCAGAAGTGCGCGGTATTTACGGGAAATAAGCAGCTTGTTTTTGCTGTAGCCTTTTAGATTTGGCGTACATTACGAAGGATTCTTACACCGAAATCGAAAAGCAGGGAGCTTCCATTCTCAGAAAGCTCCCTGCTGCCTGAAAATGCAGACGGGTGATTGCGGGTCAAGCACTGACCCGTGGATGGATTACTTCAGGAATTCTTCCGTCAGTTCCGCAGCCAGCTTGTCGCCTTCTTCGCGATGTTCATTCACGAAGTCGTTCCAAACCGTTTCCGGATTGTCGGAGATGACCGCCTGAATGATGATGTCGCGGATGTTGTTGATGACGGCAGAACGGAAGGAGTAATACGCTTCGTTCTTGGTGTTGGTCAGGTTATAGTCCGTCGGAGCGAATGTTGCGTTGGTTTCCCACGTCTTCATGTTCGTGGTGAACAGGTCATTGATGATGTAGGAAGAGTATGCGGGGTTGCCGGGGAGGTAGACGTCCAAGCCTTCGAGGATGAAATACTTCTGGAAGGCGCGCTCCTGCACGATGTAGTACTTGCTGCCGGTGGCGGCGATGTCTGCATCGGTGTAGTTCAGAACGACGTTGCCGTCCGCGTCGTAGTCCCAGTCTTCACCCTTCACGCCGTAAGCGTAGGTTTCAATCTGTTCCTGTTCGAGCAGCCAGTTGCCGACCGCCAGCCAGCGATCCATGACTTCGTCGCGGCAGTTCGCGGAGAAGGCGAACGCAGCCCACCACTCGTCGATCTGGCTGACATGGAACGTGCCGTCGGGCGCTTCGAGGCAGATGATGCCGAGGTCTTCTTCGGTGAAGCCTTCGACATTGGTCGCGAGGGTACGAGCAGTCGTCTGCAGGATGGTCGCGCCGAGGTTGCCGTACAGGACAGCAGAGCGGCCCGCGAGGAAGCGTTCACGACCCGCGTTGTTGGAGTCGTTGTAGCTGTCCATCGCCAGCAGACCGTCGTCGTAGAGGGTCTTAATCTGCTTGATGGCTTCCAGAGAGGAGGGGTCTTCCGCGCTCCAGTAGTACTGGCCATCCACGATGTCGAAGGAGCCGATGCGCTGATTCCACAGCTGCGCCAGCATCGCCCAGTGCTTGCCGCCGTTGTCCAGATCAAGCGGAACGAGCTTATCGCCCATGTGGCCCGGATCCTTTTCCTTCACGTCGCGCAGGTATGCCACGAATTCGTCGTAGGTCAAGGTCTGGACAGGCGCCCAGTCATAGCCCATCGCCTTCGCCCAGTCGCGGCGATACGCGAACATGTAGGTGGTGTAGAGGTTGACGGGGTTGCCGTTCTTAATCTTGGGGAAGGTGTACAGCTTGCCATCGACGCGGAACTGGTCGAAGCAGGTGTAGCTGTTGATGAGCTTTTCCAGATTCGGGTACGCAGACATGTCGTCCGGCAGCGCCTTGAACACGCCCTCTTCCACCCATTCGAGGTACTCATCCTTATTCAGGTTGTACCACGCGATGACTTCCGGCAGGCTCTGGGTGTACGCCAGCGTACGGGTGGATTCATCCCAAGAATCCCACGCGACAAGCTGGATTTCAAAGTCGAAGTTGAACTTCTCCATCGCCTGCTTCACCAGCGGCCAGTTGAACATGTCGTCCGAACCGTCGATGGTGAAGACCTTGAAGGTCAGGTGTTCGGCGTAGGGATTCTCTTCCGCCAATGCGGGCGTCGCAGCCAGCAGGATGGGGAGAATCATCGCCAGAGATAGAACCAGAGACAGGAACCGTTTCATGTAGGAATACCTCCTTTTTTATGTCCTATCATCCTTTGCCGGATGAATAGAAATCAACGGAAAGCGAAGCGTAATGTTCCGACCGTAACCAACTGCGGTGCTGCCTTAGGACTTAATCGCCCCAATCATAACGCCCTTTGCAAAATACTTTTGCAGGAAAGGATACACGCACATGATGGGCAGCATCGTCACGATCACCGCCGCCGCCTTCATGCCGTCGGCGTATGTGCGGCGCCCCAGCTCCGCCGGGACATCCGCCGCCAGCGCACTGCTTGTCCACAGAATCTGCCGCAGTTCCAGCTGCATCGGCCACATCTTGCTGTCGAGGAACAGCAGGTTGCTCCAGAACCATTCGTTCCAGCGGTCAACGATGAAGTACAGCGTCACCGTCGCCAATGCGGGCTTCATCAGCGGCAGGTCAATCTGCCAGAAGATGCGGAAGGGGCTTGCACCGTCGAGCATTGCCGCTTCTTCCAAATCCGGCGGCAGAGACTCGAAGAAGTTGCGCAGGATAATCATGTTGAACGCATTGAACGCCAGCGCAATGACCACGGCGAAGCGGTTGCCGTACAGCCCCAAGTCCTTAATCAGCAGGAAGAAGGGGACAACGCCGCCGCCGAAGTACATGGTGATGACGAAGAACAGGCTGATGTACTTGCGTCCGGGCAGGTCTTTCACGCTCAGCGGGTAAGCCACAAGATAGATCATGACCACCGAGTAGATGGTGCCGATGACGGTGTACTTGATGCTGTTCATAAAACCGGAGAACAGCGCACTGTCTGCAAACACAGCCTGATAGCCCTTCAGGGTGAACTGGCTGGGCAGCAGGAAGGTCTTGCCGGCGTACACATCGTAGGGGTCTGAGAAGGACGCCACCAGAACGTAGTACAGCGGATAGGCCACGATGAGCATGACGGCGGCGCAGATGACCACCAGAACGATGTCGCTGACCTTATCGGACAGACCGCCGGGCTTCTTTTGACGAGATGCTGCAATGTTTTTTGCCATAACGGTTCGCCCCCTTTACACAAAGCTGACGTCTGCCGCCTTTTTGGCGATGCGGTTGACGATGATGAGCAGGATGATGTTGACCACCGTGTTGAACAGACCCACAGCGGTGGAATAGCTGTACTTGGCGTTGATGATGCCCTGTTCATAGACGTACACGGCAATGATGTCGCTGGTGGCCTTGTTCAGTTCGGTCTGCAGCAGCAGCACCTTTTCAAAGCCCACGTTCATCAGGTTGCCTACACTCATAATGAGCTGCAGCACGATCATGGGTACCAGTTCCGGGATATCAATGTTCAGGATACGCTGGAACATGGACGCACCATCGATCTTAGCGGCTTCGTACAGGCTGGTATCCACAGCAGCCAGACAAGCCATATAAATGATGGTACCCCATCCGGCTTCCTGCCAGATGCCGGATGCCACATAGATGGTGCGGAAGGCGGCGCTCTCCGAGAGGAAGTCCACGCTGGTGCCCAAAATCAGGTTCAGCAGACCGCCCGAGGGGCTGAGGAAGATCTTGATCATACCACAGATGACCATGGTGGAGATGAAGTGGGGTGCATACAGCACCGTCTGCACCACCCGCTTGAACTTTGCAAAGCGCAGCTGGTTGATGCACAGGGACAGGATGATGGGGATGGGGAAACTCCACAGCAGGCTGTACAGGCTCAGCAGCACGGTGTTCTTGATCATGCGCACACAGTTGGGTGCGGTGAAGAACCGTTCAAACCAGTACAGGCCGACCCACTCGCTGCCGGTGATGCCCCGGCTTGCCTTGAAGTCCCGGAAGGCGATTTGGATGCCGTACATGGGCCAGTACTTATAAACGATGGTCAGCACCACCGGGATCAGCAGCATCACATAGAGCTGCCAGTTTTCCCGCAGCCGTTGGCTGAGGCTTTTGCGGTGGACCGGGATAGCGTCCAGCTGACGTGCAGCAGCTGGCGAGGTCTGCGTCATAAAAACTCCTCCTTCTTGTTTTTACGCTGCCCACAGGCCCGTGGGCGGGGTTCCCTGCCGTTCGGGGAGCGTTTTTTGTCGTTTCCCGTGAAACGTTACACGGCTTGCAACACAAAGATAACACGCCAGCGTTTTTGTGTCAACAGGATTTTACGCAAAAAATGCCTTGTATCCATGTTTTCAACGTTTTGCACACTTGCTGTAGGATGTTTTTGTGCAAAATGCATCATCGTGCGTTCGTGAAACGGTTCATGAAATTTCACGAAAAAAGTCTTTACATTCTGGAAAAACCATGCTATACTGAAGCTGCAAGAACCTCAGAGTTAGCAGGAATACAGCAAGATTTCCTTTGATATATATCCACTTGAAATAGAAACGTTTCACGAACAAAGGAGTGGCCCGCATGGCAAAACAGAACACCGCCCCTACTATGAAGGATGTGGCCAAGGAGGCAGGGGTCTCTCTGGGCACTGTATCCAAGGTCATCAACGGCATCCCAGTGGGTGATGAGTACCGTAAAAAGGTAGAACAGGCCATCAAGACGCTGGACTACCACATCAACGCCTACGCCAAGGGGCTGAAGAACAACCGCACCTACACCGTGGCGGTCATCCTGCCCAATCTGCTCAACCCTTTCTTTAGTATGGTGGCACACTACATCAACCGGGCGCTGGTGAACCGCGGCTATCGGATGCTGCTGTGCGATACGGAATACGACTACACCAAGGAGCAGGAAATGGTGCAGATGGTGGCGCAGAACAAGGTGGATGGCATCATTGCCCTGACCTACAACCCCGACCTGAAGATCCCCCCGGATGTGCGGTCGGTGTCCATCGACCGCTATCTCAGTGGCAGCACCACCTGCGTGGCCTCTGATAACTACAACGGCGGGCGCCTGGCGGCCCAGAAGCTGGTGGAAAACGGCTGCAAAAATCTGGCATTCCTGCGCATCGGCTCCCCGCTGACCAGCGAGACCAACAAACGCCGGGACGGTTTTGTGGCAGAGTGTGAAGCCATGCAGCTGCCCTGCACCCAAAAGATCCTGATGGATGACGCGCCGCTCAGTGAGTTCGAGCACTTTCTAGAAGAGAACTTGAAGGACGGACGGCTGGCCTTTGACGGCATCTTCTGCGTCACCGACAAGCTGGCGGTCGCCGTCATCAAGATGCTGCGCCGGATGGGGCAGCGCGTGCCGGAGGATGTGCAGGTCATCGGCTACGACGGTCTGCGCGCCTTTGGAGATCAGGATTATTACTGCTCCACCATCATCCAGCCGGTAGAAGCCATGGCAGAGACCTGCGTGGATCTGGTGCTGCAGGACTCCCACGCTAACACTCCCTCCCTGTTGTGTCTGCCGGTGCGCTACGCCTACGGCGGCACCACCAAAGCATGACCGCCCCGGAAAAAGGCCGGTGGTACTGGTTCAAAAATTGGCTGCATTACCACTGGCTCTACCTTATTATTGCGGCTGTGGCGCTTTGGATCGGCATCAGCTGGCTGGGCAACGCCCTGCACTGGGGCGAAACCCTGCCGGACTATCAGATCGCCTATGTGGGCAAAAGTGCTCTGCCGGAGGATACAGCCCACGCCATCGAAGCCGCTTTTGCGCAGTATGGCGAAGATCTGAACGGCGACGGAATCGTTTTGGTCAAGCTCAACCAGTATGTCAGCGACACTGAGGACGTGGAAAACGCTTCCACCTATGCGCTTGCGGCGCAGATGCAGTTCCTTTCCGACATGAATGCGGAGGAAAGCTATTTTCTGCTGCTGGATGACCCGGCGCATTTTCAGCTGGACTATCAGGCACTTGCCAACTGGGACGGCACTCCGCCGGGCGACAACGACTATACCGCCGCCGGAAAGACCGTGCCTTGGGCAGACTGCCCGGTGCTGGCCGGATACGACCTTGGAACGTATCAGACCACCGTGTTGGGAACCACCGTTACTGGCAGCGGCGCAGAACTGGTAAACGGATTATTTTTAGGCCGCAGGGCCTTTTATGAAGAACCCAAGAACGAAAAAGCCGCCCTTGCCCGGGAAGGAGCACAGCGGCTGTGGGAGATTCTGACGGAAGGAGCAACTCCATGAAACGGAACTGGTTGTGTGTTGTAGCACTTGCGCTGGCGGCAGTTCTCTGTACTGGCTGCGGTGTGAAGGATGAAAATTTGAAAAGTGATCCGCTGGTAAATGCGGATGGGACGGCTCCGGTAGGCAAAACGCTGGTTGCCCCTGCCCCGCCGGAGGACTTCACCTTGCTGGACAACAAGGATATCCTTGCCGCCAACGGCCTGTACTATGCTTCTTGGGTCAACGGAGAACCCCAGCCCTATGAAAACAGCGAGGGTAAGACAGTCGATCTCTATGATGCCCAGCTGACGCTGGTGGTACAGGAAAACAAGACCGAAGAAAAGGCAGCTTCCGCTGTTTCCGGCTGGCAGGAGCTGGCACAGCAGAACTACGATATTTCTGACACACAGACCCTGACTGCCGCCGGGCAGGAGTACACTGTCATTCAGTTTACCTATCAGGACGAGAGCAACCCCTATGCCTTTGGCGTTGCCGCCTTTGGACAGAAGGGCACCAGTGCCATAGAGTGGGAGCTTTCCTGTCAGGAGAGCTACACCGGCGATGCACTGGCTGTACTGACCGAATTTCTGAACGGCTGCACCTATTAAGGAGGCGTAGAAATGGGCTTATTTTTTCCGAGTGACCCGGTCATCCATGGTCAACGCGCCACTGGTCTGCCCCGGTATCAGGAGCTGCTGGAACGAGACTGGAAAAGCTTTCTCTTTGCGGATTTTGTCACCTTGGGTCTGTGCATCCCCTATGGGCTGGGGGTGGGGTACGCCCTGCTTTCTTCCAGTCTGCTGGTGCTGATCCCGGTCTGCGTGGTGGGCGGACTGTTGGTGGGCCCGGCGATCTCCTGCCTGATGGATGCGCTGTTCCGCAGCTACCGGGATGCGCCCCGGGGCTGGTGGGAGAACTACTGCAAGGGCATGAAACAAAACTGGAAAGCATCCCTTCTGCCCGGTGTGGTGTTCAGTCTGGCACTTGGCATCGAGCTGTTTTTCGGCATGGTGCTGTTCTCCGGGGAGCGTCTGCCCGGTATCGGAACCATGGCTGTTTTTCTGGCCGGGCTGCTGATCCTGTTCATGCTGTTTACTGCGTTCTGGCCGCAGGTGGTATTGTTTGAAGAAAGCAACCTTCACCGCCTGCAAAATGCCGTGCTATTCTGCCTGAAATACGGCAAGCACGTTCTGGGTGCAGCCGCACTTCAGCTGGTATGGTGGCTGCTGTTTGTGTTGTTTTTGCCGTGGACGGGCTTTCTTGTGCCTTTCCTCGGTGTGTGGTTTATCTGGTTCGTCTGCTTCTTTTTGCTGTACAACGATTTCAATGCCGCCTATGGCATTGAAGAAAAGATCAGCCAGCAGTTCCCGGAGCAGACACCCCACTATGATGAATGATAAGGAGAGCAACCATGGACATTTTAACGATTGGCGAAGTTTTGATCGACCTGACCCAGACCGGCAAGGATGAAAAGGGCATTCCTCAG
>ENA-OPEC01001767-OPEC01001767.1-human-gut-metagenome-genome-assembly--contig:-NODE-1767-length-13589-cov-3.980863_pt1 | contig 13589 bp, 10 predicted proteins | sample MGYA00241622_ERZ501507 | MGnify/ENA primary metagenome ERZ501507 (study PRJEB25962, sample SAMEA2042582) | human gut metagenome | biome: human gut; feature: human-associated habitat; material: faeces... | reverse complement strand
CCCTGTATCAAAGGACGGCGCGGTCGGCTTTTACCGCGCCCGCACGCACGAGGTCATCGAGTGCGAGCACTGCTTATTAGTCAGACCTGAGGCCGACGCCGCGGCGGAGGCGCTGCGCGAATATATGCAGTCCTGCCGCGTCGCGGGCTATGACGAAAAGACGGGCCGCGGCCTCATTCGTCACCTTTACGTCCGCTCAAACGCAGCGGGGGAGAGCCTGATCTGCGTGCTTGTGAACGGCGATAAGCTGCCGAAAGAAGACCGGTTCGTCGCGCTCCTGCGCGATGCGTGCCCGAAGTGCACCGGCATCGTGCTCGGCACGAACACGAAAAAAGGCAACGTCATCCTTGGCGACCGCTACCGCACGCTCTGGGGGAGCGACCGGCTTGAGGATACGCTCTGCGGCAAGACGTTCCGGCTCAGTGTGCCGTCATTTTATCAGGTCAACCGCGCGCAGGCCGAGCGGCTCTACGCGAAGACCATCGAATTTGCGGGCCTCACGGGGCAGGAGACGGTGCTCGACCTCTACTGCGGCGCGGGCACGATAGGGCTTTCGATGGCAGACAAGGCGGAGGAGCTAATAGGCATAGAAACCGTCGCGCCGGCGATAGAGGACGCAAAGAAGAACGCCGCCGCAAACGGCATAGAAAACGCGCGGTTCATCTGCGCGGACGCAGGCGAAGCCGCCGAAAAGCTTCTCGGCGAGGGCAAGCGCCCGGAGGTAATAGTCCTCGACCCGCCGCGCAAGGGCTGCTCGGAGCAGACGATAAGAGCCGCCGCAAAAATGGCTCCCGACAGGATAGTGTATGTCTCCTGCGACCCCGCGACGCTCGCGCGCGACTGCGCCGTGTTCAAGGAGCTTGGATATGAAGTCGAAGAAGCGACACCCGTCGATCTGTTCCCGAGGACAGCGCATGTGGAGACGGTATGTTTGCTGTCTCGAGCGATATGAAATTCCGAAAACTGAAGAGTAATTAGAAGAAAGCTTATCGCTTCCGTAACTACCGCAAAGAAGAATACAAAACAGCAGACAGAATCGTAAAAAGATGTTCGCGATAAGCTCAAAATCCGGCCGACAAACAAAACCGCATAAAAGACGGGCACCGGTTTCACGGTGCCCGTAGTTTTATCTTGTCTCATCCATCCAATCGGACAGGCGCGTCATGCTTTTTTCGCTGACGACAGCATAGAGAATATCGCCCTCACGGAACATATAATCGGGATGCACATTGTCTGTCAAATTTCCGTTGTTTTCTATAGCGATTATGTTTACTCCGAACCTTCCCCGCATATCGGCGGACATTATCGTCATTCCGACGATCTTACGCGGAACTTCAAGCTTAAGGAGATTCAGCTTTCGGCTCAGCTGAACAAAGTCCAGCATATTGGGAGTTTCCAGTTTGTGGGCGAGTCTGACTGCCATATCCCTCTCGGGGTAGACGACTTCTGCGCCGAGCTTCTTGAGTATCTCGCCCTGCTCGGCGCTCGCGGCCTTTGATATGACCGTCGGCACGCCGAGAGAGACAACGTTGAGAGTAGTCAGAATCGAAGTGTCCATCTTTTCTCCGATGCAGACCACCACGACGTCGCAGTTTTGTATTCCGGTCTCCGAGAGAGTCTTTTTGTCAAAGCTGCTGACCACAAAGGCGTTCTCCGTGTATTCGCGCATCTCGCGCACCTTTTCCTCGTTTCCGTCGATTACGAGCGGCTCCGCGCCCGATTTCGCAAGCTCCACAGCCAGAGCAGAGCCGAAGCGCCCGAGTCCGATTATTCCGTAAGATTTGCTGTCGCTTTTTGATTTTTTAAACATCTTTGTCCTCCGTTCTCAGCCTATGGCTATGTTTCCGTCGGGATATTTTATTCGATCTCCGTTTGTGAAGTACCAGAGAGTCGCTATTGTAAGCGGCCCCAAGCGGCCGATATACATCATGACTATTGATGTAAGCTTGCTCGCGGTGCAGAGTCCCGTGGTTATCCCGGTAGTGAGTCCCACCGTGCCGAACGCGCTCGTCATCTCGAACAAGGCATCCCTTATTGCTATATCCGGCTCAAAGGCGCAGAGCATAAACGTTCCCACTGCTATCACACTTATACCCATGACCGCTATGACCGACGCTTTGCGGAACACACCGTGCGGCACAGAATAGTGAAAAGCCTTTCCCGAGGTGTTTGTCGCGGCGGTCTTTATGCCCTGTATCAGCGCAAACAGCGTGCTCGTCTTTATTCCGCCGCCGGTGGAGCCTGGCGACGCGCCGACGAACATTAAAAAGATCATAGCGAGCAGTCCCGCGTTTGAAAATTCGCCGAGCGAATATGTCGAGAAGCCCGCCGTCCTCGCAGTAACGCTGTTGAACAGGGCTCCTATCCACGGCATATCCTCGGTAATTCTGAAAATCACCGCGCCGCCGACCGTCAGCGCGACGCTCATCGTGAGCACTACTTTTGTGTGCATGGAAAATCTGCGCCAGCGAAATCGCTTTTCGACAATCTCGCGGATAACGAGAAAGCCGATTCCGCCGAAGAATATCAAAAGGCAGGTCACGAGATTTAAGAACACATCCTCTTTGTAGGCGGAGAGGCTTTGGAAGTTTCCGAGGATATCGAAGCCGGAGTTGTTGAATGCGGCGACGGAGTGAAAAAGGCTTATTCCGAGAGCTTTGAGCGGCGGGTAATCGCGCACGAAAACAATGAAGCTCAGTGCCGCACCGACGAGCTCAAATGCCGCCGTAGTCAAAAACACGCTTTTTATAAATTTTACTATTCCCTTGCCTGAGTCGAGATTCATCGCATCGCGCAAAACACGCCGACCTTTCAGATTTATCCTCTTTCCGACAGCCAGAATGACTCCCGCGCCCATTGACGCGACTCCGAGTCCGCCTATCTGTATCAGTGCCGCAACAACGAACTGACCGAACGCGGTGAACGTGTCCCCTATATCGACGGTCACGAGTCCCGTCACGCAGACGGCGCTCGCCGAAGTGTAAAGCGCGTCTATGTATTTTAAATCTACACCGTTTCGCACGCTGCACGGCAGCATCAGCAGACCCGAGCCTATAAATATCGCGGCTGCAAAACCGAGCGCAATTATTCTTGCAGGCGACATTCTTTTTAACAGCTTTCTCATAATTCACCTCGTATCCCGCAAAAAAGACCTTCGGCAGAATCCGTCTGCCAAAGGTCTTGCTTCATTCACGGCCAACGCCGCCAATGTCCGCTGCCAGCACAGCTCCTGTGCGGTTGGTGACAGGCGGATGGGTAACCCATAGCTACTCCCCATTGGTTGTGGCTTAATTATATCCCTTTGCGGGCGAAAGTCAATATATTTATGAAAAAATTATCCGACATTAAAGGCAGAAAAGGTCTGCCGAGCTAATCGACAGACCCATGTCTTTATGAAATTCCTATTAATAAACGAAAGTGTACTGCTGCTGCCATGTGCCGGTGAAGTCGGCGTCGATGGAGATGCCCTTCTTGAGCTTGCAGACAACGTTTGCGGGCTCGCTGACGTTGATGCTCGCAAGAGTGCCGTTCGCGTTGAGCACGAAAGTGAATGTGCCGCTCTGATAGTTGACCTTGGTGCTGACAGGCTCAAACGGTCCGAAGGAATCCTTCGTCAGCGAGAGAGTGTCGAAGCAGGAGCCGTGGTGCTTGGGAACATATGTAAGTCCCTCGCCGCTCTCGGTAACGAGAGTGATGCTGACCTTCCAGCCGCTGCCCTGCTTGACGCAGGAAGCAGACTTGACGCCTGCGGGATCGACTTTATAGGAAGCGCGCTTTGCCGCGGGCAGGAAGCTTGCAAGAGTTGTGCCGTCGGAAGCTTTGCCGCCGTTGAAGGTCTTGTTGTCGGTCTTCGGATAGTCGTTGGGAAGCAGGGGCTCTGCGATTTTCGCTATAGCCGAACCGCCGGTGATACTGTTGATCTTCGAGGTAGTGCCCTGGACTCTCTTGACAGAGACCTTGCCGGTGTAGCTCTTCATAGCCGAAGCGTACTTGTTGAAGAACGCAACGATCTCAGCCTTGCTGCCGTTGACGGGAGCCTTTATCTCCGCTGCGGGCTTGTTGCCCTGCTGGCCGCCCTGAGAACCGCCCTGCTGACCCTGAGTAGCCGCCTCGCTGCCGCCCTCGGAGGGAGCGACTGCCGTGCTGTCGTCAGCGTTGCTCTCTGCCGCGTTGCTCTCCGCGTCGCCCGTCTGGGTGTCCTGAACGTCTGCGTTCGCGTCCTGCGAGCTCTCAGCCGTTGTGTCGTTCTTGTCGTCCTTGCCCTTACATGCCGCAAATGCAAATATCATTATCAGCGCGAGCAGGATAGCAATAATTCTCTTCATAGTTTGTCTCCTTTCATCTTTCGGCAGAGCATCCTCTGCCATGCTACGATTCAAGTTTACTTTATGTTTATTCGTTTGTCAAGAGAATAAACTTTATTTTATATTTCCATAATTTCCATAATTTTTTATCGATTTTTGTGCATTATATATTATATTCGTTCTTTATACAATATATAATAATTCGCCGCATTCCGGGCACACTATACAGCGAAAAAGAACAGAAAGGGTGCATAAAATGAGCAAAGACACACTTGAGCTGCTACGCGAATGCGACAGCGGAATAAAAATGGCGGTCGGCAGCATTGACGAAGTGAGCGGACACATAAAGGACGAGGATCTCAAAAACCTGCTCGAAAAGAGCAAAGAGGAGCACAGCCGGCTCGGCGGAACGATAAAAGAACAGCTGGCATCGCTCGGCGACGACGGCAAAGACCCGGGGATAATGGCGAAGAGCATGTCGTGGATAAAAACCAACGTCAAGCTCGGCATGAACGACTCGGACAGGACGGTCGCAGGGCTGATGACCGACGGGTGCGACACGGGCATAAAGAGCCTGACCCGCTACCTCAACGAATATAAGGGCGCGGACGGCGCTTCGCGCAGCACGGCGCGCCGCCTAATCGGGATAGAAGAGGATCTTCTCTGCGGGCTGAGGCCGTATCTGTGATATATTTATTTGCAGGACGGCAGCATTGTTTTATAAAATCACGCCCACCGCGGCGCTTCGGACGAAGCTGCTGCGATGGGATTTTTTAGTTCAGTCAGATATTGACGCCGCTCTCTTTAAAGCAAATCTTTTTGTTATCGAGGTCGATTTGATATTCAATTCCGAGGGGGAGCAGCCCCATGGGAGCCGCATGACCGATGTTTACATTGTAGATTATCCCCAAGTGTTCGCAATTGAACTCTTTGACTATCTTTTTGTATACTTTTTTATACTCTTCATAGTACACCTCGTCCTGCGGCTTGCCGACGATAATGCCGTTTATCTCCTGCAATATGCCCTGAGCTCCCAAATTTCTCAGATAGTATAAAATATAATCCGGCTTCGCTTTGTCCTCGCTCGTTTCAATAAGCAGTATTTTTTCTTTCCACTCGGAAGTATCCGGCCAGATCTCCGTGCCTGTGATTATCGGAAAAACATCGATGCATCCTCCGATCAGTTCGCCGGAAATTATACCGGAGCCGTTTATGACTTCATAGCCGTGCTCATCTTCACGCAGCTTTTTCAGATGGTTTATATTCTTCTCTTCCCAGTTCACAAAATCATCCGACCAATATTTGCTGGGCTTCACTTCATAGCCCGCTGTGTCTTTGAACAATATGTTCTCTACCGCCTCTTTAGTGTAGTCGAACATCTTCACATATTCGCCGAACTCGCACATAACGGACGGGCCGTAATAAGAAACTATACCCGCTTTTCTCATCACGAAATGGCTCACAGTCGTGTCCGAATAGCCCATGAATATCTTGGGATTGTCATGTATAACATCGTAGTCTATATATGGCAGAAGCCTTATCGAGTCGCTTCCGCCGATGGCGCAGAAGATGCCCTTTATTGACTTGTCGCAAAAGGCTTCCATTAAATCCTGCGCTCTCAGCTCCGGATGGTTATACACAAAATCGGTTCCCTTGAGGGCGTTTGGCATGGTGACCACGGTCAAACCGAAGTCTTTTTCGAGCCTATCTTTTGCGATATAGTATTTGTGGATCAGCCCTGCGTCGCCGAGCCCGCCCCACGACAGGCTGACGATGGCAATTTTATCGCCTTTTTTCAGCGCGTTCGGTTTTATCATTTTCTCATCTCCCGCAGAAATTGCCGGGTATATTTTCGGCGATGTTTAAATTATTTTCTGTGTGATTCAATTATAATATAGTTTAAATCATTCCGCAACCTGAAAATATTTATACGCTGCAAATTAAAAAACGGCACTCCCGATTGAGAGTGCCGCTATGTATTTTAATTATTTGAGCATGCCGTGCTCTTTTGCATATTCGTAATACGCCTCGATGCTGCGTCTTCTCGCCTCGTTGACGCTCGAACCGGTTCTGGTGACGGTCGTCATCGGGATACCCTGCAGGCTGACGAGATACTTTGCGCTCGCGTTGAAGCCGCTGTCGATAGCGTTGTCGAGCAGGATTATCTCGTTGAAAGTCTCTCTCGCCTTGGCTATGTCCTTCTCGACGAAGAACTCGTCATACATCTTGCGGAACAGATTTGCGCCGCAGGAGGTCGGGGTTGCGCACACGCCGCGCGCGCCCGCCATATATGCATCAAACAGCAGCGGGATGTTCGCCTGGAGCACTGCGGAATCGCCCTGAACGGCGATTTTGTCCTTTATTCCCGCCATGGTGCAGGTGGTGTCCTTTATTCCGTGGAATCTGCCGGTCTTGACCAGCTCGCCGTATGCCTTGCCGGACATATTGCACGGCTGCATTCCCGGGAACTCATAGAGAATTATCGGCAGAGTAGTATATCCCGCGAGCTCGCTGAGATATTCGACAAGTCTCTGGTCGTTATCGGCATAGCCCTTTGAGACGAAAACGAGTCCGTCAACGCCGGTCTGCTCCATGCGCTTGACCTCTTCGACCTGCATATGCCATGTCGGCTCAAGGTTCGCCGTGGCGACGACTTCCGCGCTGCCGGAGTGCTTTGCGGCGATAGTCGCGCACTTGACTCTCTCCTCGGGAGTGAGCGTCGTCATCTCGGAGCTTCCGCAGACGGAGAACAGATGATGGGTTCCTCTCTCGACCTGCCACTCGACATACTGCGCGTAGACATCGTAATCTATCGACTTATCCTCTTTGAACGGGGTGAGCAGGAGGGAATAAACTCCCCTGTAGCTCTCAGGCTTATCAGTAAACATTGTTTCCACCTTCCGGATATTGTTTTTTCCAACGCTGATATCTTACTCCACAATGCACAAAAATGCAATAGAAAAAGGCTAATTGTTGCATTTGCTCTTGAAAAAACTACGGATTTCGATATAATTATTATTGATATTTATGCCGCCCGATGCGGCTTCGATTTTTTTTACAAAAGGAGCAGATAAATGAAAAAACGCAGCATGGTATGCCGACTCGGGAAGTTTCCCCAGCTGACGAGAACGGTATTCACCTCCGCCGACGGTCTCGCGTCGGACAACATAACCGCGCTCTGCTACGGCGCGGACAACTGCCTCTATGTCGGAACGGACAGAGGTCTTTCAAAGATAGACGGAAAGAAAATAACCACGGTCGATATCGGCATTGAAAACGCGCCGATATCCATGCTCTTCTGCGCAAACGACGGGCATATCTTCGTCGGCACGGGCAAGAGCGTAATCGAGCTCAGCGGCAAAAAAATTATAGCGTCCCGCGAGTTCTCGTCCGACGCCGTCGCGATGAAGCAGGACTGCAACAACGTCACATGGATTCTCACAAAGACCGTTCTCTACCGCTTCCCGCAGGGGGCTAAAGAATTCGATCTTAAAATCGGCGTGCCCGGCAAGGGCAGCTGCATCGCCGTTTTCGGCAACAACAAAGTCTATGTCGGAACCGAGAGCGACGGTCTCCACGCGCTCGTCGGCAAGAGATGGCACTGGTCGGAGCTCATGGAGGGCGTGACCGGAATACTCAGCAACAACATATCCTGCCTCGACATTGACCCCGCGGGCGATGTCTGGATAGGCACGGACAAGGGCGTCTGCGTCTACGACGACAACAGCTACTGGCTCGACAATTCGAAGATAACCGGTCTGCCCAATGGCGAGATAACCGGCATGGTGACCGACAGCGAGGGCAGAAGATACTTCACGACCTCCTGCGGTCTCATAATCCTCCACAACGGCAAGCTCTCATATTACGGCTACAAGCGCTGGCTGCCCGACATGCACGCGACCGGCATCGTCCTCTCGCCCGACGGCAGCTTCTGCGTCTCCACCGCCTCCGGCGGCATCAGCGTTTTCAAGACTGAGATGATGACGCTCGAAGAGAAGGCAAAGAGACTTCGCGCATTCAGCGAGAAATACAATGTCCGCAAGGACGGCTTTGTGCTCGAGCGCGCGCTTGAGCATGAGGGCGTTGTGTCCGAAGATGAAGGCTATGTCTGCACCGGCGACAACGACGGACTCTGGACGGGGCTTTATCTCGGCGCGCTGTGCTTTGAATACGCCTGCACCAAGGACCCGGATGTTCGCGCCGCAGCTCACCGCTCGCTGCTCGCGATGATAAAGCTCACCGAGATAACGGGCATTGAGGGCTTCACCGCCCGCTCAATAAGATACATCGACGAAGCCGGCTACGGCACGGGCGTGCGCCACGAATGGCACCATACCGCCGACAAGGACGGCAACGAGCTCGAGTGGCTCGGCGAGACCTCGTCCGACGAGATGGTCGGTCATTTCTACGCATACTCGAACTACTTCGATCTCGTCGCGGACGATGAGGAGAAGAAGCTGATAGCCTCCGTTGTCAAGAGGATTCTCGACCATATTCTCGACAACAAGTTCAGACTCGTTGACACCGACGGCGTGCCGACCACATGGGCAAACTGGGACCCCGATCTGCTCAACAACGACCACAAGTGGATATACGAAAAAGGCACGAACTCGCTTCAGATTCTGACCTTCCTCAAGGCGGGATATCATATCACCGGCGATAAGAGATACGAAGATGCGTTTGAATATCTCATCAGGGACAAGCACTTCGCCATGAACCTCATGCAGTACAAAATCCTTGACGGCCACCTGCTCCACATTGATGACAACCACGATTTCCTCATGATATCGCTGCTCATGCGCTATGTTGACGACCCGAAGCTTCGCTCCGTGTTCGCCATGGGTCTGACGCATCACTGGGACGACGAAAAGGCGGAGCACAACGCGTTCTTCAACTTCGTCTACGGCGCGTGCACGGGCGAGCAGTGCGACATCGAGACTTCCATAGACGAGCTTGCGGACTACCCGATGGATCAAATTCTCTGGACGCTCTACAACAGCTGGCGCGATCTCGACTGGGACATGCGCCCGACAGAGGTCGGCATGATCCCGCAGCTCTATCACCCGCTCCCGGCGCACGAAAGGCGCATAAACAGCTGCGACAGCAACCGTTTCATCGCGGACTCCGGCATCGCCGGCGAAGCCGAGCGCCTGTTCACGAAGTCGGACGACCCGACGGCGTTCACGATGTTCCCCGGCACGGGCGATGACCACGGAATGTACCTCATGGCGTGCACAAACTACACCCACCCCTACTGGTTCGCGCGCTACTACGGACTAATCGAAGAGGCGGAATAAAATATAAAACAAAGCAAAAATCCTACCCGGGATGGGTAGGATTTTTTGTTGCAAGTAAAAGTGAGCAGTGGAAAGGCTCGCGATATCAGCGGATATCATTCGCACGCGAAATCTGCGCAATTTTATTTTTTCTCAAAACTCACGGACTTTTCTTTCATCGAGATTTTCCCGACCTGGTAGCCGTAGTTTGTAAGCTCCTTTTTGAAATTCAGAAACGAGTGGTCTATCGGCACGCCAGCGATATTTTGTATTTTATCAAAAGTGAGCTTCAGCGACTGCGCGCCGCTGTTTTTGACATATTCCCAAAGTGTGTTGTATTTGCTCCTTTTTTCGCCTCATTATTCGTCAATATAGCTGTTCCTCTTTTCGAGCACCCACGGGATATCCGCATCGAAGTCGAGCTGAATAACTGGAAGAGAAAAATCCGGCTCCGGCATGTCGATACGGTCGCTGAACGAAACGCCAAAATTCGGCGAGAGCGGATATGTTGCTTTTTCGTCCCAACAGGCTGTAGAGTCACTTGTCGGTTTCCATGCGCTTTTGCCGCTGGGTAAAGTTCCGCAGATGTGGCAAAAGCCGCCGTAGTACAGCGTGTTTTCGTCTTTGGCGCAATAGACATAACATTCGCAGATTTTTTTCATGTCAACGCCGAGCGCGGAGAAAAAGTCCCGGATATTCTGCGGAAGTTTGTCGACGGCTCTCCCGAAGTTAAGACACCCGTCGCATTGGCACCCCTCGCTGACCGTTTTGGCGCGGTCATAGAACTGCCGTGTCTTTTCAACATCAACATCGATTTTGTATTCGCCGAATTGAAATATCAAGTTTTGCACCCCCGATATGAGCGGTTTTCTTTGATTATATCAGCAAAGCGCGGAAAAATCCACCGGGATATGCAAAAAGGGCGCAGTTTGCACTGCGTCCTTTTTTCTGTTCTGTTGTGCTTATCAGCTGTGCTTTTTGCCTTTTTGCTGATTCGCGCTGTGGCAGGAGCCTGCCATAGCACAGTGGGCACAGTTGCAGCCGCAGGAGGATTTGCCCTTTTTCTTATTTTTTACGAGGCTGAATATTATCAGCGCCACGATAACGGCAAGCACAAGGCATATTATAATGGTTGCAATATTCTTTGATAACCACGCGAGCATTTCGGAAGACTCCTTTCACAGCATATAGCTTGGTTTATTTTGTGACCTTTACATCGGATGCGAGCTTTGTGGCCTCTTTGTAGGGGCGCACGAGCATAAAGATTATCAGGGCGAGGAACGCGAACGCGAACACAAGGCTTACGATATCAACTGCGCCGTGGATGTTGCCGGTGAAGAGGTTGCCGAACTGATTTATCATAAGGGAGATAACATAGGCGAAGCCGCACTGATAGCCGATTGCGAACCAGGTCCACTTTGCGCTGTTCATCTCACGCTTGATAGCGCCGATAGCTGCGAAGCAGGGAGCGCACAGAAGGTTGAAGACGAGGAACGAATAAGCGGTCAGGCCGGTGAACGCCTTTGCAAGGGTTGCATAAACGTTGCCCTCTGCGCCATAGAGGATGCCCATCGTACCGACGATGTTCTCCTTTGCGACAAGTCCGGTGATCGAAGCGACGGTAGCCTGCCAGTTGCCCCAGCCGAGCGGAACAAAGATCCAGGCGATAGCCGAGCCGACCTTTGCGAGCAGGGACTGATCAAGCTGATCCTCTGCAAGCATTCCGAAGTGGCCGTCTACGAAGCCGAAGTAAGAGGTGAACCAGACAACGATAGTTGAAAGAAGGATGATCGTACCTGCCTTCTTGATGAAGGACCAGCCGCGCTCCCACATGGAGCGGAGGACGTTCTTGAGGGTCGGCCAGTGATAGGCGGGAAGCTCCATAACGAACGGAGCGGGATCGCCGGAGAACATCTTGGTCTTCTTGAGCATGATGCCCGAGCAGATGATAGCCGCCATGCCGATGAAGTAAGCGGAGGTCGATACCAGAGCGGAGCCGCCGAAGAGCGCGCCTGCGATCATGGCGATGAACGGTACCTTAGCGCCGCAGGGGATGAATGTTGTTGTCATTATGGTCATACGGCGGTCGCGCTCATTTTCAATGGTACGCGAAGCCATAATGGCGGGCACATTACACCCAAAGCCCATAATCAGCGGAATGAAAGACTTTCCATGCAGCCCCATTTTATGCATAATCTTATCCATAATGAAAGCGGCACGTGCCATATAGCCCGAGTCTTCCATCAAGGAAATAAAGAAATAGAGCAACAGAATATTCGGCAGGAAAACAATGACACCGCCCACACCTCCGATAATACCATCCACTAGAAGGTCCTTCAGCGGTCCTTCGGACATGTTGTTGCATATCAGGTCGCCCAATTCGCCTACCAGCCATTCAATCCCCTGCATAGGATAGTCGCCCAGCACAAAGGTGCCTTCGAACATCAGATAAAGGAAAAGGAAGAAAATGGGATAACCCCATACACGGTGAGTAACGATTGAGTCTATGATTTGAGTAGTGCGCGACGTATCCTGATGATTGTCCACATAGGTCTCGCGCAGGGCACCGGCTATAAAACCATACTTGGCATCGGTGATGGCCTGCTCGCTCTCCTCGTTCACCACCTCGGCAATCCGTGCCTCTTCCCGGTCGCGGACAGCAAGAATCTCCTTTCCATTGGGCAACTCCTCCACAATCTTTTTCAAGTCTTCGTCGTTCTCCAGCAACTTGATGGCAAGGAAACGCGTGGAATATTTGTGACGGATGTTCTCATTGACGCTGATGACGCGCTTCACCTCCTCAATGCTACGTTCCAGCTCGGGACCGTGATTGATATGGATATGACGGTAGAAGCCACGCGGCTGTTCTATCTCTTCTTTATGGCTGCCGAAGTCATGGTCGGGAACATACTCCTGATGCCAGCTGCGAAGGTCACTCAATATCTCGCTGCGCATCCTGCCCTTATGGTCGAGGAAGTCGCCGCCTTCGTAAATATTGATAATCACATGGAACAGCTGTTCAATGCCTTTTCCGCTACGGCTGACCGTAGGCAACATCGGAACTCCGAACAACTGGCTGAGCTTTACATAGTCCAGCGTGTTTCCACTGGCTTCCAGCTCATCGTACATGTTCAGTGCAATCACCATGCGCACGTTCATGTCAATTAGCTGGGTGGTGAGATAGAGATTGCGTTCCAGGTTGGAAGAGTCCACAACATTGATAATGATATCCGGCGTTTCATTGATAATGTGCCGGCGGACATAGATTTCTTCAGGGGAGTAGGCCGAGAGGGAATAGGTTCCGGGAAGGTCGACAATACGGAAGTGGTAACCTTGGAAATCAAAATACCCCTCCTTGGCATCTACCGTAACGCCACTGTAATTGCCCACATGCTCGTGCGAACCGGAAGCGATGTTGAAAAGAGAAGTTTTACCACAGTTGGGATTTCCCACCAAAGCCACATTTATGGTGCGGCGTTTGCCGAGGGCCAGTTGCTTCAGCTCATCTTCGCCCAGATGCATGTTTTCGCCCAACCCCTCGTGGTAATCGGGCTGCACAGCCTGCTCCTTAGCTTCCTGCTCACTGATAATCTCTATCATCTCAGCCTCCTGCCGACGAAGAGAAATCTCATATCCCATTACTTTGTATTTGATAGGGTCGCGTAGTGGGGCATTCAGCAAGACCTCCACTGTTTTACCTTTAATAAATCCCATTTCCACAATCCGTTTGCGGAAACCACCGTGTCCCAGCACTTTTACGATTACACCTTTTTCACCGGTATTCAATTCGGACAAACGCATAGTCTTTCTGCCTTTCTTTTCTATTTTGGGGGCAAAGATAATACTTATGTCCGCAAGGCACAAATAATTTAGAATGTTTTTAAATAAGAGACACTAAACAATAATGCCCAGAAGGCAGAACACTACTTCCAGAGATACTAAATCGTAACTTCACCACACCTTTGTTCTTTTCTTACCACAGCTGTGGTAAGAAAAGAACAAAGGTGTG
>ENA-OPEC01001746-OPEC01001746.1-human-gut-metagenome-genome-assembly--contig:-NODE-1746-length-13757-cov-2.636622_pt1 | contig 13757 bp, 8 predicted proteins | sample MGYA00241622_ERZ501507 | MGnify/ENA primary metagenome ERZ501507 (study PRJEB25962, sample SAMEA2042582) | human gut metagenome | biome: human gut; feature: human-associated habitat; material: faeces... | reverse complement strand
ACAAAAACATAAATCAAAAACAAATTATTATAACAAACGAACTATTTAATAAATGAGCGGTAATTCCTACTTTTAATTTTTTCTACAATAGGGTTTTGAAGTTTTGTACTTTTTAATTTAATATAGGTTTAACAGATTTTTGTGAATTTTATTTAATATCTAACATAAAAAAGGGATTAGTTGATATATTAATCAACAATAAAATAATTTTTATACATTTTTATAGGAATTACCTTTAATAACACATTAGGTGCTTTTTATTTTTCAAACTAGAGCGTTATGTGTTGTTACTCTAGCAATAACCTCCTTATTTTCAGATTTCGCCCATTCTTAGATTTGTACTTTTACTCAAATATTATTAATGAATTTCTTTGAAAAAGTCTTCAAAAAATTCATTAATTTGGTAGGCCTTAATATCGCAATAAGTATACTATATGGATTAGTACTTGTCAACAGGTTTTTGTTAATTTTGTCAATTTTTGTCAAATTTATTTAATCTGTCCACAGGCAGTGTGGATAATTCTATATTTTATAAGGCTTTTCATATGTAAAATAGTGTAAACTTTAATAATACTTTTATGAAGAAGACTAATCTTAAGGCTTACTCATTTTATGATAGAGACAAAATTATTTGGCTCTATCATACCACGGAAAACATAAACTTGTTTATGGTTAAAGTGGACAAAAAAAGAAAATATATGGTTATATACTTTCCTTATTATTAATCATTATATTATATATCTCATTTATAAAGGGACTACGGTTATCAGCATCTTTATTTACTAATAGATATACATTATTCTTGGTTCTCGTTAAGGCTACATAAAACAATCTTCGTTCTTCTGCAAATGGTATTTTTTCTTCATACCAATTATTTTTATATATTTCTTTAAGCCAAAAATCACCATAATATGGTTTAGGAAACCTACTATCTAAGCCTATTATTATTACTTCATCACTAGTTAGTCCTTTAGATTTATGAATTGTCATTCCATCAATATCTATATCACCATATCCTTGATACTTTACTTTTGTTTCCATATCATCTATTAACTCTGGTTCTTCATACATAGTATCTATTATTTTGTTTGTTCTTCCTAGTATTAATATGTGACTATTTTTGTTGTTTTTATGAATAGCAAGAATTAATTCTTTTAACTTTTGGTATTCTTTTCCTTCTTCAAAAAAAACAAATTTTATAGGACTTGGATTTTCTTTAGTTGACAATAGTTGTTTAGATATTTGATCAGTATTTTTCATTATAAAATCACTAGAATACTTTATTAGTTGCCTACTGTTACGATAAGCTTTTGATATTTTTAATATTTTGGCTGTTGGGAAATATGATAGAAAATTATATGTATATTCTATTTTGGAACCTGCAAATGAAAATATTGATTGCCAATCATCGCCTACCGCTACTACTTTAGCAGTATTTACTGTGGATACATTTTTGGCGAGGATATAGCGATCTTCGGATATATCTTGATATTCATCTATTATTATGTACTGGAATTTTAAGTTAGTGTTTGTACCAATATGATTTATGTATAGATTGGAGTAATATATCATGTCACTGAAGTCAAAACCATAGTTTTCACTGCCATATAATTTCTTCTGATAATATAGATAGAAATCGTTTATATAGGTATATTGTTTTTGACACATTTCGGTTTCTTCTAGTGAAGTTAAGGTGTTTATATATTTTACTGCCAACTTTGAATAGTCTTTTCTATTTTTTGATGACTTTATCCCATCTATTACTGAGTAAAGAAAATCTCTAAAGGGGAATAATTGTGATACTTCGTTATTATCTAGAATTCTATTATATATTTCGATATTTGTTTTTTTCTTTAATATAAAGCCCATCTTTGTTAGTTCTTCTCTTAGGGTGTTTTCTAAATTTTCTCCTCTTTGATAATCTATCTTTATGAACTTGGTATGGTGCCTAGCATGGTAATCTTCTTTTATTTTTCTTATTTTATTGTATCTATTTAATTCATCATCTTTATAATTCGATAATCCAAAGTATTCAACATATACCTCTTCTCCTCCTAAATTTAAAGTGAAGTCAGGTTTATATGTTTTGTTATCAGGCATTAATTTTTCATATACTTTTTCATATTCATAGTCAATGCTATTTATGTATAGAAAATTGGCTATTATGGCTTCACCTTTAGATTTGACCATTTCTCCACGAATGGTATATATTACTTCGGAATCGTTTATGTCTTTATTTATTCTATCTTCTAGCCATTTGTCTAAGTCAGGTATTTCTTTTAATCTATCTATTTTATAGTTTTGAAAATATTCTTGGAAAGTGTTGTATTTTTGATAGTTTCTTTGAAAATAATCTCCGAATAACCATATTTTTTTAACGGTACTGGTAGTGAATAATTCTAGTAGTTCTTTTACTTTGTTTTGATACGGAAAGATGTTTTCTTTGAAATATTCTAGAAAAATGCTGTTGCGAATGTTTTTATCTACTACGTAGCATTTATGTGGTTTAAATATTTCTCTTATGTACATTAGGCCTAGGGAGTGGAAAGTTGTTACTTCTGCTGGTATGTTAAAATCCACTACTATTCTTTTTTGTAATTCTTCAGTGGCTTTCTTGGTAAAACTTATGGCTAGGATTTCGTTTGGTGGGATTTTCTTGATGTCTACTAAATATTTTATTTTGGAAGCCATCGTGGTTGTTTTTCCGGTTCCGGGAGGGCCGTGAACAACTGCAACCTCTTTGGCTGCCAGTACCCGGTTTACCGCTTGTTCCTGTGAATGGTTCAGCCACATCAAGTGAATCGGTTGAAGTTTCCGTTGTTCCACCATCTCGTTTCCCAGTATGGCTTCCCGTAAGCGGGCAAGGCGGTTATTCTTGGCCTCCATGACTTCCGTTAGGGCGGAAAACATGGTTTTATAGGAGGTCCCGTCAAAATAGAGTTGTACGCCCAGATCCGAGCATCCTTGAATATCCAGAAGGCTGTTGGAGTTAGGCAACACGACAAGCATCGTGTTTTCATGAACGTAACTGATGGTTGCCGCGAAACTGAAATAACGCAAATCCCCCGTTTGGTTAAAACGAAAAAAACAAACCGGACGACCGTATTCGAAATTATGATCCGTGTCATCATTCTCATCCCGTTTGATCTCGATGATGAGTTGGTTTAACGAGTTGTAGTAACTTTTATTCGCTGACACGGGATACCAACAAACGCCTTGCTGAATCCGTTTAGGGATTCCTGCACGTTGTGTTTGTTGGTAGAATGTCTCTTTTTCAAACTCGAATTCCTCTTGCAACAGTTTGTATTGCCGCAGGAGATCAACCAAGGGGGAAGGTATTTGTTCGCTAGCCATGTTAAACGGGTTACCAGGTTAATATTTCGTTCCCGGTTTCCGTGATTAATATGGTGTTTTCCCATTGAGCGGAAGGTTGTTCGTCTTCGGTAATAACCGTCCAATCATTATCTTCATCGATGAATATATCCCGTTCTCCCATGTTAATCATCGGTTCGATGGTGAACGTCATGCCCGGCACTATCAGCATGCCCGTACCACGTTTGCCGAAGTGTTCCACATCCGGTTCTTCGTGGAACTTGACGCCGCAGCCATGTCCGCAGAGGTCGCGTACCACGCTGTATCCGTTCTTTTCCGCATGCTCCTGGATGGCGGCGCCTACGTCACCGAGGCGTGCCCAGGGCTGTGCGGTCTGTATGCCTATGTCACGGCATTCTTTGGTGACCTGTACCAGTCTCTGCATGTCGGGGCTGACTTCGCCAATCATGAACATGCGTGATGCGTCGGCAAAGTAACCTTTGTAAATGGTGGATACATCGACATTTACAATATCACCGCTTTTCAGGAATTCCCTGGTGCTGGGAATGCCGTGGCACACTACATCGTTGATGCTGGTGCACACACTTTTGGGGAAGCCTTCGTACATGAAGGGGGCGGGGATGGCGTCGTGGTCTGTGGTGAAGCAATACACCATATGGTCAATTTCAGCTGTGGACATGCCTTCGCGAATGTTCTCGGAGAGATAATCCAGCAGGGCAGTGTTGATTTTGGCGCTTGCACGGATACCGGCTAACTGCTCCTCGGTACGGAGTGCGCTTCGCATCGGCAGTTTATATCCTTCTTTCTTATAATGTTGAATTTTGGCTTCTACTTCGTCGGAATAGTTTTTAGGAGTAAACCGGACTCCTTTCATGAACTTTTTCATTGTCTTTTCTTTTTTATGAGACTGCAAAAATACACAATAATGCAGGTGCTTGTACTATCAAGAGCCGAAAAAACATTCGTTTTCTTTATCCCGATGCCAGCTTAGAGGGTATTCACCACTTCTATTTCGCTTCTTGAACTGTCTATCCTCCGTACTTGTATCTGGGTCTTTATGCGCTCTTTCAGTCCTTCCACGTGACTGATGATGCCTACCTTCTTGCCACCCATCCGGTGCAGTTTTTCCAATGTGTCCATAACGGTGTTCAGATAGTCGCTGCTCAGTGTGCCGAAACCTTCGTCGATGAACAGTGTGTCTACCGAGAGGCTCTGGCGGCTGAGGGAAGAAAGTCCGAGGGCAAGTGACAGAGATACCAGGAAGCTTTCGCCGCCCGATAAGGTGCATGCCGGACGTGCCGCACCTCCTTGATGGAAGTCGCGCAGCAGGATGGTGAGCGAACCGGCCTGGCATTCCAGTTCGTAGCGGTCGGTCAAGCGTTGCAGATAGAAATTGGCGCCTGCCAGCAGTTCTTTCAAGACGAAGCTCTGGGCTATGTTGCGGAAGTTCTTTCCCCGTTCGTCACCGAAGTGGCGGCAGAGGCGGTCCCACTTCAGATACTCTTCGCGTAGCCGGTCGGCACGTTCCTTTTCTTCCTTTATCCGGTCGATGTTACGGGTGTTTTCTTCCAGGCGTAACTTCTGCTGGCCGATGGATTGGATGCCGGCGGTTATCTTTTCTTCGAGATTCGCGATGAGTGCATCCAGGGTTTCGAGGTTCTCGTTTTCTTCTATTTCGGGCTTCCGGCTGATGTGCTCTTCCACTTGTCCGGTGGCCAGATGAAAGGCGGTCGATGCAGCTACTTCTTCCTCTTTAAGTGTCTGCAATGAGGCACGCAATGCTTCTATCCGGAAGCCGGACCAAGCGGATAGGACGGTGATACGATTCTCGTCGAGAGTGGGGTTGGCGGCATAGAACCCGGTTAAATCCTTTTGCAGCCTTGCCATTTGGTCTGCGGTGGAGGATATGCTTTGTTTCAGTCCGCTTGCTTGTGTATTCAGATTATTCCAGGCAATCCCCAGGTTCTTGATTTCCATTTCCTGTGTAGCTGCAGGTGCGTTGCGCCAGTCGGGGAATGCGGCATCGATGCTTTCCTTGTTGATGTTTATCCCTTCCAGCTCTTTGTGGATAAGGGCAATGGCGGATTTCAGTTCTCTTTGTTTTTCCTGCGCCAGCCGGTAGTTGCGCGTAGCTTGCGTCAGGCGGTCAATAAAGGAGAGGGGGGAGTTCTCCCATTCCGTGTTCCATCCTTCCCAGAGGATGTGGGGAGTGACGCGGTCCATGGTGGCACGTATGTTCTCTTTTTCGTTGGCGGTGAGCGACTCGTAATTGACGATGTTGTTTTTCAGCTCATTCAGCACTCTGTCGGCAGAGTTGAAGGCTTGGCGTGCAGCGTCCACATGTTTTTGGCATTCGTCCTTTTGCCGTTGCAGAGTTATGATTTGTGCGCTGAGCTTTTGAACTTCCGTGAGCTTTTCGTTCAGTTTGTCTGCTTCCAGCTTGTTCTCTTCCAGTAGCTTCTTCAGGGTTTCGCCGGTGGTTGTGGAGAGGCCGACGTCGTTGCATTGGGCGCATTTGGCCTGTGCGTCAGTACGGGCAAGGTTGTAGCTCCGGAGCGCTCTTGCTGTGGACTGACGGGCATTCTCTGCCAGCGTTCCGTAGGTATTGGATTCTGTCCGGTTGTTGTTCAATGCCTGCTCGGTTTCCTTGTATTCTTTCTCTTTTGTTTCCAGGGAGGTGCGTATGGGAGCAAGGACAGACTGGAAATCTTCATCTTTGCAAAGCGATTTTATTTCTTGTCCGCACACGGGGCAAGTATCCCCGACGACAAGCCGGGAGCGTGTTTCCTTTGCCCACTCTTCTACGGCTTCCTTTTGCTTGTCGTAGAGGGTGCGGATGTCATCATAACTTGTTTTCTTGCTGTCGAATGCCGTTTGCAGGAGGACGTATTGCTTTTGGCACGCCTCCACTTTGGCGTTCAAAGCCTTTTCGTTTTCCTTTGCCTCGTTCAGTGTCCTTTCCGTTTCAGCCAGTAAAGACAAGGCGCTCAATGCTTGCAGCAGGTTCTCCCGTCCGGCATCGAGTTTGTTTTTCTTGTCTTGCAGGGCAGGGCGGTCCATGGTTTCAAGCTGCTTGTTCCGGAGGTTTATTTCGTTTTGCAATGTATGGTTCTCTTGTTCTTTCCGGGTGAGGGCAGCTTCCTTGTCGGTACGCTCCTTGACTTTTACGGGTTGTTGCGCGGCAAGTCTTTCAAGGTGCGCGTTGTAGGTGCCGATGCGTGTTTGGGCATCGAGTGCGGATTTTAGGCCGGTAATGATGGATTGGCTTTGCTCGAACATGGGCAGTAAGGGCGAATGCTCTTGCAAGTACTTCTCGGCACGATGCAGCTTGTCTTCTTGCTCTTTCAGGAAACCGCATAGCCACTTGCTTCCTCCGTCCAGCCGGGCAAAGGATGCTCTTAACATTCCGGCTTGTGCATAGTTCTGTTGTTGTTGCTGTTGCTGCTGTTTCAAGGTAGAGAGCCAGTTGCGGGCGTCGGCGGTGGCATTCCATTCTTTAATCAGGAGTTCTTTCTGTTTGAATTCGTCCGATTGCAGTTGCGCTTGCTTCCCTTCCCACATCTTCTTTTGCTGTTCACGGGTGAGGAGGAGTTCGGAGTATTTCTTCAGCCAGTCCCGTTTTGCGAGGGCGGTAGTTTTCTGCTCATTGGCTTCCTTGACTCCGGCATTTTGCGTGGCTATGGCTTCCTTGATTGCAGTGACTTCTTCTTCTGCCAGGATGTGGATGCCTTCCAGCTTCCGGTTCTGGTTTTCGTATTCCGTCCGTCTTTCCTTGGTGGCGGCATATATTTCGGCACCTATTTCGGAGTAGATACTTGTACCGGTCAGCTTTTCCAGAATATCCGATTTTTCGCTTTCCTTGCTTTGCAGGAACTTGGTGAAGTCGCCTTGCGCCAGCATGGTGGTGCGGCAGAATTGTTCGAAGGTCAACCCCACTGCAGCTTGTATTTCCGCCTTTATCTCATTCTTTTTGTTGAGCTGTGCGCCGCTTTTATTGTTTTCCAGTGTCCAGCGCACATCCTGCACGGCTCCTGAAATCTTGCGGTGTGCCCGCGCCACGTACCATCGGGCGGTGTAGGGCATTTCGTTTGAGCCGGTAAACTCCAGCTCCGTCCATGCTTCACTGGTGTTACGGCGCATCAGTTGTCGGCTGTCGTTGATGGCAACATCTTCCTTTTTGGCAGAGAAAGTCTGGCTCAGGTCTTTGTATTTTTCGTTCTCGGCATGGTCCATGCGGGGCGTTTCGTTGTAGAGTGCCAGGCAGATGGCGTCGAGAATGGTTGTCTTCCCTGCACCCGTCTCGCCGCAGATAAGGAAAAGGGATTCCTCGCTTAGCGGTCCGTTCTCAAAGTCGATGACGGCATCTTCTATGGAGGCAAGGTTCTTTATGGTGAGTTTCTGGAGTTTCATGTTCCGGACAAATGATTAGGAGTTGTTCTTGCTTTTCACTTTTTGCATGACAGTCTCCATCAGCTGGCAAAGTTCTGGGTCCATCTCTTCTCCTTCGGTTTCGCGGTAGTAGAGTCTGGCTATTTCCAGGGGAGACATTTCCTGCATCTCTTGGATGGAGATAGGCTTGCTCTCGTCAGTGTCGGCCTGCCGCTCTCGGGTAGTCTTGATGTAGCAATATTTGCATGCCTTGCCTTTGGCGGCGTTCGAGGCTTTTTCGTTGCAGTCGGGGGGCAGGTGGCCTTTTGTCAGCACATTCAGACGGAGGTATGCAGGTTTCTCTTCCGGATATTCTTCCAGTAATTTCAAGGCGTCTTCGAAAGGTGTCGGGTCATGGGGAAGTGTGACGAGCGGAATCGGATTTTCAATTTCCCTTGTACTGATTTGTGGTTCTGCCCCTTTCTCCAACTCGATGATGGAGATGGAGTGCGGATAGGTTTCGTCGAAGCTGACGGGGAGGGGAGTGCCGCAATAGCGTGCGTGGTGATGACTGCCTTTGATGTCCTGAGGGCAATGGATGTGTCCGAGTGCCAGGTAGTCGTATCCTTCTCCCATAGCGCTGAGGGGAACATACTCTATTCCGCCAATACTCTCATCGTGCCCGCTACGGTCGCTGCCTTCAATGGAGAGATGGGCCATGAGGACGACGGGAAGCTGTGCCGTATTCCGTTTCTTCACTTCGTCCAGCAGTGCCTGGAAGAAGCGTGCCTGTCGTTGGTCGCGCGGTGTTTCAGTGTCCAGCAGGGGGAAGTTTTGCGGATAGACGTGGGGCACGGCAATGACGTAGCCTATTGTCTTTTTTTCATTGTTTATCTCGATGATGTGCTTGTCCAGATTCACTTCCTCGGCTGTACGTTCGATGTTTCCCACAACGTTCAAGCCGAAGTGCTGCCAGAGGCTGCTGTCTATCTCCAATTTGGAGCTGCTGTCGTGGTTTCCGGCGGTGACTACGATGGCCATTCCGGGGCAGGCTTGGTGAATGTTCAGCATGGCGTCGGTGTACATCTTCTGCGTGGCGGCAGCGGGAGAGGAGTAGTGGTAGATATCTCCGCTTACCACCATGGCGTCGGGCTGCTCTTCGGTTACTATGCGGGTGAGTTGCCGTAGGAAGGATTGCTGCTCGGCGGTGCGGTCGTAGTTGTAGAGGGTGTGTCCCAGGTGCCAGTCGCTGGTGTGTAGTATCTTCATTGTTTTTATGGTTTCAATGGATGTGGGTTATGGTTTCCTTAGAATATAAATCTTGTGTGTTCCTCGTCCTTTGTAGTCGATGCCCGATTCGGGATTGGCTATCCATTCGCGCAACTCGCGGGAGGCGGCAGACTTCAATAAGCCGGTCAGTTGGCAATAGTCGGCTTGGGTCATGAAGCTGTTCTTTTCCAGGTATTTTTTTGCCCGTTCCAGCCGTTCCTGCGGAGAAAACACTTGTGAGGAGCGTTGGAATTTGTCGGTGGAACGTTTCAGGTGGCAATGGCGAGCGGTACGGTACAGTAGTTCCTTGTCCACCTTGAAATGTATGTCCTTCAGGCAGATGCTGACGGCGTTTCGCTTGGTGTCTCCTTCTTCGCCCGTCTCCCGTTCACGGTCTTGCCGCAGGCCGAGGGCAGGGGGGAATACTCCTAAGTTATCAATCTTCACGGAGTAACCTTGCCCCATTTGGTAGGCTATTTCGTCGGTGATGGCTTGCATCAGTCCGATGATGTCTCCTCGTGTGAAGGATGAGGCGTATGCTATCTTTTCGGTGATGGTTTCCAAGTCCACCTGCCCGTATAGTTTCATTCGTGGGTAGAGGATGCGTTTGCCGTCTTCTCCCGGCAGGTTCAGTTCCTGCATGTTGTATTCTGCCATGATGGTAGCGTTGTTATGAGGTTCGTTTGTTTATTGGGGCTTACAGAGTTTGTCCCAAGGTTGCGGATGTGTATGCCAAGGTTGGGGATTTCTATCCCAAGGCTTGGGATAGACAAACCAAGGGCGAAGGTAATTCTTTATCTCTATACTTGCAAACTTTACTATTAGTAGTTAGGAAGTTTTTTATTGGTAGTCGGGAAGTTTTTTGTTAGGAGTTGAGGGGAGAAAGATGAATAAAGTAGGGGGATAAAGGATGGCATTTGTTTTTTTGGTGTATATTTGTATCAACTAAGATGAAAAGATTAATTCCGATATGGCAAAGAAAACAAAATCATTTTCACATATAAAAGCACAGGATGCTTTAGAAGTTTTCTCCCAAACTAATCCGACAGGTGAAGACTTGGTTTACAGCCTTCTCCGTATATTTTGCGATTATGGCGATGGTAGTATTCGTCGTATTCGTGAAGGGGTGGGAAATAGGGCGAAAGATGGACGTACTATTCTTATTTCCCAAGTTATTGCTTATCGTCCTAAAGGTGAACTTGACTTTTTTGATGAAATAAAGCAAATGCAGGCTGATGTGAAAATAGTCAAGCAAATGCCCCGTTTGTATGTGGTGAGTGATGGAAAGACGATTGTAGCTGTTGACCCTAAGGAGCAGGATGTCTATGAAAATGAAGTAGCTTTGATGTGGAAAGATTTTGATTTCTTTTATCCTCTTGCAGGGATTGAAAAGATACGGAATGTAGAGGAAGCCGATGCAGATGTGAAGTCTGCTGAACTTATGGCTAAGATATATGATGAAATACGAAGATACAACGACGTAAAGGATATGACAGAGGTGCACAACCTCAATATCTTTATGCAACGTTTATTGTTTTGTTTCTTTGCGGAAGATACAAACTTGTTTCCGGGAGAAAACCTTTTCACGAATTCGATAAAGCAACATACGGATGAAGATGGTAGTGATCTTGCAGAATTTATAGACCTTGCCTTTTGGGCTATGTCCACAGACGTTTCTGTAGTACGTGATACGCTTCCAAAGGAATTTGCTGTTTTCCCATACGTCAATGGTGGGTTGTTTGCCCAAAGAGTGCCTATCCCTGTTCTTAGTCGGCGCACCCGTATGTTGATTATAAAATGTGGGGATTTCAATTGGAAGGGTATTCATCCGGATATTTTTGGTTCGATGATACAGGCTGTTGTCACACCGGAGATGCGTGCCGGATTGGGAATGCACTATACTTCTGTACCTAACATCATGAAGCTTATTCGCCCTTTGTTTTTGGATGAATTGTATGAAGAGTTTGCAGTGGCTAAAGATACGAGGGATATTAAGCGGCTTCGTAAGTTGTTGATACGGTTGGGGAAAATTAAATTCTTTGACCCGGCTTGCGGCAGTGGCAACTTTCTGATTGTAACGTATAAATGTATTCGTGAACTTGAAATATTGATTTGGCGGACTTTGCGTGAATTAGGGGAGCCGGAACTTCCTATGTCAAATATAAGCTTGCAGCAATTCTATGGTATCGAACTTGATGATTTTGCTTGCGATACGGCTACATTGTCGCTTTGGCTGGTCGAGCATCAAATGAATAATAAGTTTGAATCGGCCTTTGGTATTCGTCCTAATGCGTTGCCGTTACGTCCGAGCGGAAATATTGTTTGTGGCAATGCGTGCCGATTGGATTGGAATGAGGTTTGTCCGCATACAGAGATAGAGGAGGTGTATGTTATGGGGAATCCGCCGTATTTGGGAAGAAGTTTAAGAGAAGATTCTCACCAGCGAGATATGGATTTTGTGTTCGAAAACATTTTCGATAAATACAAAGACTTAGATTATATAGCATGCTGGTTTTATAAAGGAGCAAAATATATAGAACACACTCAATCTTTATGTTCTTTTGTTACTACAAATTCAATTTGTCAAGGGATTCAAGTTTCTTTATTGTGGTCGCAATTACTCTCTGTAATCAGTATATATTTTGCATATAGTTCGTTTAAATGGGGAAATAATGCTAAAAATAATGCTGGTGTTACATGCACGATAATAGGTATAAAACCGACTAATAGGGATAAGAATAAGTATATTTTTATGTGGGGTAGTTCCATAGAAGTACAAAATATATCTCCATATATTATTGCATCTAATACAAATATTGTGTACCCCACAAATGCACCTATTAACAATCTTCCTTTGATGACTTTAGGAAATGCACCGAAGGATGATGGAGCTTTTATTCTTACAGTGGAAGAAAAAGAAACTTTTGAGACACAATATCCAGAGATTTCTTTTTTTGTGAAGCCGTTTGTGGGGGCAGAAGAGTTTATAAATGATAAACAACGTTATTGCTTTTGGATAACAGATGAAAGTTTTGCTATTGCTCTCAAGAATGAAGAATTGCATAGAAGAATTGAGAAATGTAAAACAATGCGTTTAAATAGTAAAAAAGGAGCTACACGAAAATTGGCAGCCTTTCCTTATAAATTTGGTGAAATTCGTTATAAAGAAAGCGAATGTATTATTATTCCTGCTGTATCTTCTGAACGTCGTGAATATATTCCGATTGGATATTTGAAAGCGGGAGTTGTTGTTTCAAATTCAGCTTTTGCTGTTTATGATGCTCCCCTTTGGCTTTTTAGTATTCTTACGAGTAAGATGCATATGGCTTGGGTAAAGACAATAGGAGGGCGATTGGAAACCCGATATCGTTATTCTGCCCAACTTTGCTATAACACTTTTCCTTTCCCCTCTATTAATGATGCACAAAGAGAGGAACTGGAAGCGTTGGCACAAGAAGTGCTTGATATTCGTGACCAACATTTTGATATGACTCTTGGTGAAATGTATAATCCCGAATCAATGCCGGAAGATTTGAGAGAGGCTCATCAACGCCTTGACCTTGCTGTAGATAGTTGTTACCGTCCAGAACCTTTTGCTTCGGACGAAGAACGTCTTGAATGCTTGTTTAAATTGTATACTAAAATGATTAAAAAATGAATATACCTTTTTCTCAACGATATGGCTATGTTAAGCCTGCGGATGTGATTGTGCGCGAAGAATTATCAGGTGCTATTCTTAATACGGTTATGAATTCTTTTACAGAATTGTATAATAAGTATGGCTTTAGTTATGATGAATTGTATCAAATGAATTCTGATTTTGCCAGGTACTATTTGAATTTGAGATTTGAAGAGATAGATAAAAAGTCTTTTTATTATAGAGCATTTGTCGCTAATGAAGCGAATGACTGGTATAAGCGGCTTGATGCAATAGAATGGATTATCGCATACCATAGGCAACAAATAAGTGATTGTAAGTCTAAATATATATTACAGAAAGATATAAATGAAGTTGCATTAAATTCATTTATAGAAGACTTGAATAGAGAATTTGATAGATTGAATTATGCCTATAGGGTTATCAATGATGTTTTTATAGAAACAACATCGGTAAGTGAATTGGCAACAATAGATGAAGCTTTAGGCTCTGCAGATTGTGAAGTTGTAGCTCATTTATCAGAGTGTTTGAAACTAATGTCTCCCAGTAATCCACGATTGAGTACTCGTAATGCGATAAAAGAAGCTATAAGTGCTGTTGAAGTAGTTGGACGTAAAATAACAAAAACAAATACATTTGATGACGCATTTAAGAAGTTCAATACTTTACATCCTCAAATCAAAAGTTCAATGAAGGCTTTATATCACTACACAAATCAACCTAATACAGGAATAAGGCATGCTTGGATGGAACAAATAGAGGAACCAACAATGGATGAAGCAATATTTGTTTTAGTAACAGGGTGTGCTTTTATTAACTATCTAAGAAAAATATACAAATAGTATGGAAAACCTTGTAGAAATAAAATATGCCCAAACGGGGCAATCAAGCGCAACCAATGAATTAGGGATGCGCGAGATGCAAGCGATGGTGTACGAGCATCGACATCGTCAATATCTATTAGTGAAAGCCCCCCCTGCGTCTGGCAAAAGTCGTGCAATGATGTTTGTTGCTCTTGATAAATTGGCACATCAAGGTATTAGAAAAGTCATTGTATCTGTACCGGAACAGTCTATTGGTCGCTCTTTTAATAATACTCCACTCTCCAAGCTTGGTTTCTTTGCCGATT